>OJGX01000281.1_pt1 | contig 26512 bp, 17 predicted proteins | sample 1594661 | NCBI WGS metagenome assembly OJGX01 (sample SAMN05416839, study PRJEB24817) | seawater metagenome | isolation source: Sea water | place: Canada:Atlantic | collected 2013-07 | reverse complement strand
GTGGGCTCGGAGATGTGTATAAGAGACAGATTTCATGAGTGTTCGATTAACATTTCTCTTTTAGTATTTGCAGCACTAATCTCATTTTGTTTTATTTCATTATTAAGTTTTCCAAAAGAACGTATTGAAACCAATATCCTATTCGGAATTTTTATTGCTATCGGAGTAACATTTTCTAATTCCAAATCCAATATACACTTAACAGAAACCAATTCTAAACTTCTACTTGTTTTTTTTGTTGTGATTTCGACGTTTGTAGTGTATGTATCTTCAAACAAATTAAAGGCAGAGTACCATTTGCTTAGATTAATGGAAGCCAAAAATCAAAACGATTGGCACAATGTTTATCAGGAAGCAAAAGCTGCCTATCACCCTCTCAATAGTTTTTCATCAAACGGCAGTCCAATTAAATACTATAAGGGTTTGGCCGAATTCAATTTAGAGTTAATTGATCAGGCACACAAATCATATCACCAAGCGTATAAAATTCATCCTAACCATCTATTTGTATTGAATGATTTAGCTACTACCTATTCTATTCTTGGTGATATTGACTCAGCTATCATACTTTACGAAAAAGCCATAGAGCTAAATCCAAGATATGAGGATGCGAAATTGAATCTCGTTAGTATCTATTTTAACAAAGGTCTACATGATAAAAGTTGGAAGTTAATTAATGAAGTACCGTATTACTCTACACATCCAAAATTTAAAGAATTTTCTCAAATAATTGGAAAACATTTATATAAAGAACATATAATTTCTATCTCTAAAGAAAAAGGTGTTTTGGAAAAAACTCTCAAGGAAATGCAGGCCTATCCTTATTATTTTTATCGATTACAATTAGCTGCAAGAAAAAACAATAAATCTATTTTGACGCATTTTTGTTCCACTCTTTCAATTCGTTAAGTTGCTTTCTGTATATTTGGATAAATCCAATCAATTCTAAAAAGATGTTGAATAAATCATTAACAACAAAAGGTGGTCTACTCCTATGCTGTTTATTTCTCTTTCAAATTGCACTCAAAAGCCAAAATTTAACGACTGTAAGTCCCGATAAAGGTCAAATTGGTCAGAAGTTAAGTGTCTTTATAGCAGGGAGCAATGTTAATTTTTCACAAGGTTCTACCTCAATTCAAACAACCTTTAAGCAAGGAAATTTTAGCATTAATGCGCCGTTTAAAGACATTAATCAATCAGGCAATGAGCTTGAAGTAAGTTTAGATCTAAGTGATACAGCAATTATCAGCGGTAAATATGATATAGAAGTAAATACTCCTGCGCATGGTGTTTTGACTAAGCTTTCTGCATTTACTGTTGACAGTACATCCTTGAGGAAAACAATTCCAAACAATGTTTTTAAATACGATAGCAGCAATGTATTGATCATTGGTAGAATTTTAGACTTCAGCCAAGTAGTAATAAATCCATACTTTTTTAGAGGTACAGATACTATTTATACAAATATTGTTACACCTCGATTAAGAGGAACTGATTCTTTGGAGGTTAGAATTAATTTGAATGACTCATCCTTAACAGGTGGTTACTACGATTTAGCTGTGAATACTCCTGGAGGAGAATTGTACTTAAGAAATGCATTAAAAGTAAATACAAATGACATTTTTGGGCATGTATTTATAGATAAGAATATCAACGGCATACTAGACAGTGGAGAATATGGAGTTTCCCAATTTGCATTTGAATTAATAGGGATGAGTGTGAAAACCTATTCAAATTCAACCGGCGATTTTTCGTTTTTAGATTTAGATACAGGCAGACACGAGATAGCAATTATTAATAGAGATGGGAGTTACGTAACTGGTTCTTCTGATACTCTGACAGTAAACATTGATACGGTAGGATATTATTCGGTTTCAATTGGTGTAAACACAACCAATAAGAACAAAATTCATGTTTATTCCTCTTCAGGAAGAGCACGCTGCAATGAGTCTGTTACCTACCGTAATTTTATTAGAAATTTAGCCTTTGATAGTATTAATGTGAAGGGCGTTTATGTTTTTATAAAAGATTCTATACTAACATACGACACGACTGCCGTAAATCTTGCTGATTCTGTAAAGGGAGATAGTTTATTCTTGTCTTTTAACGATATTTCAAGCTTAAGATGGACATTTCTTGGCAATACTAAATGTTTATTGCCTTCAATATCCGTTCTGCCAATTGGAAGTATATTGGAGACTAAAACATTTGCATACCTAACAGATAGTTCCAATAATCGAATTACAGGTTCTGACACCTCATATTTCAACTCAACTATAGTTAGATGCTCATACGATCCAAATGATAAACAGGTTAGTCCAGTGGGCATGGACAGTCTTGGTTTTATCGCAAAAGAAACTAAACTTACCTACACAATTCGGTTTCAGAATACAGGAAATGATACTGCATACCGAGTAGTTTTAGTAGATTCTTTGTCAGGCAACCTTGATCTAAATTCAATTAATATCCTAGATGCGAGTCATTCATATAGAAGTCAACTTTCTTCTAATGGTATACTTGAATTTACTTTTGAAAATATTTTTCTTGTGGATAGTGCAACGAATGAAGCAGAAAGTAATGGCTTTATCACATTTGATATTAGCCCAAAAAGAAATCTCATCGATTCAACAATGGTGACGAATAGAGCAGCAATATATTTTGACTTTAATCCTCCAATTATTACAAATACGGTTGTCACTACATATATCACCATAACCTCCATTGAGGAAATTGTGCAAGGCATAGATGCAGCTATGTACCCAAATCCAAGCCAAGGGCTTCTGAATATAAAAGTCAAAGAAAAACTTCATGAAGGAATACTAACAATTTATGATTTGACTGGCAAACGATTGTACCGACAGTCTGGATTAAATACGAGTAAATTTACTGTTGAGTTGAATGCATTTACGAATGGATTTTACCTCATTGAAATACAATCAGGAAACAAAAGATACACAAACAAGCTTTTGCTTCAAAGAGGGAATTAGCCTATTCGTTTTGGGATTAGGAATTACGCTGAATCATTTTAGAATATAGAACTAAAATTGGAATAAGCAAAAATATTAGAAAAGCTGATTTAAAGCGGAATATTGCACCGTAATTTCCGACGCCCATTCCTATACCAGCCGCAAGAAGTATACTGTATAAAATGCAAAAAATTAAAAATGATTTTCTTTTTAGCAACATATAGCTCTTTGGATTGAAAAGAGAACGTAACAACACATATAATGTGAATATAAGTAAGAGCGTATTCTCTAAAGAAGCTAGCAATGAAGGTAAGTTCCATGATTCCCCAATTAATGGCTTATATATAACTGAAAATGTTGAATTGAGAACATTACTTTCTATTTGCTGGAGCCTTATTTGTGAATTCTGAATAATACTTTCTTGATACGTTTCTAAATAACCTTTTTTTAAGGTCTTACTCACATTGACTAAATTGTCATAATCTCCATAGATTCCTAGATCATTTTGAATTATTCTAAAAATCACGCCAATAATTAAAAGTGTAAAAAATAAGAATATAGGTCCTCTTATCAATTTATACTTTTTATTGCTCAAAGCCTCTAAACAAACCCATGTAACAATCCCAGGAATTAGAGCCAATAAAATGTATGGCTTAATAGCTAGTATTATGATCAACGATAAAACAGATATCAATATATATTTAAGTTTATATTCAGCATTACCAACAAATTGAGCAACTGCATAAATCAACCAACATACCGCCGCCAATATATAGGAGTCTTTTAAGATTCCCCCAGTCCAAAAAAGAACCGAAGGGATGAAAAGAATAAGGATCAAAACATTACTATAATTAAACCAGTTACTTAAAAGTTCATAAATCTTCCAAATTCCTGTGAAAGCTATAAATGATACCCAAATTGATGTACTGTAGAATCCTCCGAAAGAGATTAGCTCGAAGGGTATAGTCAATCTAATTGTGTTTACAACGGCAGAATTAGAATTATAACTTAGATAAGTAAAAGCGTCCATCGGTACTTTCCATGCTTCACTATTTAAAAACAACTCAAAAAATATAACTGGATCATTCCAAAAGAATTGAGCAATTGCTGATGCATCATTGTGATAATTTATGGTGTCTCCTCCTGAAGAAATATTCATATAGTAATAGGAGAATAAGAAGGAAATGATAAGCTTCACTATCAAAGCGGTGTACAATAGAGAGACACGAATTGAATTCTTTTTAAACGTCTTTTGCTTGGTGTAAATAAAAGTGATTGTGAAAATCATTACAAGACTTATAATCAATGACCCAATTTTAAAAATCATTAGAAATAAGACTTATCTGTATTTACCAAAAAATAAGTGAATGTACGTCTCGTACCTGTATAATAAACTAATTATCAGCGTGATGATAAAAAGAGTCATCGAAAAACTTAAAACAAACGTTATAAATAAATTGTAAAAAGTAAATTTATTTTTAGCAGCTAAATCCTTGGTAATAAATGGCGTTAAATCTTTTAATCTTTCAATGCTCCATAATTCATTACTTACTATTTTTTTTAGTGCGTTTATTTGACTTTCTATATTGCTAACCCTTTGAAGGTGTATACTTAACTCTATATCCTTATATTCATTTGCTGATAAAGTTATAATGTTTGAATTTTCCGAATATCCTCTTTTAGTTGATAAATTGAAGCCTCTATTTTCTTTTTTAACTTCTTCTTTTAAAGTTGAAATTCTCTGCTTTAAAGTAGATTTTTCCAATTCCAACATTTGAATTTGTTTTTTGCTTATTTCAATCTTTTCTAGTTTAAAATCCTCTATGTGCTGATTGTTAATACGATTCATCCCAAGCATTAATGCATGACTTAAAAATTCAACAACTTCTTTTTTGTTGTGCCTAACTTCTACCTCAAACTCTTCCAAAGGAGTTATCCTAACTTCGTATAAATTGCTTAAAAAACTAGCTGGGTCCTTGTTTTCAAGTAGTTCTATTAATTGATCATCGAGTAATTCTTCATTTTTATTTAGGCTATCTAAAATTGAGTTTATTAAATCAATTGAAAATGCATATCGCTGGATCCTATGCAAGTCGTATTCCTTTGAAGAAATGTCACTAATGTTTTTTTCAGCTATTGTATTGTAATCTAAAAGTTCTGGATTGCTTATATGAAACTTTAGATTCTTCGCATATGAATTTAAATTAAACCAGGAGATTGAACCACTTAAAGTAAGAGCGATAACAAGAGATATTGCAATAATTCTCTTTTTTTCTCTTTTTAACCGGATGATTATTTCTTCAAGTAGGTTGTTATCTTCCATATTTTTGATTCCAATAAAAATAAGGAAAAAACAGTATTGATTTTACGAGAGTTAGCTAATCTGATCTTCGATTATTTTCATCCAATATAATTTAAATGAGAACTTAATAAATTATTGTAGATTACATCTGATATTTTTTGGAGAAAATCTCATGACTTGGCTAAGATCAATGCTTTATTATTTGGTTAAAATGTCGCTCGCTGACGTTCTTTTGGTCTAATCACAGGTATTGATGGCAAGTACTCAATGTTCACTTCTGTAAATTGTCCTTTTGACGAAATTTTCAAAAGTTTTGACTGATAGCTAGGTATTACAAGTTCTATGGGAAAATCATTTTCTATAAAGTTTAATTCTAATGTCAAGGTATCTGTCTTACAATCAAATGATTGACCTGAGTAAAGTGGGTAATTTAAATCCTTTGATTGTTTTTGTGCAATAAATATATAGAGATTTTTCTCCTCATCTACTTTAGCCCAATAGGCCGGGATATATTCTCCAAAGATTAAGGGTGGATGATCTATTAATTCGCTGAAATTAGAACTTACTCTTTCTAGACTCAATAATTCATTTAACAGTTTATCGTAAAATGCGTTTTTCGTTTTACCAGCTTGTTTCGGCTTTCGTTTAAGGCAAATTGCTAGGCCATCTTTAGCTAATTGATTAACTCTTTGCAAAGCTTCAAAATCAATATATTCGACATCCATGTATAATATTGAAAAGGATGCCTCCCCAATTTTTAATCTACCATTTTCGACCTTTCCCTTGTTTAAAAATTCTTGATTAATCCACAAGGGGTGATATCCCTCTACTTCGTTTGGCATTTTAAGATAACGCATTTCATATTGCCCCCAAACCCATGCCCTCTGCTTTTCTTTTGGATATGCACCATTCATTAAAGCATCTTCATAAGGTAAATAAACGGCTACATCACTGTAGGTTGTGCCAAGGCGCATGTAAGTTGAAACTTTTTCTACATATTTATTCAATTCTTTTATTTCTTTCTCTAATGGGCTCCCGGGACCAAAATAAGTAGTTGCAAAGAAATCATTGGTATCCCCCTCGATTGTATTGTAAGGCATTCCATGGTACACAAACATATTTACTCCATTTGCTAAAAGTGCATCTACAATCATCTTTAGATCTGCGACTTGTTCTTCGCGCATATACGTTCCTGGAAAGCCATACGGACATGTAAATGTTTCACATGACACTAAATACTTAGAGGCCAATGCAGCAGTGGAACTTACAATTCTCGAGAAATTGGGAGTGTTCAACATCGCCTCTGATTCAGGAATATCAATTACAGCATACGCACTCATAACATCCGTTGGTGATGCTAAACATTGGACTCTTGAAAATACTCCCAGGTCTTTAGCCATCCTTTCGAATGGATTGTAAAAGCCTTCCAAAATGTAGATATTCAAAAGCTTCATATAATCATATCGTACATCTGGGAAGCTATCTAACCCACTGTTCATGAAAGGGATTAGATCATAACCATATTCATTATAAAAGCGATTCTCAAATCCTTTCGTCCATATCTTTTTATCCGAATTCAGTTTTATTTCCCAAGAATCACTAAAGATAGAAGACTTATTCCCCATGAGTGCTGGATTTAAAGCCTCCATTATGGGTTTAGAGAAAAAATTAAAAGCATTGCTGTCCAGGTGATTAATCACAGTTAAGGAATCTGGAAAATTCCATGCAAATGTGACCTTTTGTCGAAATGAGCTATCACCATAAATTTGGCTTGAAAGATGTTTTGGAATATCTTCAGCAGCTGAAGGCCAAGCACTTCCTAATGTAAAATCGCATTGTAAGCCAATTGAGTCAGCATACTTTTTAGCAAATAATACCATTTTTGTCCAATCTTTTGACAACCACTGCTGTGCTGTACTGTCGTGTGGATAAGTTTTTCCATGGTGTTTACTATAAATTTTATTGTAGCGAAACAAGGGGTAGACCCATGCAATCTCTACTCCGCCAAAATGATGATACTTGACCCAATCTAGTTGTCTTTTTATATCTTTCTCATTAATCTTAGAAGCAAACCACCACCACCTAACCAAAGGTTTAGTTGGCATAAGCACCTTTTCTTCACTACCTAATCCATCTGAGTACAATGAATCATTCTTTACTGATTCACTGCATGATATCAGAAATACAATGCTTGTAAAAAAGGAAATAAAAAGTTTTTGAAAGAGAATCCTCATAGTTCAATAAACGAAGATTTAAAAATATGTGTTTTCGTGCTGAATCTTGAAAAAGTATAATTTCACGACATGAAAAGAATAGCCATTTTATTATTGCTACTTCTGTCTGCTTTTATTTTTGGTTGGATGTTGGGTTATTTAAACATTCCACTTGCCATCCGATCCACTTCATTTTGGATGGGGTTTGCTGTTGCACTCGTATTCATTACTTTGATAATTTTGCTCATTAATTTTATTTTCAGCAAAGACAAGAGACTTTTAAAAATGCCGAATGTACTGTTCATTTTGGTATTGATTGCACTGACTATACTTCTCTTTTTTGGAAACCAATCCATCAAAAATCTTAATGAGAGTGAACGAGAAGCGCAAAATTTGAAATCACAATTTTCTAGAAAATTGGATGAATTAAAAAATTCATCTGCGGTGCAGCAGCAACAGCTTTTTAAAGTCGCATTTGAGAGACTGCAAAAAGAAATAAAAATAGGAAATGGTAAACTTTCGGAGAATGCAATTCAAAGTATTGTTTCCTTCAGTGCTTCTTTGAAACCATATCATCTTGAGCACATTGATGACAGTTTATTGTTGAGTCCTGAACGAGGATTATTGTTGATGGGCATTTGTCAATTAGAAATGGATACTAACAGTTTTAATACATTAATAAGAAAAGTTGATTTTTCTTATGCTGACTTGAGGGGTGTACAATTTAGTGATTTGAATCTAGAAGGCATTTCGCTGCAAAAAGCAAATTTTAATGATTCTAAATTAATGAACGTAGATTTTGATAATGCTCAGCTAGAGGGGACTGATTTTAGCTTTTCTGAGATTAAAATGTGCGTATTTAATAGAGCCGATATGGGTGATGTTATATTTAATTGGGCAACTATTAGCAATAGTGATATAAGAAATGCAGAATTAAATGCCATGAATACTTCATCAGCCAATTTTACCAATGTTAACTTTTCGACTTCAAACTTAAAATGGAGCCAAATTCATGAAACTTATATTGAGCATTGTAATTTTGATTCAACTGACCTTATGTCTGCAAATTTCGTAGAATCTATTTTGCAGTCTTCGACATTTAACCACTGCAGATTAAGAAAAAGCAGTTGGAAAAACACGAAAATAAGTAACTCAGATATGGATTTTGTTGCAGTGGAAGATAATTGGTTCAATGATGTAGACTCATCTCAAATAAATGGAATAGATCACATTAAAAGCACCTATAAAATTGTGGCTGATTCATCTCAACTTTTTCAAAATGATTTTTATTATCTCAAACAACGCTAATTGTTAGAAAGCCTCATCTTGTCCTAACACCATATTTAATTTTCGTGCGAATCTTATCATCAACTTATCATTAGCGTGGAAAGGCCTCATGCCAATATCAAAAGATCGTCTATAATAAGCCTGTAAATCGTTCAAATAATCTGTAAGTAATTGACTATCCCAATGTGTTTCTTTGTGAATTTTATATTTCAATTTAAGCTGCTCACCTAATTTTTGACCAAGTTTGTTATTTATCAAGTCGATGTAATTGTCAACCACTTTAAGCATTAACTTATCATTGTCTTCAATTTCTGAAATTGCTGCCTTAGACACCAATTCGGGCATATTTTCTCTTTCATGCACGATCGCGACAAAATTTGCTGTTTCGGACCCAAAAATCGAACTAATCAATGCTTGTGCAGTTATGTGATTGAAAGTATTGATAAAACCTTTTTCACTGCTATCTCTTGACCTCAAAAAAGCAAATTCAGTTGACACTATCATGCTTACTGAAGCTTCGGCTAAATCATAAAACGCTAAATCTTCATCACCGTATTTAGTTCTAAATCTTTTAGCCAATAAATTAATCTTTTTTAAATCATTCCTCACTTTAATGGCATATGGCTCATTATAGAGTAAACGAATTTTATCAATCAAACTACCATCTCGAGCTGCAACGATCTCACCCTGACTGATTCCTTCTTCAAGTGTTGCAGATATTTCAATACCCTTTGTCAAATAGCTTAATTCTACTCTATCTTTTGTGTTGTCCTCTACGCCTACTTTAGTGTAGTACTCAATCCTGATTATTTTCCGCAGCTCTGAAATAGAATCTATTCTACTTGCAAGCAAAGCTTTATGTTTTAAATGATAAGTGCCTTGTATCTCAATATATGCATTGTCTGAGCTATTTTGAGATAATTGAAAGTTCTTTATTTCTGAAGTTCCAGAAAATTGAAATGCGAATAATAATTGTAATCCAAGATTTAGTATTGTAAACATTTAACTTTTAGAATTAAGCTTTTCAAATTTAACACGAAGTAATTAGAGTGTGAGATTGTTTGCTTTCTATTTATTGTTGATTTTAATTCTCCACTTTTGTAGATGATATGTTCATCAATAAACACCTAAATATTTTCATTTTATTGCAATTTACAATAGTCTTTGTATCAGCTCAAAACAACATTTCCAATATACGACCAAGTATTGATACAAAATTGCGAACGATTGAGATTCAAAGTAAAATTGATGAATTGCATGAAAAAGGTGGTGGTGAATTAATTTTTACTAAAGGGGAATACCTAACGGGAAGTATTATTCTCAAAGACAACGTTTCCATTGAACTTAAAAAAGGTGCTGTACTGCTCGGAAGCACAAACCCAAGGGACTACAAAAGTTTAAATCGTTGGAAAGCACTCATTTTAGCTGAGAATTCAAACAACATTAACATAGTAGGAAATGGAACAATCAATGGAAGAGGACGTCAATTAGCACTTCATATCGATAGTCTTTTTTACATTGATAAAATCGACAGCACTGATTATAATTTTGTAGAGAAAAGACCTAAATACACCATTCGTCCTCAAATCATCGAATTTGTGAATTGCAAAAATGTTACAATCAAGGACATTACCATCAAGAATGCCGCATGCTGGGTGCAAAGCTATGATCGCTGTGATGGATTATTGATTGACAACATTCGCGTTGACAGCGATGCCTATTGGAACAATGATGGTATAGACATCATTGATTGCAAAAATGTGGTCATCTCCAATTCCACTATAAATTCCTCTGATGATGGAATTTGTCTAAAGTCCTCCATCGACAATTCAAAAATCAGCAACTATTCTTGCGAAAACATATTGATTAAGGATTGTAAAGTCCGCTCTAGTGCAAGTGCCATAAAGCTGGGTTCTAGATCGGTGGGTGGATTTAAGAACATTACAATTGAAAACATAAGAATTAAAGACACATATCGTTCAGCCATTGCATTGGAGGTGGTAGATGGAGGAATTATGCAAAATGTAAGAGTCAAGAACGTACGTGCAAAAAATGTCGGTAACGCCTTTTTTATACGCCTTGGTCAACGCTATCGAAAAAGTTCTAGCAGAAGCAAAATTGAAGGCATTTTTATTGAGAACATGAAAGTAAAAATTGCCGATGATCGCCCTGACAAAAAGTATGAAATAAAAGGTCCCGACTTGCCTTTTTTTCACAACCCTTTCCCTGCTTCAATCACTGGCATAGAAGGTCAATTAGCTTCTAATATTTTACTTAAAAATATTGTTATCAGTTATCCAGGTAATGCGGTCAAGGCTTATGCTCATTTTCCGTTGGAGCATTTAGATAAAATTCCTGAACTGCCCAGGGCATACCCCGAGTTTTCAATGTTTGGTGAATTGCCAGCTTGGGGAATTTATATCAGACATGTAAAAAAGCTGGAATTAGAAGAAGTCACGCTTAAATTGAGAAAAAAGGATTTTAGAAAAGCCATTGTATTGGATAAGGTACATGACATCCAATTAAAGAACGTACGTTTTCAAGGATATAAACTGGAAAACCCAATTCATCAGCACAAAAGCACATCAGTCCACATTGCTAATTAATCAAGTGCTTTGCCTTTAGTCTCTGGAACCCAAAAATATACCCAAAAAAGTTGAGCACACATGAGTGCACCAAAAGCCAGAAAGACCCAAAAAGGTCCTATACGGTTGAATAGAAAAGGAATACTAGACGGAATAATAGCAGCCAATATCCAATGTATTGATGAACCAAATGATTGTCCCATAGATCTTATTGATGTTGGGAATATCTCTGCTAGAAACACCCATATTACAGCTCCTTGACCAATGGCATGAGAAGCAATAAAAAGAAAGATCGGCCCCACAATGATCTCGGGACGAAGATTTAGTTTAAATGATATAGCAATCATTGTCAAGGATACAATGTATCCAACTGAGCCCCATTTAAGCAGCTTTTTTCTACCAACTCTATCGATTAAATACATCCCTAATATGGTAAAAACAAGATTGACGAAGCCAATGCCAACAGTGCTTAAAAAGGCGGAATTGCTCTCCAAACCAGCAGTCTCAAATATTCGTGGGGAATAATACAAAATGGCATTTATTCCAGAAAATTGATTGAAAAAAGCTATCCAAAATGCCAAATAAACTAACCTTCTGTATTTAATGGACAAGAGTCCTTGGACTAATTCTGCTTGTGTGCTTTCATTTCTGATTGCAGTTTTCCACTTTGGACTAAAAGGGATTGTAAATGTAGCCCATAGAAAAACCGCCGCAGGAAATACCTCTGCTGCTAGCATAAAACGCCAGGCTTGACCAAATGTCTTTACTATCAAATAGTTTGATGCAACCGCCAAGAGAATTCCAAATACAATGCTGAATTGATACAATCCTACCATTTTCCCCCTTTTGTGATCAGGAGAAATCTCAGCGATGTAAGCTGGTGCCGCAATGGTGGAGGCACCGACTCCCAAACCACCTATAAAACGAAAAAAAGCAAATGTGATGGGATCATTAGAAAGTGCTGAACCAATCGCTGATATCAAGTATAACACTCCAATTGCAATTAAGGTCTTCTTGCGCCCAATACGGTGCGTGGGTATTCCACCAAAAATAGCACCGACTACCGTGCCCCATAAGGCCATGGCCATCACAACACTGCCATGAAAAAAATCTGAAGTATTCCATAGATCTTGTAACGGAATGTCTACTCCCGAAATCACCATGGTATCAAAGCCAAACAATAAGCCAGCCAAGGATACCTTCACGCAAATTCCCTTATAATTTTTCATCTTAACCAAAATCAGTCTTCCTCCTCTTGCATCAATTCCTCTAATGCATTCTTCAACAGTTTAACTTGAGCAGTTGTATTGAAAATTGCAAACGAGACACGTATGGCATCTAAGTTGTTTTCATAGATATACCTGGTGTATATTTTGAATTGACTGCGAAGTTGATTGACTATACGTTGACTGCCCTTCCCTTTTATTCGAAAAGTGAGTATTGATGTAGCCCATTCATTGGATGGAGATAACAGCTCAAAATACTCTGCTTGAATGGAATCTAAAAAAGTTTGCTTTAATTCATTCGTTCTTTTAGCTACAGTTTCAATTCCTAAATCGTCGTTCCAATCAATGGCAATTTGCCATCCTTTAAGCAAGGATACATTGCGTGTTCCATAAGTATATTGATCAGCAACTCCTCTTAAAACAAGCTTCTTTTGCTTCAGATTAAATGCTGCATCAGAATTAGCCCCAACAAAAACTGTTTGCAACTGATTCATGATAAATGGATTGATATAGAGCATTCCTATACCTTTAGGACCAAAAGCCCACTTGTGCGCTGCACAAGCATAGAAATCAGCCTGAATATCTGATAAATCAATTGGCAACATGCCTGCTGCTTGTGCTCCATCTATGACGGAAAAAATTTGATTTTTACGACAATGTGATGTAATCTCCTTTATTGGCAATATCATGCCTGTGGTGCAACATACGTGTGACAAAACCACGGCCTTTGTTTTAGGCGTGATCAAATTTCTTAGTCGATCAAGATTGCTTTCTCCAGTTAAATCCAGCTCTAACAACTTTACAACAATACCTTTTTCTTTTTCGAGCATTAACCAAATTGCAGCACATCCTACATGCTCATGTGTGCTTAATATTACTTCATCTCCTTTCGAAAAGGGAATACTTTGTGCAGCAATGTTAATTCCCTCGGTAGTATTGCGAGTAAGTGCAATGTTCTCTGGTGGGGTCTTAAAAAAAGCTGCAATTCTTGATTTTGCTTTCTTCGTCAATTGTTTGCCATCATAACCATTGACTTCAAGTTGATTCCAATTTTCACATACCCCTTCGACTACAGTACGCAAAGATGGACCAAGACTTGAGGTGTTTAAATAGACTTTGTCATTAGGCAATAAGAAGTCGCGATCACTTTCATTTAATAAATCGCTTCCAAAATCTTTTGCTTGTTTTTCCCTGGTAAAAAGACCTGATAATGGAAATAAAGAACCATAGGCCGTAATGAAAACTGTTCCTAAAAGATTTTTCTTCAGGAATGTTCTTCTTGACTGTTTCAGTCTACCTTTATTCAATAAATTTATTGTTGATGTTCTCCAAATTTAGCAGTTATCTTTTAAATGTTATTCGCACTTTAAAATGGAATCATCTAGATTAATGTGGTCCTCTTAATGCAAACATGCAATTTACTCACATTGCCTTTTCTTTTGAAAATATCTTTCGAGTCTTGTTCTTCCATGTGTGGCTGATCATATACCTTCCCTGAGCCGTCAGTATAGAATACTTTAATCAAGAAACTATCTGAGATTTGATAAATTACTGGCAATTGACAAAAGGTAAATGCCAAACAAAAAGCAGGAATTTTCATGATTGTGAATTCTCCTCGATGATTTACATATTCAAGCTGTGATTCCTCCTCAATAAATTCTGATTTCCTTAATAAAAATGGTTCGAAAGTCAATTTACCTTTAGTTGCTGTTACGCCAAGTTCTGCCCATCGATTAATTATATCTTCTTTAACTTGACCTGTCATACCAGGTTGTTTAGCTCCTGCATATTTGGGAGTATGAGAATAAGCATCTGTTGGAAATGCCCCGTAAAGATCTGGCATTTTGTTGATTCCAATTCCCGCCCTAATTTCATAATAATGTTCTATTAATTTGCCATATTCCATCGTTTCAGACTTTTCTCTAAATCGATGTAAGTTTTCCTGAATGGACAAAAGCAACTTAGAAACCATGTGCCAATAGATACTTCCAAGACCTTCATAACCATAGAATGCTCCTGACCTTCCAGTGAATTCATAATGTTTAAATACTTTTTCAAAAAGCTCACCAATTAATTGCTTATCACGAATTGATTTTTGCCTTAAATTGTCATCTTTTATTCTGTCAATCGCACTGAATAAATCATTGGAGTTTTGAAAATAACTGTTGAAATGAAAATCTCCAAGACCATCGCGCTCAACAATTGAAGACTCTCCTTCATTCACCATTTGCAACAGAATAGGAACCTTATTTAATTCTTCTTCAGGTATGCAATTTTTATTTAAAAAATGAGGCAAGTCTCGATCAGGATAGAGCAAGTAACTGTATTGATCAGCACGAAACATTTCACTGTTTTTAAGCGCATCCACAACCTTCAATGTCTCTTTTATTTCCAATTCTTTGGCACTTAAAATAGCCACCTGTCCTTCTAGCATTTCATAAAGGTGCGATATAGCAGACTCACCCTCAGATAGATTGATTAAATTATATGCATGATAGAGTCCATCGCTTCTTAAATTGTTCTTGATGGTTTTGTTTAGGTACTTATTTGCAAGATCTATAAATTCAATCATTTTAGTCTTAGAAAGAACTCTTTTCTCACCAGTAAATCCAGCATATGCCGTTGTTCTATAATGCTCTCCAGCGATTCCAAAATCATCCATGAAGTCTCGTCGAAGTGATGGAGTAAATCCATCTTCCAAACAATTCTCGTAACGTTCAAAGCCCCTTCGAAGTGCATCAAGAAGATCCATAACGGCCTTGTTTATCTGGAATGAATTCAATTCAACTTCACTATAAAGTGACCGCAACTCTTTTAAGAATCGACTCAAATAGCAAATAGTTACCACCGAAAGACCATTTCCTACCAATGCGTTATTTGCATCATTCCATTCTGGTCGCTGTGTGTTTAACCATAATCCTCCATCGGGGATAAAATTGTAAAGTTTCGTCAATACTGTTACTAATAACTTTTCACTTAGATTGACATAAAGTAATTCTTCAGCATTCAGCCAAATCATTTTTCCATCTGAACCAATATTCAGTACTTTCTTCTCTATGTCTTGAGCCAATTCAGCATTATATTCAATTGTGTTTTTGGGATTGATCACAATTGCATCATAGCCCTTTATTCGATAAGGAACATTTGCATATGTAAATACTTCCCTATTCAATAGTGATTTTAATCTGAGTGGGTGAAATTTCATTGAAAATTCAATGAATTTTGAGAGATAAATAATTTGATGATCTCCCCAATAACCAATATGAGACCACGCATCATTTGGATCAACCACTTCCCAATCTATTCCGTTTCTGGTAATTCTATAAGGATTATAACCATCAATTGTGGAGGCATTGACAAATTTTGAAATCATAGACAATGAAAACTCAGGAAAACTATAAGCTAGTGCTTCCCAATTCTGAAAAATATCTCTCCAGTTGCCTTCATAATTTCTTACTTTATTCCCTTCATTGTCTTTAATGTCAATTGTAAAATAATTCCATGGTCTACTTGGATCTCCATGGCGTCTACTGAAAGACAATGGTAAATACTCTAAGTAGAAACGGAATATTTTGGGATGGTCAGCTGCCAGAAGAAAATACCTCAGCTGATGAAAACTCACCTTTTCAGGTAGAGCATTTAAAACTCGTGTATATCGCTTAAAAAGCGCTTTATTCATTCCATTGATATGGTTAAAAAAGTCCGATGTTTCAATGTCATATATATCGTCGAATGTGCCACCTCGCATAATGTTGAAGAGTACATTAGTGAAATGCCTGCCACATGATAATTGATCTGCGGTCAATTGAATTCCATCGCTAAGGCCAATTTTTATTCTCAGTTTTTGCTTATCCAGAAGAATGTCTTTTTCTAATAACTCTTGAATAAGTAGCTCATTTTTCAATAGGGTTTTCAGATGCACAATACTCGTATGGGATTGATTCACATCACTTACAATGTACCAATTTGAGTGTTCATTTGGGGCTAGTAAGATTTTAGAGTTGATGTAATAAGCTCCCTTTTCAGCTTTAATGTCATTCTCTTCGTGTATCGAGTATCCTTCTCTAAATGGATCAATTTGCAAGTCAGACAATAATACATTCTCCGCCTTTATACCGCAATGCCATGCTGATGTAGCTCTAAGTGCTTCAGCTGGTTCAGCTTTATCAACGATCATACTACTAAGCGAAAAGATGGCAACTTTAGGATCTTCTGTTAATTCGCTTCTTTTATATGCGTTTACCAATGTGCTTCGTATATTTTGCAGAACACTGTCGACACCTGAAGGTAAGATATTTTGCAATCCATCAACCAATTCAATTTCAACTGATGTCTCGTCAAGATTCTGTAACCAAGATTTTTTTACAAGACCATAGTTTTCTGAAAACATCCAACCATAACGGAAGCATAACTTTAAATCATGATTGATGTGTTCAAATATGATTTTATTTCCCTCAATGTTTTTATAGAGGTTGAAACTACTTGAGTATACAACACTTTGTGATTTTTTAAATGGTTCCCATAGATATACCTTATCGTCCTTTTTGACATGCATTATGGTTTTAGGGCCAGTTATCTCACTTGAATCTGTGATCTTATCATCGGTATAATAAGGGAAAATTGCATTTTCTGGATTCTTTCGCCCTGCTGACAATGCTCCATTGCTAGAAATAAATAACCAATGATCGGTTGAGCTAACAACTGTCATAAAGAATGGAGGCATTTGATTATAATTCTCAATGACAAAAAAATCCTCTCCTTCAAAAGTGGTGTATTTACCTCCTACATTCTTTTTAGGAGAATGAAGCATTGTATTTCCAAGAAATATCTTATCCTTATTCATTTCATTCTTCGTCTTTATGCTTAATTACCACGGTTTGCAATGCATGTGAAGAGAGTTGGGCATTTACTTTTGTATTTTCTAGAGAAATTACATAATTCATTTCATTTTCAGACTCATTGAACAACACTACAACTATATCTTTTTCAGGAGTTTTAAATGCTGTCATTTTAAGTTCATTTTGAGGTAACTCCCACATTATACGTCTTGAATTTGGTGGAATAAAACGACTAAAATGACTCATTACATAGTACAATGGTGTAATGTAAAGCTCTTGTTTAATTGTGTCAGCGATAATAGGAGCAACACACCAGTTCTTGGCATGGTTCGGGCCTCCTTGAGGGTCTAAGACCATATTCCAATCAATCCAAGCACTTACCCAATTATTCATACAACCAATTATGTCATTCGCATATCTTATGACAGGAGAATATTTAGGGTGATCAACTTTTTTCTCATCTGGAGCCCAATCCCATCCCCAATCAGTCGCTTTTTTTTCCCAATACCAAGCATCATTTCCCCAGACAGGAATTTCTGCATCTATGCAAGCCTCAGAATGAATAATTGATTTATTGGGTGCTAATTCGTGTGTTTTCTGAAGAGAATTCGCATAAACCTTATAAGTGCTTTCATACCAATGCACTGCTGTTCCTTCAATTAAAGGCAAAAGTTCATGATCTTTAAGTAAAACCTCACTCCATTCTTCAAGGCCCTCTCCCTTATTTTGATCAAAAACATACAATTCTGGATCCAAATGAAATTTACGAAGAACTGGGTCTAAATTATTCTTCACGAAAGTTGACATTTCTAAAGGTGTAAAATGCATGCTCTCCCAATTTGAGTCATTTCCCATAGGTTCGTTTTCTATAGTAAGACCCCAAATTGGCAATCCCACTTTCTGATATTCAAGCATGTATTTAGCTAAATACAAGGCCCATGTTGAATAATACTTACTTAGTAGTTTCCCGCCAAACCATGAATTGTTGTCCTTCATATAAGGAGGAGCTGTCCATGGAGAAGCCAATATTTTGAATCCATTTGCTGAAATATTTTGAGCTTTTTTTAACATGGGAATGATGTCATCAGCATCTTCTTTGATTGTGAATGATTCCAATTCTATATCTAAGCTATCCTCAACATATGCATAGGATCTTAACGAAAAGTCAGATGAGTTTATATGTGTTCTAACCAATGAATAGTTTGCTTCATTCTCTGAAAAATATGCTTCTAAAATTTGATCTTGTAATTCTTTTTCGAGCTGGGTGATCAAGTGAGCACTTGATTCAGTCATGGCTCCACCAAATCCTATAATCTTCTGAAATTCAATGTTTGGATTCACTTTGATCTCTATTGCATTCGCAGTTGCAGCTGAAGGAGTTATTTTACGCATTAAAGCCCCTTGAGCATTGGTCTCATATATTTCAAGAATAGAATCTGCACTTGATTCATTGTGCTTTGCACAGGAGAAAAGCATTATTGAGCAAAGAAGTGAAACAATATTCCTCATGATGACTTCTCGTAAACACGAATGTAATCGATTACATATTGTTGAGCTCCCATGGTCTGATCAACCCCTTTTAGTCCTCCCCAACCACCTCCAATGGCTAGATTAATAATAATGTTTTGAGGCTGATTAAATGGCCATTCAAGATCATTGGCAGTTTTATCATAGGTGTAGTAATGCTCTCCATCAATGTATGCTTCAATTCTATCTTTATACCACTCTACTGCATAAATATGAAATTTAGTCTTCATGCTGTCTAAGGCAATTTCACTTGAAATCTGGTTTCCCTTTTTGAAATAAAATGCAGGTGTATGACAAGTTGCATGATTCATTCCATTACCTGCCTCATCAATTTCATATCCTACACATTCCAAAACATCAATTTCACCACAGTAAGGCCACGATAATTCATCTTTATAGGGATCACCCAATAACCATCCCGCAGCCCATGTTCCTAATCCGTTTGGAACTTTGGCCCTAAATTCAATTTTACCGTATAAAAAGGAGACCTTGCTTTGGGTGGTTAATCTTGCTGAAGTCCATTTATCAGACCCTTCTATTGGATGTGCTTCTATAATTAGGTTACCTTCTACTTGACGTGCATTTAATGTATTTTTTGAAGTATAATATTGTAATTCATTATTACCCCAACCCCAATCACCAATATTATAATTCCAATTGGTCGGATTTACTAATCCAGATCCATTAAATTCATCCGACCAGGTTAGTTTCCAGTTTTCGCCTTCCATTCTTTGAGTTAATATCTCCTGAGTTTCACGATGCAATTGAATTAATTCGAAGTTTACAAACTTTACGTTTTCTAAGGAATTACCATGTAATCGCATTTGATGTTTACCTTCAGCCAATGGAGAACCATCAATAATCGAAATTTCAGAATCTGACACGATTATATTTCCGGTCACATTATATATTCTTCCATCCACATTGTCTATGTAATCTTCAATCCAAAATGTATCTAACTGCGAATTCTCAGTTTCAATTGATACTCTGTAACGACCAGTTTGAGTTATCTTTAGTTCAAATTGGCCATTTTTATCCCATTCAGATATACTTAATCCTTCTTCACTAACAATATTTTCAGAGCCAATTTCCGTTCCTTTATTCTGGTCGCAATACACCAATAATATGGAGATTAATAAGAGAATAAGTAAAAAGCTTTGTTTTTTCATTTTATAATCATTTCTAATTCAAGTTCTTCAAGTGTTTTACCTTTTGTTTCAGGGAGGGTTTTATACATAACAATAAAACCTATTACTGCGATTCCTCCGAAGAGAAAGAAGGTCAAGGCATTGCCGAGAGTTGATAATTCCCAGGGGAAGATTTGTTGTATTAACCAACTTGTAAATGAGTTCACAAAACCAATTGCTCCTATAGCAAGTCCTCTTATTCGGATTGGAAATAGTTCTGAAAGTAGCACCCACATTACCGGTCCCAATGAAAAAGCAAAACATGCAATGAATCCTAATATTCCAAAAAACACAAGTGAGGCATTTATATCAGTCGCTGCCTCTAGTATGGCACCTTCATTTTTTGCATAATTACCCTCTCCAAGGGTTTCCTTCATAGCTGATTTGAAAGCTAAATCATTATCATATGTCTTATTCAAGACAGGGCGAAAATCTTCCGCATTAACTCCTTTCAAACTAACTTGTTCAATATTTTCATCAGTGAGTTTATAGGTCGCCTCATGGAAGCCATAGGCACAAGCAAGTAGGCTAATCGCAATGCCTGCCATTCCAAACACCAATAAAGGCCTCCTCCCCATTTTATCAATTAAGAATATTGCTAAGAAAGTAAAGATGACAGTTGTAAAACTTAGAAGTACTCCAGACGAAAATGATGCATCAGTGCCAATTCCTGTTTGTTTAAAAATCGAAGTAGCGTAGAAATATACCGCGTTGATTCCTGTTATTTGCTGCAATATCCCAACCGTTAAACCAATCAATACAATGTAACGCAATGCAGGAGAAAACAATTCCTTTATAGAGGTTTTCTTATCATTAGAATGGTCAGCATTTTCCATTGCTACTAACTCTTTATGCGCCACTTCTTTGCCGTATATCTTATTTAATATACGTTTAGCTTCTTCAGTGAAATTCTTATTGTAAAGCCATCGTGGGCTTCGTGGCACAAAAAACAAAAAGATGAAATACAAGACGGCAGGAATAAGTTCTACCCCTAACATCCATCTCCAAACATTCTCGTCTGATAAAAAGGAATCTTGTTGAGTATTTACTTTATTGAAATAATAATTGCTTAAAAATGCTGCAAAAAATCCAAAAACAATGTTTAATTGTTGCAGTGACACTAATTTACCTCTATTTTCCGCAGAAGATATCTCAGCGATATATGCAGGAGCGAGAATCAATGCAGCGCCAAATGCTAAACCGCCGATCATTCTTGCTATGTATAGCATCTCATAGGAATTAGCAATCGCCGATAGGTAGGCAGAAACCGCATACAATATTGCTACGATGATGAGTATTTTTTTTCTACCTATCACATCACTCAATTTACCAGCTATAAGCATTGAGATCATGGCGGCAAAAGAAGGAGAACTTACAACCCATCCAGATTGTAATTCATTCAACATAAATTCAGGACCTACATAAGACATGACGCCAGAAATTATACCTGCATCAAATCCAAACAAAAACCCTCCCAAGGACACTACAAACGCAATAAATATGATTTTTTTTGACATTTCTTTAGGTGTTAATTAATAACTAGTGAATCTAAATGTGGTACTGACAAAAGAGAATTATAAGCCTCTAAAGAATCACCATTGAAGGACTTTTTGAGTGTTTCAATCCGTCTAAGTTTTGACATATTAAACTTTTTAAAATCTTCCCACAATGCCATTTTTACTTTTCCGTTTAATGAGATCAGTCCAAAATGATTTTCTGAACCGTTCACATTGTTCTGATCTTTCCAAGGCTCGTCGAATGCCTCAAAGTAAAAACAGGCGATTTTATTTTCCTGTGTCCACTTGCGAATTTTTTGATAATAATACGCTTGCTTTATTTCATCAGCCGCTCCTGATCCATTTTTACCATAAAAATTATTGTCCATAGTAGACCATCCAGTTTCGCCGATATGAACTTCCTTCTCTTTTGATATACTTTGAACATATTTTTTTGTATTTGCATATTGATTTTTTGCATAGGTAACAGCCCTATTTACTGCTTTTTTGGCATCCAAAATTTCATTTTCTATTTGTGTCGAGCTATCTATCCAGAATTGATTATTGTAATGTGTATCGTGAAAAGGGTAAGTATGCAGAGACACGTAATCCACTGCTTTTATGAGTTTAGCCAATTCTGAATTATGATATTCATTAGAACCCCCGCCCCAAGAGGCAAAATTATCTGAAGAGGTTATCCAAATACTGCTATCAAGCTGTGCGGATTTTTTTAAATATTGGAGTTCTTCCACATATTTCAGAATAATAGAAGGCTGCACATAGTATCCATAGGCCCAATGTACCATGGCTTCATTTCCCACAGCTATTATTTTAACTATTTCAGGGAAATCTTCTGCAAAAGCAATTGCTTGATCAATTTCCGCTCTATTGTTTTCAAGGTCCTCTTCTTCTCTTACAGGATTGTCAGTCCATGCTTTTTTGCATTGAATCCATGCTCCTAGCATTACATACATGTAGAACGATTCTTCTTCTTGATTCAATTCCTTGATAGCCTGGAGCAAGTTTCGCACTTGTCCAAATTGTTGTGTATGGTAGGTTCTTATCAGGTGGCAATCCAATGTATTAAGAATCCGCATATCTTCTTTCAATTCATCAACACTAGGGACAATTTCTCTTGAGTTGGTGCGATAACCGCCATAAGCAAAGGCATTTTTGCCATACTTTTCCAATACATCCTTTGCAAGGATCATATTTTTTGGGGGTGGCTTATTGCAAGATTGCAGCAAAATACCTGCAACCATTATAAAACAATAAAAAAGCGACCTCAAATTCATATGTGCATTATTCGACTCTAGCTGATTCTGGTGACTTTTCCAATATTTTCCTTACCTGAATTAAATGGTTTACTAATTCTTGACCTGGGCTTTTAATGACCTTTGCCAATTCGAATCCTTGCGATTGAAGAGAATCTCTTAGTTGGTCTTGGAATAGAAAGGCGATGGTTCCTACAAATCCAACCCTTTTACTGGAATATTTACGATAACAATTAACATGAATGTCAATAAAATCCTCGATACCTTCCTTCACTATATCTTTTATATAGGCGTGGTCTTGAAATTGAAATATAAATGGCATGAATGAAGCTAGAAATACATTTGCTTGGTTAGAACCATAAATAATTTCTCTTGTTTCACTCCATTTAAGTGAATGTTCTTTGCCCAATTGATGATGGATATCTGTAGGTAATTTTTGATTGAAAAAGTCTTTCAATAATCTTTTACCAAAATAAGCCCCACTCGCTTCATCTCCCATAAAAACACCAAGTGCAGGGATTTCTGCTATCATGCTTTGTCCATCGTAATAGGCAGAATTTGAACCTGTTCCCAATATACAAGTGATGAGTTCTTCTCCATCAGACAAAGCATAAGCACATGCAAGCAGATCGTGATCTACGAATATGGTGGAATTAGGAAAAACAGTTATCAATCCAGCTTTTACCTTACTGATATTGTTTTTACTCGAACAACTCGCACCAAAAAAATATACTTTACAAATCTCTTTACCGATTTTCTCAATCTCTTTAGAGGCAGATAGTGCTTCAGATATATCTCTGGATCCATGAAAATCAGGATTGAATCCTTGGGTATAAAACCTAGAAACTGTATCACCATGCTCATTGATAACAAACCATTCCGTTTTCGTAGAACCACTCTCTGCTATTGCAATCATATACTATATTTTATTCTCTTTAAAATCTTGTTGCATCCAAGAACCCCCAACGGCGATCACATTATCTAAGGCCAAATAATCCTTGTATGTTTGTTTGCTAATGCCTCCAGTTGGACAAAATTTTACATCTTTAAATACGGATGCATAGGTCTTTAAGGCAGCCATACCTCCAAAAAGATTAGCAGGAAAAAATTTCAAGGTTTTTAATCCCATATTGATCGCCTGCATAATATCTGAAGGGGAAGAAACACCTGTAATAAAAGGAATATGCGATGCTTTCAATGCAAACACCAATTCCTCTGTTGTACCAGGACTTACTAAAAAATCGACTTCCAATTCCTTTAACTCGTCAATTTGTTTCGAATGAATGACAGTGCCTATACCTATAGCCATACTTGATCCAAAAGACTGTTTGATGGCTTTCACTGCAGAAATGGCTTCCTCTGTCCTCAATGTAACTTCAATGCAATGAATGTTATTTGCCAACAAGTATTGAGCAAATTCCAATGGATTATCATTTGCCTCAAATGATACTACTGGAATTACAGGATGCTTGCTTAATATATCTTGTATGTTATTTTGATAATCCATGCATTATACAATAAAAGAAGCACCCTCCTCGCTAGCACTGATAAGTGGTCTAACAGAATTAAACAACTCTCTTCCAACACCAAAAGACCTTGGGTTTTCATTGGATTTAGACTGTCTATTCTTTAGGTCTTCAATATTTAAACAATTTAATGTGCCTTCAATGGCATCTAGCTCAATGAGGTCTCCTGTTTGAATTTTAGAGATAATTCCACCCATTGTGCCCTCGGGACTTAAATGAATCGCTGCAGGTACTTTTCCAGACGCCCCAGACATACGTCCATCAGTTACAAGTGCTACTTTAAAGCCTTGATTTTGAAGTAATGTTAATGTAGGAGTGAGTTTATGAAGTTCAGGCATACCATTGCTATGAGCCCCTTGATTCTTGACAACAACTATTACGTCTTTATTTAATCGTCCCTTTTTGAAAGCTTCAATTACTTCATCTTGATCGTCAAAAACTTCAGCTCTGGCCTTTACTGTTTGATTTTCCTCTAAAACGGCTGATACTTTTATGATACTTCGTCCAAGGTTGCCTGTTAAACACCTCAGTCCGCCAGTCTTTGAAAACGGATCATGAACTGATCGAAGAATGTCCTTGTCCAAGGATTCAACTGGACCTGGTATCCAGATTAAACCATCTTTGTCAAGTTTTGGCTCCTGCTCGTATTTTACTAAGCCTTTTCCAACAACCGTTTTAACATCCTCATTGAGAAACCCATCGTCTCTTAATGTCTTAATTAGATAAGCCATCCCTCCACAAGCTTGAAAATGATTGATATCAGCAGAACCATTTGGATAAACTCTTGTAATCAAAGGAACAGTATTTGATACTTCGTCAAAGTCATCCCAATTAATAATTATACCAGCGGCTCTGGCAATCGCAATAAGATGAATGGTGTGATTCGTAGACCCACCGGTTGCTGCTAAACCAACGATGGCATTTACTATACTTTCTTCGGTAATTATTTCATATAAGGGAGTATACTCCTTCTTTTGCTTGGTAATTTGTAACAAGCGTTTTATCGAATACTCATTTAATAATTCCCTGAGTTTGGTTTTGGGGGTTATAAATGAAGATCCAGGTAAATGCACCCCCATTATTTCCATGAGCATTTGATTGCTATTCGCAGTCCCATAGAATGTGCATGTTCCAGCAGAATGATACGAAGCAGATTCTGCTTTCAACAGTTCGTCTCTTCCTATTTTCCCATCAGCATATTTTCTACGAAAAAGAGCCTTTTCTTCATTTGAAATACCAGATTCCATTGGCCCTCCGGGAAGAAAAATAAAAGGAAGATGACCAAACTTCAAAGCTCCTATCATCATGCCTGGTACAATTTTATCACAAATGCCTAAACAAATACCTGCATCAAACATTTGATGTGACATTCCTACCGCAGTTGATAAGGCAATCACATCTCTGCTTAACAAAGAAAGCTCCATGCCTACTTGACCTTGGGTTACACCGTCACACATTGCTGGAACACCTGAGGCTACCTGAGCTACACCTCCGTTTTCTCGAGCATACTTCCTTAATTGATTTGGGTATTTCTCGTAGGTTTTATGTGCACTTAGCATATCATTGTATGCTGTTACAATTCCAATATTGGGGATAGTCTGTCCACTTAAATCTACCTTTTCATCATCTGCGCAAGCTGCGAAAGCATGCGCTAAGTTGCCACAAGCCAAATCTCCACGACTCACCATCGTATTTTCAGATTGCTTCATTAATTGAAGGTAACGGCTTCTTGTCTTCTTTGAACGATCCTTTATTCTTTGTGTTATCTCTTCTATTTGTGCTTTCATAATTAGTTACTCCAGTAAATTTGAAAGTGATCGTGATTTAAAAATGCATGAATCGGATATTTCATTGAGTCTTTTGACTTTCTAGCATTCTCCAATACAACTTGCTTATCAGCTCCATAAATGTGTAAGAAAAGTCTTTTTGAAGCTTTAATAGTATTGGCTGTAAAACTTATTCTTTGATAAGGTGCCTCGTTGGGTGTAACATTGACAAGTCTTTCTTTTGAATTGGTGTTCAACCCTTCTTTCGTACCGTTTGAGTTTGGAAACAATGATGCTGTATGACCATCATTTCCCATTC
>OJGX01000273.1_pt1 | contig 27047 bp, 25 predicted proteins | sample 1594661 | NCBI WGS metagenome assembly OJGX01 (sample SAMN05416839, study PRJEB24817) | seawater metagenome | isolation source: Sea water | place: Canada:Atlantic | collected 2013-07 | reverse complement strand
GGGTCTTAGAGCGTCAACCTACGGCCTTTCATGCTGATATCGGACAGTGCCATTTGTGTCACGGAGAACATGCTGGCCGGACCGGGTTGAACACACGGATGGATCACGGTCTGTTCGCGCAGATCGGTCTCGAGATGTTGGAGGACCTAGGGGCTTCGGACGATGAGGCTGAATTAGCCAGGAAGAGGCTTCGCCGGTGGTTGAGCGAGTCCTCTCCTGCGACAACAGCCCATTCGGAGGGTTCATTACTGACCCCGAAGGAGCGCATTCTGAATTGTTTTGCCTGTCATGAGAATGACGATCGACATTTCGGTTTGTTTGGCGAGTCCTGCGCCTCATGTCATTCCGCAGATCGATGGAGCATTCATGAGTATCGACATCCTTCAGCGAATTCTAGGGATTGTGCACAGTGTCATCAAGCGCCGCCGAGTCACTATATGAAGCACTTCAAAATGATCTCCGCCACGGTAGCGGGACAACCCCATGCACGGGTGGATCAGTGCTTCGTTTGTCACCAAACAACCTCTTGGGATGATATCAAAAGGGTCGGCAGGTATAAGCATCACTAAAAACCAATAGGATAGAATCAAACCATGAACACGATTGTTAACTTCGGGATGGGAGGATTGATAGTTGTTACATTATTTACCGCTGGCTGCCAGACGACCCACGACGCGGGCCAACACGCGGTTGCCTGCCCGGGGTGTGAAAGCGTACAGATGCTCGCATATCATCCAAACGCCGAAATATCGAGCGAAGATGCTATGCGATTTCACAAGTGTGAGGACTGCACCGGTGAAATGGCTAGTTTTCTGACGTCTGGAACATGGGAGCATGCCTGTAGTATCTGCCAGGAGACGCCCTATCATTTCCAGGTAAAGAAGTAAGGCCCTGGAATGACGGTCTAGTGACTGTGAGATTTGCTCTATCGTGTTGATTTTGAGCACTGCTACGCGAGTGCCTGGCATAGAACTGAATGATGAATAGGAAGCAATAGTGATGAAAAATGTGACGGTAAGAAATCTTGTTCTGGTGGTGATGGGTGGTGTTGTGATATTTGCAACTGGTTGTGCGACGGCGTCACGTAGTGAGCGCTCTGTTGTAGCCTGCCCGGGGTGCCGAAATGTGGAAAAACCTCGTTTCTCGGCTTCTGCAGTTGATGATGGACTTGAGGACTATTTGGTCCAGCACGAATGCCGAAGTTGTCAGGGAGCCCTTCAGAACTTTTTCGAGAACGGAGAATGGAAGCACACTTGTTCGATTTGCAAAGACAATCCCTATGCCTGCAAGTTATGATACCTAAGGTGACACACGCCAGAGATTTAGATGTGCTCCAATTGACCGTGTGTGCAAATTATGAGTAGTGAGAATATTGTAAGCAGAGGTTGTGAGGAAGTGCGCCGGCAGTATGAGAGGAACTTTGCCGGCGTCTCTTGCTGCCACGGCTATCGATGCGTTGGCATGCCTCTTATAGGCATGTCAAACAGCCCTAGCGAAGCGCAGCACAATTGTCGCTTATCCTGGATGCAGAAACGTCGGAACGCCCAATATCATTCAATCGGAGATTGGGGCTGGTCTCGCAACCTATTCCATACAACATGAGTGTTAGATTTGTCGTGGAGACATTCAAAGTACACCTGGATGTGGACGATAGGATCACTTGTGCAATCGTTGTAGATTGTCGAAAAGTTTGGAGCGCGGGTTGGTTGCCAGGGGAAACAATAAATGAAGTTTGAACCGAGAGTGGAAATGAACAATCAAGTCGCTACAAGAAGAACTTTTCTTCAGAAAAGTGTCATGTTGGGGGGGGGCGTTGTTGGAGCGCGGGTTTTGCCCAATTATGCTTGGGGTGGTGCTCTAAAGGAGCACGACCTCTTTATTGAGGAAAAACCCGTGATTATTGCGAGTAAGGAGGCGATGGCTACTACAATCAATGGTTCAGTTCCGGGACCATTAGTTCGTCTCAAAGAGGGTCGTGAGGCATGTATTCGCGTCACGAATCGGCTGAAGCAGGATAGTTCGATTCATTGGCATGGCCTAATTCTGCCCTATCAAATGGATGGCGTGCCAGGCTTGAGTTATGATGGCATTCAATCGGGACAAACATTCGAGTATCGGTTTCCAGTTAAGCAGAACGGTACGTATTGGTATCATAGCCATAGTGGGTTGCAGGAACAGACGGGTGTCTATGGGCCCTTGGTAATTGACGCCGAAGAGCCGGAACCCTTCGCTTATCAACGGGAATATGTTGTCCTGCTCTCGGACTGGACCTTTTCTGATCCTCATCGCTTGATGTCGAAGTTGAAGAAAATGGCGGACTATTCCAATTTTCAACAGCGCGTCGCAGGAGATTTTTTTCGGGATGTGGGGCGCGATGGGCTTCGGGCTACCTTGAAGGAGCGGCGCAGTTGGAGTCGGATGCGAATGATGGCGACCGACATCGCGGATGTGACGGGGCGCCACTACACCTACTTGATGAACGGTCTTGCCGCTGAGGGCAATTGGACCGGACTTTTCACTAGAGGTGAAACGATTCGTTTGCGTTTTATTAATGCGGCAGCAATGAGCTACTTCGATGTCAGGATTCCGGGGTTGAAAATGACGGTCGTTCAGGCCGACGGCCAGAACGTGCGACCAGTCGAGGTCGATGAGTTTCGTATCAGTGTCGCAGAGACCTTTGATGTGCTTGTCACACCAGATGAGGATCGAGCCTACACCCTCTTTGCCGAGACAATGGATCGTAGCGGTTACACCAGGGGAACGCTTGCGCCGAGGATCGGCATGTCCGCGGCAATTCCTCAACGAAGAAAACGGGCACTTCTATCAATGAGGGATATGGGGATGAATCATGCCGAACATGAGGGCGATGGGCCAATGCCTGGGGAAATGTCTATGGGCGGGCATGGGAACCACCAATCGATGACGGAACAGAAAGTGAAGGTCGCTGGTCAACATGGCACCTTATCGGTTGAGCCTGTTCCTCATGGGCCAGACCGGCATGGGCCAGGAAACGTCTCGGTCGCAAGTGTCTCGAGAAGCCGTTTACACGAACCGGGGATCGGATTGGAGGAAGCGACTCACCGAGTCTTGGTCTATAGTGATCTCAAGGCACTGACTCCCTGGCCCGATCAGCGGGCGCCGCGGCGGGAGATTGAACTGCACCTGACCGGGAATATGGAGCGTTATATGTGGTCTTTCGATGGAAAGAAGTTCTCCGAAAGAACAGAACCAGTGCGTTTGGTTTACGGGGAGCGTGTTCGTCTGACATTTGTCAATGATACAATGATGAATCACCCCTTGCATCTGCACGGAATGTGGATGGTTCTCGATAACGGTAGCGGCCGAGATAACCCTTTAAAACACACTATTAACGTCAAACCCGCGGAACGTCTATCGGTGGATATTAGTGCGGATGCGACCGGAAACTGGGCGTTTCACTGTCATCTTCTTTTCCACATGGATATGGGAATGTTTCGCGTCGTTTCCGTATCCAAACCCACCCAGTCAGAGCGAAAGGGAAAACTGTGATCCGAATTAGTGCTATAGCTGCGACGATGTTCTGGATCGGATTGCGTCCGGTTCTGCTGGCTCAGGATTCGACGATGGAGGCGCATGGTCAACATGGGGCACCCGAGTCTTCGGGGACGATGGAGCGCTCGACCGAGGAGATGCATGAGCATCGGGAAATGTCGATGTATCACGAAACGGCCGATCAGGTTCTGCCTAACCCGATGGATGCCATTTACGAGCCCTACGCTCTCCGATCGATTAAGGCTGGGCCTTTTGGAATGCTGTTGTTCGATCAATTGGAATATCGAGCACAGGCTGGGGAGGATCTGTTTCGTTGGGATGCCGATGGTTGGTATGGTGGCGATTACAATCGCTTTTGGTTTCGCAGCGAAGGGGAGCAATTTCTCGACGGAGCCGATTCTGGAGAAGCCGAGATTCACGGCTACTACAGCCGTCTAATCGCTCCGTTTTGGGATGCTCAGGTGGGGATTCGTTACGATCAAGAATGGGAACGCGGTGACCGCTCGAATCGATCCTTTGCGGCAGTCGGTTTGGAGGGTTTTGCCCCTTATCGGTATGAGGTTGTGCCGACGATGTTTGTGAGCGAGCAGGGCGATGTCTCCGCTCGAATCACCGCAACTAAAGACTACCGGATTACTCAGCGGTTGGTAGCACAACCACGATTTGAAACTGAGGTTGCAGCTCAGAGTGCGCCTAAATTTGGCGTGGGTAGCGGATTCAACTACGTGGAATTGGGATTTCGGTTGCGCTACGAGATTCGACGGGAGATTGCTCCCTATGTTGGAGTGAATTGGGAACGTTCCTTGGGGAAGACGGGGAAATTGGTCAAGGCAGGGGGTGGCGATCCCGAGGTGCTATCTGCTGTTGTGGGAATACGAGTTTGGTTTTGAATGAATGGAATTTTGAAATGAAGAATTTTGATGCGAGTGACGAAATGGTTGGGAAAGTGAATTGCGCGGTCTGCGAACATGGCATTCTTGGTGGGAGATGGTTCGCGAGAATCAAGAGTGGTGGATACATGGTTGCCCTGTGCTGTCCGCTTTGTGAGGAGGTGTTTATGAAGGGGCCCTTGGGCTATGTTCGCCGAATCGAAACCTATCAGAAAATGGGGTCAGGAAGCTAGTAGTGCAGCTGACCAGTGACGCTTTTTTGTAATTCATGAGTGATTCAAACCCAAATCGATCATGGACGTGTCCCATGCACCCAGAGATCGAGCGCTCTGGGCCGGGACCATGCCCTAAGTGCGGGATGGATCTCGAACCCAAGGTAGGGAATCTAGACACGGGTGATGATAGTGCCGTTGTTTCGATGGGCCGACGTTTTGGGTTCGCTCTCGTTCTTACGATTCCAGTCTTTCTGATATCCATGGGGAAAATGCTTCCAGGCTTAGAACTTTCGCAGCGAATGCCGGTCAAAGTGGGACAGTGGATTGAATTGCTGCTTAGTACGCCGGTTGTGTTTGGCGCTGGCTGGATTTTTTTTCAACGTGCATGGACTTCGATTGTTGAACGAAGTCCAAACATGTTTACGTTAATCGCTCTAGGCGTTGGAGCGGCCTACGGATTTAGTGTTGTCGCCGTGTTGGCTCCCGGTGTGTTTCCGGACGCGTTTCGAATGAATGGGGAGGTTGCTGTTTACTTCGAATCAGCCACAGTGATTATAACTCTTGTCTTGTTGGGCCAATTTCTTGAAGCCAAGGCTCGAAGCCGCACAGGCGAAGCAGTCAAGTCGCTACTGGAATTGGCGTCAAAAGTGGCTCACTTGGTTAATGCCGGTGACGAACGCGATGTGCCGGTAGAGGATGTGAAGGTCGGAGATGTACTCCGGGTTCGTCCGGGTGAAAAGGTGCCTCTCGATGGTATTATTATTGAGGGCGAAAGTCGGCTTGATGAATCCATGATCACTGGCGAACCGATTCCGACTCTAAAGAGACCCAACGAGAAAGTGATTGGGGGCACGGTGAATCAGACAGGGTCGTTCTTGATGCGTACTGAGAAAATTGGGGAAGACACGCTGCTCGCTCAGATAGTCAATATGGTGTCTGAGGCCCAACGGAGCCAGGCACCGATACAGAAGCTGGCCGATCAAGTCGCTGGCTGGTTTGTGCCAGCTGTGGTTGTGGTTGCAGCGCTTACATTTGCCATTTGGACCCTATTTGGACCTTCGCCGGCTTTAGCGTTTGGTTTGGTCAACGCCGTGGCGGTATTGATCATAGCCTGTCCGTGCGCCTTGGGACTAGCCACTCCGATGTCCATCATAGTGGGGATTGGGCGTGCCGCTCATCAGGGAATCCTAATCCGCAACGCGGAGGCGATAGAGCGGGCGGAGAAAGTCACTCACTTGATCACCGACAAGACCGGCACCTTAACCCAAGGAAGCCCTCGTGTCGTTTCTGTGGTCACGAATTTTGGAGACGATGCGTTTTCAAGCGTGATCTCCAATCACTTTCCAGAGGGAACCCCTCAGGATGATGATTTGTCTCTGCTGCTCCTTGCTGCTGGAGTTGAACGTCACAGTGAACATCCCTTGGCTCGAGCTATAGTCACTGAGGCGATCGAGCGCCATGGCGACATCCCTAAGTCGAGCGGATTTGAGTCGACCACAGGAAAAGGGGCCTCAGGTTTGCTGGCTCAAGAACGAGTAAGGATTGGCAAAGCGTCGTGGCTGCAAGAGGAGGGGGTCCTTGTCGAGCAGGATTGGATTGAGCGGGCCGAAGCACTGGAAAAGCAAGCAATGAGCGTCATCTGGGTCGCCTCTGGGTCTACCTTGATGGGCTTAGTGGCGATTGCAGACCCAATTAAAGAAACTAGCGCGGCCGCGATTGAGCGCCTGAGGGATCAGAAAATAACGGTGATCATGTGTACGGGGGATAACGAAGCGACCGCTCGCGCTGTCGGGAAGCAGCTTGGGATCGATGAGATTTACTCCAGCGTGACTCCACAGGACAAGAAGCGAATTGTTTCTGACCTTCAGGCCAATGGGGCGATCGTGGCGATGGCGGGTGACGGAATCAATGATGCGCCCGCTTTGGCGGCGGCGCAGGTCGGAATCGCGATGGGGACGGGGACGGATGTGGCGATTGAAAGCGCCGAAGTGACTTTGGTAAAGGGCGATTTAAGCGGAATTGTCACCGCAATCGAGCTGAGTCGAGCGGTGATGCGAAATATTCGTCAGAATCTCTTTTTTGCTTTTGCCTACAATGCTCTCGGCGTGCCGATTGCAGCCGGCATTTTGTACCCATTCTTCGGAGTGTTGTTGAATCCCATGATCGCCGGCGCCGCAATGAGCTTCAGTTCTGTTAGCGTCATTGGCAATGCCTTAAGACTTCGGAGTCGGTCAAATTGAATTCGGGTTGAAATGAGATACAACAAGGTTCACTCCGTGCGATTTGCAGTGGCTATGAAGTGGTGCAAGAGAAGTGAAGGCTTGGGCAATTTTTGCAGTGTGGATACGTTCGGTCATCCTGATTATAAGTGGTAAAGCATGATTAACTTCTGTTTCATGGGTAAAGACATTCCCTTTTTGCGATCGCTCGCAGGTGGAGTCGCAGTCCTGTGGGTTAGCGGCCTGATTACCTGTGGTTTTGAGCGAATCGAAGCGAGTTACGAACCGGAGAGTGCCCTCAGTCAATCCCATGATACTCATGGCTCATTAGAGGTTCTCGGTGATCAGATCGAAGGTTCCTCATCTTGCCAGCATGGTCCGGCCGATCACCACGAACATGATACAGGCACAGAAGATGATGATGCCTGTTGTTCGACAACAGAACTGCTTGCGGTTGATGGCAAAATGGCTGCGAAGGTGTTTATCCCTAGCTACGAGCCACTTCTCATCTCATCCCTTGTTTTGTTTGAAGAAAAGACCTTTGTCGAAAGCGATCGATGTAGAGTCGTCTGCGATATCAATCGCGGGAAAATTCTTCTGACACCCTTACTGTACCTTGGTCCCGGCCTTCGGAGCCAAGCCCCTCCCTTCATCTAGTCCCATCCCGTTTGAAAAGATTGCCGCCTAGATTCGCGGCGTATCTCAGCAAATAGGGTGTATTGCGGCTATAAATCAACGACTCAACCTAGACTGGATTAGATGAATTATGAAAACGAAGAGACTACTAGCAACAATATTAATTGTCGGGCTGATACCGAGTTTGTCGGTGATCCACGCCCAGACGAACCCCGATGGCGATAACGCGCCCTGGAAAGCCCCGTCGAGGGCGGCGCGAAAAGCGAATCCAATTCCCTCGGATCTGTTGGCAATTGAAGCGGGAAAAGCAAACTATGAGGTCGCTTGCCTCGTTTGTCACGGCACCACTGGAAAGGGGGATGGATCCGCTGCCGCCGCCTTGGAAAGAAAGCCAGGAAATCTCTCTGACTCCAATCTTTGGTCGCAATCGGATGGAGAGCTGTTTTGGAAGGTCGGCACCGGACGGAACCCAATGCCCCCTTTCAATGAATTGTTCGATGACGAGCAGATATGGCAGCTTGTGAATTATGTTCGAACCTTGGCCCCAGAACCTGAAGGACGCGCTCCTAGGGTGGCGCCTGAGGAGGTTGCCAGTACAGCCGACGCTGAAATACCGATTGAAGTTGCACCTCTAGAGGTCCGTGTCTCATCAAAGAACGATGGTTCTGAGTCTATCTCCAGGGCTGAATACGAGAGTCTTCAAAAGCAGTTCCAAGCGTTGCAAAGTCAGATGGCTCAGATCGCGAAGAGAGCAGAAGTAGAGGAAGCCCAAACAGAGGAAACCGTCGAAGAGCTAGACACACGATTGCAGCGAGTCAGTAAGGCAGCCGAGGCAAACCGGTCGGGGAGTACAAAACAATTGATAGCCGGGTACGCTGACGCAGGGTTTACGGATCTCGCGGGACAGGATTCTACGTTTTCGGCCAGCTTTAATCCCTTGTTTCACTGGAAGCCATCAGAGAAGTTGTTGTTAACAGGGGAACTTGAGGTCGGATTGGATGGAAGCAGTACTGAGCTCAGTTTGGAGTATGCTCATCTGAGTTATCTTGCCAATGACTACCTTACCGTTGGTGCCGGAAAGTTTCTGACGCCCTTTGGAACTTTTAGTGAGCGATTACACCCTTCTTGGATCAACAAGTTGCCAAACTCTCCTCTTTCGGTGGGACACGGAGGCATAGCACCTAGTAGTGCATTGGGTATCCAACTTCGAGGTGGATTGCCAGCTGGTCCTACCAAGTTTAATTGGGCTGTGTATGCTTCCAATGGCCCGACTCTTAACGTGGGGGAAGGGGGAGGAGCCGACGGCCCAGACGATGACGATCATGCAGATGAAGGGGAAGGCATTGATGCTGCTCAGGCTCTAGCGCTTCAGCGCTCGAGTGTCACTGGGGGCGCTTTGGCTGTAGACGGGCATGGCGACTCGGAGCTAGGTTCATTGGAGTTCGACAACTACGATAGCTTTGGGGAGAATAAGGCCTTTGGTGGTCGGGTAGGCTTTCTACCGTTTCCTGAACTAGAAATCGGCTACTCGATTCTTTTTGGAAGAATTGATGCAGCTGGGACGTCAAGAGACCAAGTTAATGCGTATGTCCATGCAGTTGACATGAGCTACGTAAGGGATTCCGAGCGGCTAAAGGGAATCTTGGACGCCCGAGTTCAATGGAATTGGTCGCAAGTGGATGACACAACTTACTTCACTGATGGCGGACCTCTCTCTTTCGAAAATACTCGCCAGGGAGGGTATGCTCAATTGGCCTATAGGCCTTCAAAATTCGACAGTATCTATCTACAGAATTGCGAGTTCGTTGGTCGCTGGGACGTCCTTGATCAGCCCTCTGGTCTACCTGGGGAGATTGATCAGGAACGTTGGTCTATTGGTCTAAATTACTGGTTTGGACCAAGTACGGTTGCAAAAGTTGCCTACCAGTTTGGTGAACAAGAAGCTGCAGATGGAGACAAAACATCAATCGATGGTGTCTTATTACAGGCAGCTATGGGTTTCTAAAGTGAAAGGAAATTGAGATGAAAATTAATAAATTAGGATGGAGAATAGCTGCGATTTCCATAGCGTTGGGAGCCTCCATGACGCTATTCACAGCCTGCCGAACAGCGGATAAGAAATGGACTAAGCATTCGGATAAGACCGGTGCTCAACTATGGGCGGAAAATTGTATGCGCTGCCACAACTTCCGGTCGCCAGGGTCTCAAAGCGATGATGGGTGGGAAGTATCAATGCACCACATGCGAGAGCGAGCGGGTCTGACTGGGGTAGAGCATAGGAAGATATTAGCCTTTCTTCAATCTTCCAACTGAGGCGAAGTTTCCGAATTGATAATATGGCTAGTGTGATGGCATTAGTCCGCACGCGAGGCGGACTCCTCGGTTCCCTGGAGGAGTCCGCTAAGCGCCTGTAGCGGGGCAAAGTTTCGAAGTCTTGAGATGCAAAATGAGTAATTGGATATTGACCAGTGGGATTGATACGCCGGGAATGAGAGCCAAGTTTTCGAGCTTAGTCTGGCTGTATCATTGCAGATTTCCAGCAAAATCCATACTGCGACTTGTGTGTATGAGTTGTTTGTGTGTTCTTGAGCCCAAGATGGGTGGAGCTATTGCTCTTGTTTCGCAGGCTACCCATTCAATTGACATCCAATATTCCACTGGGAAATTAGTCGAGCGCGATACTGATTGGATAGAGTTGGGGGATGTCAGAGGAGGCTCCAGGCTATTGGAATCCTCTGATACTTCGGTACTCATTCGAGTGGATTCTCTTGAATCACTGAAATTAGATTTTCTCGAATTTCCCCAAAATGAAAGTGAGTTCGATTCGAGTCAGCCGGTTCTTCAGAAGAACCGTGCCAAATTGTCCTATCAGGGCATTTATCGAGGGCAACCTGTAGTATTGCTACAGTTCTTTCCGTCAAACCCCTTGGTGCTGCAGGAGACGATTACGGTGAGAATATCGTGGCTAGAAGCCGATGAAGTGGCTGTCGAAAGTCCTTCGTATTTTCTCCGGCCCCGAGCGAGGGATAGTATTAGAAAACGTACATCGAAGCAGTTCGATGAAGAGATGTCACCCCGCATACGACTGCCGATTACTGCTACTGGAATATATGAGTTGTCAGTGCAACAAGTCTCAGAGGCGGCAGGTGTTGACATCGAGAGTTTGAACCCTGAGGGGCTGGGCCTGGAAGTCGGTGGAGTGCGTATACCATTGGAATTAGAGCAGAATCTACCTGGAGTCATGAGTTCTTCAGATTCTATTTTGTTCCATGGGTACCAAGGGAATACTGAATATACAAAAACTAACGTATACTGGCTGGATTGGACAGGAACGCTCCCTCTTAGGATAGAGAAACGGGACGGCACACCTGGAGATGATTCGCCAACACCTATGTCCTTTCCAACGACGAGTCACGCGGAAGAAGATTCCCATATTTGGCAGACGATGCCTCGGGGAGATGGCTTAGATCATTGGTTCTGGGGGGATAAAATAACAGCTCCGGGAAATCGGAGGTTCCCTGTGAGTGTACCATTTCCCGCAATTTCAGACGAGTCGATTGAGATTAGAGTAGCACTTCATGGATTGACGTTCTCATCATTCAATCGACCGGATCACCAATCTATGTTGAGTCTCAATGGTGTGTTCTTGGGCTTGCACTTTTGGGATGACCGAAGGCCGACAATCCAAACCCAGCAATTCTCCAGCGAGATATTGAATCTTATTGATAGTGAAGTCTTGATCGAGGCTCCTGGTTTACCTGGAGTTGTAGTCGACCAGTTTTTCGTAAATTGGATTGAATTGGACTACGACCGGCAATATATCGCCCATGAGAATCGTCTTCTTTTTGGTGCTCCAACAGCGGGAGATTTCACCTTTCACATAGACGGATTCGGTGATGAGAAACTGGACGTTCTAGATGTTTCTGTGCCGAATCAGACACTGCGCTTTGCTAACTATCAGGTAGCTAAGACTGAAAGGGGACAGTCACTGAAATTTACGACATTCGCGGCTTCCGATTCCCGATTCTTGGCACAATCAGTCGCCCTTCGTGAACCAGTGGTCGAGGTTTCGTTGGACTCTGCTTCTAATTGGGAATCACCTGAGAATGGTGCCGATTACATCATCATTACTCATGAGGAATTTGAAAGTGCAGCCAAGCGGCTCGCCTCATATCGCGAATCACAGAACATGCGAACGGCGACGGTTTTGATCCAGGACGTCTATGATGAGTTCGGTCATGGGAACTTTGACCCTCAGGCCATTCGTGATTTTCTGGCATATGCCTACCATGAATGGGAAAAACCCTCTCCGAGCTATGTGGTGCTAATGGGAGACGCTTATCTGGATTATCATGACAATTTGAAAACCGGTTCGATCAATTATGTTCCTTCCCAGCAAATTAATACGGACCTCATTGGACTGACTGTCTCAGATAATTGGTATGCGCAAGTTGATGGTGAGGATAAGATTCCGGATGTTTTCTTGGGGAGAATTCCAGTGCGTCTGGCAGTCGAGGCTGAACAATTCGTGGATCGAATCATTCGCTATGAATCTGGTTCTTCAAGAGAGGATTGGCGGTCGCGTGTAGCTTTTGTCGCTGACGATGACAACCCGGAATTTGAGGATCTGTCTGACACGCTCGCGGACTATCTTCCTCCCAGTTTTACCGCATCCAAATGGTATGCCGGACAACGGTCCGAAGAGAAGCAAAGTAGTGGAATCGTGAATCTCTTTGAGAGCGGCCATGGTCTTATTAGCTATGCCGGACACGGGACTATTGCATCGTGGGGTTTGAGTGGGAGAGGGGAAATTCTTCTCACGGGAAATATTGCTAAGAATATCAATCCACGTGGACGTTGGCCTATTGTTACGGTTGCCAACTGCCTCAATGGTTTTTTTGCCGCCCGGCACTCGAACCCAGCCTTGGCGGAGACATTGTTAACCAGTCAACACGGTGGAGCCATTGCAGTCTGGGCTCCAACCTCGTTGGGGTTTCCGGAGGGCCACCGGATTCTTATGGAACATTTTTACGAGCAAGTGTTTACGAAGGGAGAAACCCGGATTGGAGCAGCGACGACGGCAGCTCAAATTGCAACATTCGTTCAGGACCCAATATGGCTGGAACTTAGCGAAACCTATGTCCTCTTCGGTGACCCCGCGATGAAAATCGGTCTGAGTCTTCCTCCAAAACGTCCTTCCTTAACGATCCGACCGATATCAAATGATAAGATCGAACTTCGGTACGCAACCGAACCAGGTCTGAGCTATACTTTGTTTGCACGAGCAACATTAGGGCTTGAGGACGAGTGGGGGGCCCTTCCAAACGCCCCTCATAATTCTGGCAGCTATTCCATCTCCATAGGTGGTGCACAGGGGGCTCGGTTTTTTAGGTTGGAAGTAAAATCGATGTCACTTTCTACAGATGCTAAGGAGAAGGGAGCTTCAGTCCCTCTGTCTGAATGAGAATTTTCGGAGTATATCTTTTTCTATGACCACGTTTGACAAAGACAAGTATGCGATTATCGACGATGACAGGACACTTCAAGTTGATGTGTCCTGAGAACAAGAGCCATGAACTTCTCTAATGTTGAACTCTCAAATCTGAAGTTTGTCCATGATCATCAAGCGTGATGGCATCCTGAGTCCGATCGTAAATGTTGGTTGTTCGGGGCAATTCGCGAGCAGCAATAGCCTGAGCATTCTGGGGTTTAGGGAGCGATAGATAAATTTCCTTTTCCAAAGCAAAAGGCTAGGGGTTCTGCCATCCAGGTGACGAGGAGCGCGTCTTTGAAGGGTTTAGTCAATTTAGGTCCAAAGCCGCAAAGGCACCAAATGTTCGGCCAGGTCATTGCTCGATGTATCGGTGCCATACGGCAAACAACAGAGAGAGGAAAAAACTTTGAGGGTTTCGGTCTGGAACGACGTTCCCTTTATATGGAAGTTGCGTTTGTGCTTCTTTTTTGTATTGTTAGGATGAGTGCGAGATATGATGGGAAAGTCTAGTTTCGGAAAGCAGACTGGAGAAATACGGTTGCTGGCTACCCTGACAGCATTCGTGATGGCCGTTTTGCCAATTCTGTGTCTGGTTGGGGACTCGGCAAATCGCTGTTGTCAAGAAATCCACTCATCATCCAATACCGAGGACACAGCACATTTCCCATTTCATAAAGAGCAACATCATAACCACGATGAGCACTCGCATGAGATGCCGCAGAATGAGCCTGATTCATCAGAATCTAACGAGAATCCTCAATGCTGTGAGTCGTTGTTTTCTGCCTTCAGTAATAACACTATTGCGATGGAGGTTGAATACAGCCTATCACACATCTCAGAGACGAAAGTTTCGAAACCCGAGAAATTACAGGGTTTGGTTATTTCCCGTCCAGGTAGGTCAGTTGTCTTTGTCTTGAGGGAGTATTGTGCCCTCACATCCTTGCCAAACGGTCCTCCATTCTACTAAGAGAGTCATGCCGGTTTTTATCGTTTCCGAGCTATCGGCCACGGTTCTGGCGGACTTTTCTGTTCCCACTCATGCGATCTCGGTTTCAAAAATTCTGAGCATAATCGCCTACCGCTAGAGTGGCTTGCACGAGAATCCCGAAAGCGGTCGATTCACCGAACCGGTCTCCCCTGGAGGCTCGGCCTTACCATGATTCGTCCTTACAGGTGTAATGTAACAAACACAGTACACCACCTTAGTTGTTTGAATTAATGCATATGAAAAAACTAAAACTACTTGTTCCCGCAATTGTCATCATCGGAGTGCTAACCTTATGGGGATGCAGCACTCCAAGTCACGATCATGGATCTGATGACCACTCGGGCCAGAGTCACGAATAAGAGGCCATTAAAGATAGCCAAGCCCCGTCTTCGAACTCCACGGAACGGAAAAATTCCGATGATTAAGAAGACGGGGATAAACCATATCCACTCGATACCTGTATCGTCTCTGATGAAATGAGTATAGCGACACATCGGGGTAGAGGAATCAGCGAGAAACCCAGAACCCGCATAATGTTCTTCCAATAAATGAAAGCCGTTATTTTAGCTGCCGGGCGAGGAACGCGACTAGATCAGGGCTCCGTTGTTCCCTTGCCAAAAATTCTTTTGGAGGTTGGTGGAGTTAGTCTCCTGGAGTGGCATTACCGAAGGCTTCTTTCGGTCGGCTTAGAAGAGGTTACCGTGATCGTGGGTTATGAATCAGGATTGGTTTGCGGCATGATTGAAAGACTAAACAGTCGATATGCCTGTCAAGGAGACACTGTGTTCAACGCAAATTTTGCGAGTGGAAGCGTCGTCAGTATGAATGTAGCAGTTGAGAAGATCCAGGAGACAGCCGAAGGCATCTTGCTGATAGATGGCGATGTGCTTTATCCATCAGCAATGCTTCGACGATTAATCGATTCACCCCATGAAAGTTGTCTTCTGATCGATCGTTTAGTGGATGTTGAGGACCCGGAACCGGTTCTAGTTCCTCTGCGGCGGGGTAAGCCAATCGATTTTGTCAAAGGCTGGTCGGGTAGTGCTGACTTTATCGGCGAGTCTATTGGCTTTTTCAAAGTCAGGCCTCGAGACAGAGAATGGCTAGTGAGTGCTGCTGCAATACTAGCGCAGAATTGCCCCGGCGAGCCGTACGAGGAAGTGATTCGATCCTTGGTGAAACTTGGACGTTTGGGTTGCGAAGATGTGACGGGAATGCCTTGGATTGAGATCGACTTTGCTTCTGACCTTAAGATGGCTCGAGAGCAAATAGTGTTCGCAGTGCAGACCTATGAATCGATTGGTCTGCCGGAAGAAGAAAGCAAAGCCAAACAAGACGTCTTTGATGTCGAAGTGGGGCATTCAATTCATTGATTTAGGAACATGAGATTTGCTGCAGTGAACGTGAGGCTTCATCCGGACGCGAGATGGATAACTCGGTTGCTTTTACAGGCGGTGAGGAGGTTCCACTTGAGTTCATTTAAAGTCGCCCAGAAGCCTCTGCTGACATTGATAGTCTCCTATTCTACGGCGTTGGTTCGAATACGATATACACGCGAACGAATTTGTTTTGGTTGGAGCCTTCAGGTGAAGTAGCGCGAATCGAGCTCAACGGTGCAGGGGAACCCCAAATTTTTAAGGTAGAGCCAAACAGACAGAACAGAGCAAAGAGGCCCATTGTACTTTTAGAATGAATTATCGATACTGCCTTCTGGCTAAAAGCAGCTAGTTGGAAATCGGCATCATTGCGGGCCAAAACGATAGTTACTAGGCACCGTGTTGCGACGGTTCCTAGAAATTCGAAAACAAATAACCAATACGAAAGAATGAAAAACGGGAAAACGCTAGTGAGATTCGGAGTTATCGCAATCCTACTGTTGGTGATTGCAGGATGCAGTTCGAGTGAACAAGAACATACTCACGAGAATCATAGTAATGGAGAATCCACGATCGACATGCCACTGGCGGTGAAGGAAAAGCCAGGAAACATACAACCTTACCCACTTGAGAAGTGCCTGGTATCGGGCGAGGCACTTGGGTCGATGGGGGAACCAACGGTCCTCACGTACAAAGGGAAGGAAATTAAGCTATGCTGCAGTGATTGTGTTGAGGGTTTTAACAAGGAGCCGGAGAAATATCTCGCTGCACTAAATAGTGGAACGGTCCTTGAAGAGGGAGGTCATGATGCCAGTACCCATAAACACTAGGATTAGGGTCCAAGAAATATCAACAAGATAGCGATTAGCAAAGGAGGCAGTCATGGATTGGAGTATACTGAATTTTAATGCGATGAGAGAGTTGTACAACTTGCATCCGATGTGGGTGCATTTCCCCGTGGCATTGTTGCCAAGCGCTTTACTGCTCTACGTGCTTGCTCATCTTCTGAAGCGTCCGTCGTTAGGGGCCAGCGCTCGGATTTGTTTGTACTTGGGAACACTAGGGAGTGTTGCGGCAGCGATATCTGGGTGGCTAGGAGAAAGCAGTATTCCTCACAATGAGACAATCCACCATATGATGCAGACACACAAGATGACTGGTATCGGTGTAGCGGTGGTCTTTCTACTGCTTTCCGCAATGAGTTATCGGAAGTTTGACGTGGAGGGAAAGCTTCGGTGGGTGTTCTACTCCGTTCTCTTGTTCGGAAACGTATTTGTTGCTCTGAACGCAGATTTAGGGGCGAGAATGGTTTACGTAGAAGGAGCAGGCGTGAAGGCTGCCGTCCCGGCGGTTTCGGAAGGCCACGACCACGGGGCGCACGAACATTAGCGTTTTGGAAAGTTAAGGACTTGGAAGCCTGGCATTCCTAGCAGTATAATGGAGCATATGAACTTAAGTTCGGTTACCAAGAAATACTTGGCTAGCTTCCATGAGTGTATCGATTATGTGTCGAGAGAAAGGAAATACTTAGCCAGTGTTGAGCCTCCTGATGTTTCGGTCTTGTACGATGCCATTGACAACGGCATTTCCAAAAAGCTACCAATTACGATGGCTGTGGTCGACGAGAAGGTCGTTGGATGGTGTAGTATTGCCCACAATCAACGCGAGGGCTTCTGGCATTAGGAATACTAGGAATCGGTAAAAGGCTACTCGGAAAGACGCTCGCGGAAGCTCATGCACTTGGCATCAGGCGTATTGAGTTGCATGTGTTAGTGTCGAACAAGGTCGCTGTATAGTTTTAGCAAAAGCAGCCTTTTGAAGTGGAGGGGAGGAAGAGAAGGGTCGCGGCATATCCAATGACCATATTGGTAACAGTGTTCGGATTAACCCGAAAATGTAAAAGGCAAGACGAACCCTGTTCTCGCTGACTCATATGCTGCCAAAAGATTGTATAATCATTTTAAAATGAGAGAGTGATCTTCAACCGGACGCACGAAGCACAGCGGCATCTAATGTTCTTTGGTGTGCCGCACACCTATCCCGCCTGCACAAATAATGAATACGACGAAACCTGAACCTACGAAAAACTATCTCTACCTCCTGGCTGGGGCTGCAACCATCATGGCTCTAGCACTCGGATGTAGCGCGAATCTGGACGAGGATGCCCAGGCTTCCGAAGAGTCCGACACTTCTGATACGGTTAAGCGACACTTGCTTTCGGAGTTCGAGGGAAGCTTTCCGGAGAATGCATCCCCGAAAGGAGAAGTGGTCGATTTTGAGTTTGCCGCTGCTCTGGAGGAAGTAAAACTGTTTCCAAATTTCAAGACGGAGGTTTGGGCCTACGATGGTCAGGTTCCAGGGCCGACGCTACGCATCCGCTTAGGTCAGACCCTGCGATTGAAATTCACCAACGCCCTCCCTCAGCCGACCACGATTCACTGGCATGGCGTCCGCGTGCCTCACGCGATGGACGGCGTGCCGGGGGTGACTCAGGCGCCGATCGAGCCCGGCGAGAGTTTTGTCTACAAGTTCACTCCGAAGGATCCGGGAACGTATTGGTTTCATCCCCATTTCCGAGGCGCTGAACAACTGGAGCGAGGACTCTATGGAGCACTCATCGTCGAAGACGCCAAGTCGACTCCCTACAGCAGGGATCTGGTTTGGATTCTGGACGACTGGCGACTGATGGAGGATGCTCAAATTTACGATAAGTTCGTAACCGGAGGCGATATTTCACACGACGGGCGTTGGGGAAACGTCCCGACGGTCAATGGCCGGGTTCATCCCACGATCGTGGTCAAACCAGGTGAGAGGATCCGCCTACGCCTCATCAATGCAGCCAATGCGCGCATCTTCCGGCCAGATTTCTCCGTGTTCAAAGCCAGCGGTATCGCCTACGACGGGATGAGCGCATCACGGCCGTTCGATCCGACCGGGTATGACTTGGCGCCAGGGAACCGACTCGATCTGGATGTCACCATCCCTGATGCGCTAGAAGAGGATATGCTCCAGATCATCGATCGCTTCACTCGGCAATCGTTCATACTCGCCACAATCAAAATCGAAGACACCGATCCAATCTCTCCTGAGCGCTTCGAGATCCCAGCTGCCGCTCGAGTTCCAGTATGGGCGAAAGCGATGGATATCCCTGTTGACTCTAAGATGGTGCTCAACGCACGTCGCGGTGGGAATTACGGCATCGAATGGCTCATTAACGGCCTGCCGTGGACGGAACATGAGAGCCTGAGATTGAAACACCGAAGCATGCATCGCCTACAATTCGTTAACCAGAGCTACCGCCTCCACCCGATGCACATTCATGGGCTGTTCTTCAAGGTGATCGCAAGAAATGGGACACGAGTAAGCGAGCCGCACTGGCGCGATACCGTTTTGGTCTATCCCCAAGAGACTATCGATGTTGGAGTCGTCCCGCTCGACAAAGGAAAGTGGTTAACTCACTGCCACATCCAAGAGCATGCCGAGGCCGGGATGAAGACGCTGATCGAGGTTGAATGAGGTGGCGTTTCGAACGAAAGGTTGACTGAAGTTTTGCAATTCTACCCATCGGGTGAGAAGTCCGATTGGGGTATAACGGCGCAAAGATCCCTAAAGTTCCATAGCCCCCGACTGGCCGCTGTTCGCGAACGAGGCCGAACGCGTGGGAGAAAGTCGCTTGAACCAAACGACCCTAGAATTCAGACGGCCAAAACAATACACCAGGATAAGAGCATGAAAATCGGCGACATCTTCAAAACCTTGAAGATCTCCCGAACCACTTTCTACCGCTATCCCGCGTAAGCAGGACGACTGAGCGGCCCATCCTATGACGGTTTTGGACCTTTGTTCGGTTTTACCCAAACTATCACAGGCATCGTTGAGACCAATCGAATTGGTGGGAATTAGATTGTAGATCTGGCGAAGAATAGAGAATTTTGAACGGGCTGGTTGGTGCTTTTTTCCGTCGCCTGCTGAGTGGCAGGTTTACAAAAGACTTTCCAGCCCCTTTTTCATTTTCCTATGAGACGCCTGTGGTTTTCCTTAATCTATTTGTTATCTTATATAATCCATCAGTGAGATACTGAGGATTTTAGCTCCGCTTTGTATGGCTGCTTGGTAGGCTGTTTGTGCTTGATTGAGGGAAACGATCGTTTCCGCAAGATCAGCATCCGTGATATAGGAAGTCTCTGTGGCGACAGCGAGTGACCGATCGCTCAGTCGGGCTTGAGTTGTTTCGATTCTCGATTGGAGCGAACCCAAAGCGCTGAGATGAAAGAGGAAATTGTCTTCGTCTGCCTCTAGTGCCTTGATGTCTGTCTCTTGAATCGATCTGATATCGCCAGCCTCGAGGTTGTCGCGGAGGGCAATGAGGTGGGCGAAGAAATTAGCTCCGCTCCGTTGGTCAGTTAAAAGCCCTGGAGGCCCAGAGTTCGTGTCGTTTGACCCGATTGTCGTCGCGCTGATAGATGAACCGGGGCCAATGTTCGAAAGTGTTACCGAAGTGTTACCCTGGTAGGCGACACTGGTAATTCGGTTGTCCTGATCCCGGGTAGGAACATACGGTTCCTGATCGCTACGTGTGCCACTAAAAGAGTATCCGTTGGAAGTTTGACGGTTGGCTTGGGAGAGAGCCTCTTCTAGGAGCGAATTGATTTCGATGGCATAGTTCTTGTACGCAGCCACACCCGTAATGGGGTTCGCTTTGATTGCGATCTCGCTGGCGCGATTGGCGATGGTTTTAAAGGAACGGACGATCGTGCCGTTCTCTCTTGCAGTATTTAATGCCTTGTCCGCATTACGGCGAAACTGTTCCAGTGATTTTGCGTCCGCTTGGAGCGTCATCAGCCGTCGAATCGATCGAGGATCCTCTTCGAGAGCTTGAGTCTTCTTGCCTGTGGCAACTTCATTTTGGAGTTGATACTGCGTTTGGGCGAGACGCTGAAGATTACTCGTTAGCGAAGCCGGTAAGGCCTGGGAAGTTACTCTCATGGCTTAAATATCAACTAACGTCCGAGGTTGACGACCGTTTCTAGCATTTCATCAATGACTGAAATGAATCTTGCTGAGGCCTCAAACGCGTTTTGGTATTTGACCAAGTTTGTCATTTCTTCGTCCAGAGAAACACCGCTGACCGCATTGCGTTGGCGAACCAAGAGGTCTTGAATCGCTGTCTGGTCTTCCAATTGATTCTTAACGTCAACGAGCTCTCTTGTGAAGGCTACGACGCTTTCAGTGAAGTGTTCGTCAAAGGTGAGTCCGTTGAGGTTTTCGTTCTGATTCTGAGCGAGTTGGTTCATCGCTCGAAGAATGGTATTATTGCCGACTCCGTCCTTCTCGCTCGACGCTTGTATTTGATCTGGATCGTCGATGAGTGTTTGGTTAACGGCGATTGTCGCCGCACTCTTGCCGACAAAGAAATCTTCGCCGGTGTCTCCGTTAAGATCGAAGCCGCCTCGATGAATTTGGTTTATTTCGGTGATGATCTGAGATGCCAATTGATCGAGTCGATTTGAAAGAGGTAAAAGAGTTTCGTTTTTGACTGCGACGAGTGCTCCAAGTCGCCCTTGCGTCACAGGGCGCTGGACGTTGTTGATGTTGAGGACGGCTTGCTGATTTCCGTTCTGATCGGGGGCTAGCTGAAAGAGTCCGACGACTTGTGCGCCTTCGAGCATTGTTTCACCTTCTAGATGAAGGCTAAGAACACCGTTTTCTGATTCGGTTGATTGAAACTTCGTCAGTTTGGAGAGCTCTTCGAGCTTGGCCGTCCTGCGATCACGGAGGTCGTTCGCCGGACCGTTGCTGCGATTCTCTGCGTGTTCGATGGACTGGTTTAATCGAGCGATCTGATTCAGGAGGTCGTTGGTTTCGCCCACGGAATTTTCCAATTCCCTATCGATCTGTCCTTGGACCTCATTCAATCGCTGATCGATTCGATTGAAATCTTGGGATAAGGTCTCTGCTTGGTTGATCAGCCCGATTCGCTGAGTTCTAGACGTCGGATTGTTCGCCAATTCTTGAAAGCCATCAAAGAGGTCGTTGAGATGCGCAGAGAGGCCGGAAACCTTATCTGCAGTGTTGCTGCTGAGATCAGCGAGAAATGTAGGGCCCAGTTTTGTTCTGGATTGTTCGAGTAGTTCGTTTTTCGTTTCCAGATAGGACGTCAGGCTATTCTCGTGTTGAATATTCGTGTCGAGAATTTTATTGCGAATCTGGCTGACTTGCTCGGTAGTAACACCGGTGGATTGGATGCCATCCGCAGTAATGATAGTTGGACCGGTGGCGACGTCGAGTCGCTGCCGGGCGAACGCGGGGTTGTCGACGTTGGCGATGTTGTTCCCCGCAAGCTCGATTCCTTGCCGCTGGGTTTGCACGGCTCGTTGTCCGAGTTGAAGTGTTCCGTAAAGTCCGCTCATGGTTTTAGGCCCGATCGTTAGTTAGCAGACCTGCTCGCAGGCAATGTATTTGCCATTGATCTGAGATGGAACGCGACCATCTTGGCCATAGACTGAAGGTTTGCCGCCGTCCTCTCCTCTGAAAGTAACATAGGCGGCTTTGTAGCCTGGGATCTTTTGAGATTGAGAGATTCTCAGTAATCGTTTCTTGCCATTTGGCAAGGGCGGACATGGAAGAAGCTGCCTGGTAGATACTGACATTCATCGTTAAATAGACGAGTAGCAGGGAGCATGCCGAAGCCGAGATGAAGACGCTGGTCGAGGTCGAATGAGGTGTGGCATTGGAACTTACAAGCCATTGTGTCATGAAAGCGTTTGGCAAACGATCAGAACCGAATTTGCATCTCCGGATGCAACAAAGACATGAAGCGTAGACAGGGTAGTGCTGAGGCTGTGTCATTGAGCTTCGAAATAAGTTACGTTGGCGAAGCCCTCTTGCTTGTCTTTTCGAGAAGACCACACTTGGCTTCCAGAGTAAGACCCAAGCCTTCGGGCCGCGGCAGACTACGGTAGCGAGAATCCGCCCTGAATCCTGCATTCCCAAGTTTCGCGAAACCCATGACAGAAGAACCGGATGCATTAAAGATGCACATCCGGATCTGTGGGGGCGGCAACAGAGCCGGCTTTGACAGTTCCAACGCTACTCTTGATTTAAACTCCGAGTCGTACCGTCTTCGCTTTGCTTTCATTTTAGATTGCTCTGATCTGGGCCATTTACCCTCCAAACGGCCATTTTCATAGCCTACCAACTGGCCCAAGTTCCGGAGTCCGCATCACTTCGTACTAAAGTGCTTTCAAGGTCCGCCGATAACTATCGATGTGAACTAAAAGCGAAGGCTTGGACAGGCAGCCGGACAAAGGAATTGACCGTGCAATTGAAACACCTGACCGGTTCACAAAAAGGCTAAAACTCAACGGATGGAGTCTGCTATGAAATACAGAATGGATGCTGGAAAATCGAACACCCGCTTTAGGTTCCACCAACAAGGGCGGCAACCACACCGAGGGGGCAGTCCTGCTTCCTTGACTTCATCAAAACCAATTTCTCGATCTATCGTCCAACCGATAGTCATTGATTACCGATAAGGGATCAATAGGCCCGTGGCGGCTGTGGGAAAAATGCCATAATACAGCTACGTATGGCTGTGTTTCGGAATAAACTAAACCAACGAACTCAAAGGAAGGGGTTATGTCAGTAATAATCAACAGCAACTCATCGGCTGCATTTACATCGCGAACGCTTGGGGAGAGCACTACTGGATTGCAGAAATCACTCGCTCGTTTGTCCTCTGGATCAAAATTGATCGGAGCATCAGATGATGCTGCAGGTTCCGCTGTTTCAATGCGATTTGATGCTCAATCGAATCGAATTGCCGCTGCAAACCAGAACGTCGGCAACGCGATCTCCTTTAATCAAACCCAGGACGGGTTCATGAATAAAGTAGGAAAAGCGTTGGATCGAATGAGTGAACTCGCCACTCTGGCACAGGACGAAACCAAGACCGACTCCGATAGGGCACTTTACGACAAAGAATTCCAAACGCTCGATAGCTACATTGTGGATATCGCAACGAAGGATTTCAATGGCGTGAGTCTCTTCAATGGAACCGGATTGAACGTCACCACTGATAGCGATGCAAATAAGTTTGCATCAACGGGCGTCGATCTAGCCGGTAATGCAAGTTACACAGCACTCAATTCACTTGCGGTGGGGACCACCTCGGGTGCAGGGACTGCGCTGACAGCTGTGAAGACAGCCATTGATAAATTGTCGAATGACAGAGCATCAGTGGGATCCAATATCGCCCGGCTCGAGCATACCAGCTCTCAGCTGAGCGTCTTGAAGGATAACATTGGGGCCGCCAACAGTCGGATCAAAGACGTCGACGTCGCGGAGGAAAGTACAAACTTCGCGAAACAAAACATCCTCGTTCAGTCCGGCACGGCGATGCTGTCACAAGCGAACTCGCTACCTCAGTCGGCATTGAGGTTGATCGGTTAGACCGGTCAAGCAATTCGCGCAAAAGCCCGTTCCAATTCGGTTCCACATCAAGGGCGACCGGGTTGGAACGGCTTCTTTCCATTTTGGTTTTTTTCAGGGGTTTGAATAGCAACGGAACGAAAACGTCCGCTAAGGGAGCCCAAATGTGGCGCAGCTGTCATCAGGTGTCATCTGCCCTGTTTCCTAAGGCGTACTAAAGTGATTTCACGGAATGAAATCGGTTAAAGTGTGTCACTGCCCCGACTGAACGACTTACTCATGGCAATGTTCCCAACCGTGGGAGCGAACAAGAGCCATGAAACAGAATTGGGGCGATGAAGAGCTCGCCGAACACTGGTCGCTGATATGCACTGAGAAAAATGGACACAGAATTCTTTCTGAGAGGCCTCTCAGATCTGAATCTTTTCCACCTCATCAAGAGTGATGGCATCCTGGGTGCGATCGTAGAGCTTGGTTGTCCTGGGTGACTCGTGAGCAGCGATCGCCTGAGCATTCTCAAGAGTTCCTCCAGATTTCAAATAGGCTGTGATTCCGGTGGCTCGAAACGTGTGGCAGGATGCTTCGGCATTTAGCCCCGCTTGAAGTGCGCGCTTCCGAATCATCCTAAAAACATCCACGCGATTCATTCGCTTCTCGGTTAATCGATCTGTCCGTTTTCCACGAAATGTTCGGAAGAGTGGGGCGGTCTTGTCCTTTGTATCAATCCCTGCAGCCTGAATGTAGGCATCCATGTAGGTTTCGGCATTGTGATGAGCAGGGACTTCATGAAACTTTCCGCCTTTCTCATGAAGCCGAAACCAGTATTTCTTCCCATTCGGATAGTAATCCTTCGCATTCATTCCAACGATCGCACTGACACGAGCGAAACTGTAAACCATCGCTCCAATGATCGCTCTGTCCCGCAAGCCGGCCAGAGTGGTCGTATCTAGACTATCAAGGAGTTTACGCGCTTGTTTCTGAGTCAACACAGGCGTCTTGCCACGCTTGATGACATGCTTTGGTCCTTGGACTGAAGTAGCTGGATTGGAGTGAATAATGTGCCCAAGCACCAGATAGTCGAAAAACTTCCGAATGGCTGCCAGATGCTGCTTGATAGTGGGATTGGACTCCAGATGACCTTCAATGTAGCTGGCCACGACAATCGGATTCAAATCCTCCAGGCTGAGCTGGCGTTTGTCACACCAACGCAGAAACTGTCCAACGGCCTGAGCGTAAGCCAGTCGCGTGTTCTTGTTACGGATCCTAGCTGTGAAGAATTCCAAGAAGCGCATCATGCCGGCTTCTCCAGAGCGGATGATGATCGCTGGCACTGGCTGGCCGAGGAACTTGGTCGGTAGGCTGCCTCGGCGTTGGATAACGGGAACAGGCATTACAGGCTCCGGCTTAAGACTAACGGGTTCGGTAAAGAGATCCAGATTTCTGGGGTCATGTTTGTAAGGCCTTGATTTCACGTTGTTTCGGGTTCCCCTGTTAAGTAACATAAAGGACGTTATGTTACTTAATAACACACGATAGGCGGCCCTTCAAGCAGTTCTCTGTCTAGGAAATCACGATTGCTTCTTTTCCTTCTCTCGAAGAAAAATCTCAAAATTACTTCTGATGATCTTCGTATTTGGGTGAGTTGGTCCGAGGAGTTTCTCAAACAACGGCTCGGCTTCTTCATACCTCCCTTGAGCGCGATACAATCCCGCCAGGTTGTTGAGGCTTGTGGCCACAGAAGGATGCTCTTCGCCCAAGAGCTTGCGACTCATCTCCAAAGCTTGGGCGATGTCCGTATCGCCCCTTTGCTTGTCGATGGATTTCGCTGATTCGAACCTTGTGGTCCAGGTCTGCGATATGCCGCTGACTCGGTGTTCGTTCTTTCCAATCATAGCAACCACTCCGGTTTAGTCCATGTCTCGAACTGGGTCATGAAGCGCCTCCCTAAACGAGCCACTATTGACACAAGTTTTTCTATTCTTGTCTTGAAACGCGTAAAACGCTTTCGTAACGTAGTCAACATCGAGTTTTTGGCAACTCTTCAATGGAGACTGATTTAGGCAATAATGAAAAATACTTTTTTTGAGAACAAATATATTGCACCGCAAGCACGACTGCTTAGAGGAACGCTAAAAAATGGAATCGGAATTTTTTTCATTCTTAGCCTGCTTATCAGCAGCCAAGGATACGGTAACACTGTAGCAGCATATAAAGCGAATTGTGATCTCCTGAGGGATAATCGCACTGCCGCAGCAAATAGGGACCATTTAATCGAACAGGATAGAGCAACTCGAGATAAAAACCTTGGGCTAGCCCGAATACAAGGGGAGAGAGATATTGCAGAGGATTCAGCCGAGTCGACATATCTGATTTCCCTCGCGACGATCCTTGCGACCTACGAGGCAGAGGAAGCAGCATGTTACCTTCTGGCGGGACCTGGAGTCGGCCCCTGCATTATTACAGCCAAAGCAGTCAGTATAGCACTTACGGCAGCTGCCTACAACATCTACAGGCTAGCAATGGATGCAGCTGCATTTAACTACAATACAGAGAAAGCAAGCATAATGAATGAGTGGCAAGATCGTCTAGAAGATTCAGACAATTTGCTAACTGATGCCCTGTTCCTGATAACTACTACGCATGCGTCTTGTATTTCCGGTGCAGCGACCCACACTCACTAGGGGGCATCCGTCTAAAGCTTGCCAGATTTGTATTAAGGCATTTATTGCTTTATGAAAGGACTAGATATATTTCATTGCACCACAGAGGAGCAAAGGAAAATTGTGAGAGCGTGCAATAGTGCCCTTAAACAACATTACCGTGCCTATCGTTTGAGCTTATTGGTATTTCCTTTCATTGTTCTCACTCTTGTTGTCGTGGCTGCCGCAATTGGTTTTTTCCCTGAATACATTGCCATCTCCTCGTTCGTATTGTTGTTGCTACTTCGCCTTTTACCAGGTGATGCTTCCGGTGTTTTCAGTTATGCTCTTGTTGGTGTTAACTACGCTAGCTACCAATCGGCAATTCTGAAGATGCTTGGAGAAACGCAGATGCAATTGCAGGCCTCAGGCCTGATTATGACACCGGACGAATGGGATGGGATTGTGCGAGAAGCATGCGGAGAACACTTGTCTACAGTAGAAGCGTAAGAGCTGGAACACCGTTGCTATTGGCGGATCGTGAAGCTGCTTAGAAAACGCCCCTGAACGGCTTGGCAAAAGTATGTTTTCATTTTTTAAACAAGTAAATTAGATATCCACACAGAAAG
>OJGX01000270.1_pt1 | contig 27609 bp, 40 predicted proteins | sample 1594661 | NCBI WGS metagenome assembly OJGX01 (sample SAMN05416839, study PRJEB24817) | seawater metagenome | isolation source: Sea water | place: Canada:Atlantic | collected 2013-07 | reverse complement strand
TCTAGGGGTATTGGACTCTAAATCGCGCTGCTACTCAATTACGGGGTGACGTCGAGTGATGTGCAGCATGTGATCGGCGAGCTTCAGAGTACTATAGAGCAATTGAAAGCAAGCTCTAATACAGACAGCTTAACTGGAATAATCAATCGAAAATGCATGGAGTCTAAACTAAGGTCATTATCTTCACGATTGATCAACGACAAGACAATAACTATCGCAATGATAGATATCGACAAATTCAAAGAAATAAATGATCAGCATGGCCACCAAGTAGGAGACCTTTGTCTGCAACATTTTGTTAAGGTAATAAACCAAAACATTAGAGTTGAAGATTCTCTCTCTAGATGGGGAGGAGACGAGTTTCTATTGATGCTCAATGACCCGGATGTTGAAAGCGCGAAAAAAACATATCAGCGCTTAATTGATAGTTTATATGAAGCACCTATTCAATTACCTAACGGTGCGCAACTACATCTAAAAGCCAGTTTCGGCGTGACACAGTTCCACGAAAACTTTCATCTACAAGACAGCATTAAAAAAGCAGACAAAATGTTATACAAAGCAAAAAGTCAGGGTGGCCAACAAGTTGCTTTCGCCATGTAATCAAGTACTCTGACCCCTTGATCCCCAGATGCGCGCTACTGCTTTGTCCGAGCCGAGCGAGCCAACGACAAGCGCGATCACCCCTGCGCTGAAGAAAATAAGCACTGGAATTAGAGCGCCAACCTGATTGGCCGCATTGGCTGCCACAGCGGATATAAGCGCCAGCAACAAAAATAGCCCACCTACCCCATTGAGCGCAGTCCGATGAGATTTTTTGTAGTGACCTTTGCTCTCGCCCGCTTCGAAAAACTTCAGTATTGGCCAGAATAGTCTCGTCAATGTTTTCTTCATACACTACTTCTCAAGTTAATCAGATTCAGCACTAATTTCTTTAAGTGCCTGGACAAAAGTATCCGGCTCCTGCGCGCCAGAGATAAGATACTTGTTGTTAATAATGAAAGCAGGCACTGAGGAAACACCCGCTTTTTGATAGGTAGCCTCTTCTTCACGCACCTCTGTCTTGAACTGATCTGACTCTAATACCTGCTTAGCTTGGTCCGGAGACAAACCCACAGTTTCAACACAACTCAAAAGGACTTTCTGGTCGGAGACATCCAAGCCCATACCAAAATAGGCGTCGAACAAGGCTTGTTTCATTGCGGTTTGTTGACCATGCTGCCCAGCCCATGTCACTAGGCGATGGGCATCGAAGGTATTACAGGTAAAGCGCTCCTGTAGCTTATTGAAATTAAGGCCGAGGTCTTTGGCTATGCTCATCATTTGGCTCTGATTCGCCCGCATTTCGTCTTCACTGCGCCCGTACTTTCTAGCTAACGCCGGTAGGATGGGCTCACCCTGACCGCTGTGAGACGGGTTCAGTTCAAATGCATGCCACTTAACCGCGATTTCATACTCAGGCCCCAGAAGCTCAATGGCTCGCTCAAGCCGCGCATAACCAATTGCACACCAAGGGCAAGCAATGTCTGACACTATATCGATCTGTATATTATTCATAAGCTAACTATATATTGAATAACGCTAAGACTCTATGAAAGAAGAGAGCCCGCCCGATCAAGGGGTCACGATCAAGGGGTCAGATCACTTGATCGCTCCATAAACAATACTCATCCAAGCAAATCAAGTAATCTGACCCCTTGATCCCTCTCTTCCAAGCAAATCAAGTAATCTGACCCCTTGATCCTTGACCCCTTGATCCCTTGAACCATGCAGATCCGCTCGGAGTCTAACAACAAGCCATCCATATCGAACACAGCGGCTTTAAAGCGCATAATCAGCTCTCAGCATCGCGTACTGATACTCATCACCCCACTTTCCTTTAAAGTAGATATTCTGGCGAAAATGCGCTTCTCTTGTGAACCCCAAACTTTCGAGCAAACGATAAGATGCTATATTTTCTGTATCGGTAGTCGCTATGACTCTATGTTGATGCAAAGTACCGAACATATAATTTAGAAACGCCGTTACCGCCTCTTTCGCAACATGTTTTCTCTGGTGCTCAGGGGCAACGGTAAACCCTATCTCTATTTGCTGTGGATCTATAAATTGCACAGCCAAATCACCAAGCAAACTGTCGCTAACACCGTCGGCTATTGCCAGTTGAGACCAGTGCCCTACCGCGCCAAAATTGCTGTAATCTATTCTTTGAAAATGAGCCAAAGCATCTGCGTAACTAAAGTTCGTCCAACTTTGGTACTTCGCCACAGCTGCGTCAGCGCGATAGCGCGCAAAAGCTTCCAAATCTTCCTCATTGAAAGCTCGAATAAGAAATCGCTGCGTTCTCAGCTGTGGGGCATTCATAAATGCTTGCCTTCGTGAATAAGGTTGAAGCCCTCATCAGGCGTCGGCGCTACAAAGTGTTTTGTCACTAACTCAAACATCTCTTTTGTATCAGTACCCGCTCGTTCTGGTTGCTCTTTGCGTCTTTGAGCTATCTGCTCTAAACAAACATCGTCTGTCTTGTCGATAAAGAGCAATTCATGGGAAGCCTTGACAGAAGAATATATACCTTTGAACCACAGACGCTGCGTCACCGTATTGGCTGGAAAGTCCATAACAACATCGGTGCCTACTGATAGGATCGACTCAACCAATTCTTTCATTTTCGGTTTGAGAAGATTTGAGTACTTTACGTAATCCTCTAAGGTCTTAATTTCATTTGGATAGAGAGACGCCAACCATTCGTCTTCGCTGACAAACACCGCATTGCGCTCTAACGCGATTGCACGTGCTTTTGTTGATTTACCTGCGCCCATTTTTCCACAAAGAAAAGTCAATACACCTGGGTTCATAGCTCTTCCCTATTCGATTTTTTTTGTGAAACGCGAAACAACAGCAAATTTTTTGAAGCCTGATGTATAAATCATTGTTACTTCACAAATCTCCATTTTTCAGATGAGATGATAAAAATTGCGACGATTGCGCAAAGATAACCTAGGAATGCTGAGGCCATATGAATATTGTGTGACAAAGTAGGGTCGCTGGGGCTGCATTCGAAATCGCATGGAAATACAGCAGCGACCCCGAGGGTTATTGCATAAACACTGATTAGCAAGAGCCCTGCAACTGTTTTCTTCGTTCTGGGGATGACAGAGAAACACACAGAAACGAATGCAAGCAGAAACAGTTCAGTGGGAATAAAACCAAAGTAGTTAACATAAAAGCCATGGGGAGAGCCCGTTGCACCCAGCTCACTCATAAACTGGCTTACGTGGCTGTAGTTCGGATAATTAAGACCTGCAAGAATAATGCTCCCTGCAAACCAAATTAGGCTTAGTACTGGAAGGCCTAGAAGTATTTTTTGTTTGTACAATGTTTGATTGATCTCGTCTCTAAAGCCCTATCAGGCATTTCCGATGAAGTAAAAAGCAGTATATACAGATACTGAAATGAGAAGATAAAGGACATTAACTTTATGTGTCTTCGCTTTATCGCCATTGCTATTGGTCAACTCAAGAATTACTTGCCGCAAAAGAAATGTATAAAGCACGTAATACATAAAAGGAATAACGTGAACCTGAAGTGGAAAACTGTGAATATCTTTCCCGGCCCAAGACAGCAAAATAGCAATCTCACTATAGAGTCCAAATATCCCTAACAATGCGTTTGCAAGCATCCATTTAACTTCATCGACACCAAATATAGCGATGTAGAACACTAAATAGACTAGTACGGCAAAACCACCATGAAGATACAAAAATAAAAGCGGCGCAGGTGAAAAGTAGGCCATCACAAAGCCTGAGCCCCCAAACGCAGCCATATGAATAAGAAAAAACGGGTATATTTTCCAAGGCGATATATGCTGCCCTTTTTCATAGGACTTGCCGTTTATACTAATCTGCCCTCTTACAATCATAGACGTACTCTTCGCTACTTCTATCTAACGTATGAAAATCAAGGGGTCAGATTACTTGATTTCGCCAAAACTATATTGCAATCATTCTTATCTCTGCTAAAGACTCTTTCTCCACATCTTTAACAGCACTAATTCTATATCTCATAATCGCCTAGCTCTTACCCAAATATTTCACTAGCTGCAGCGCAGGATTTGTGGGGCTCCATAAACTCGGGAAAACTTCAACTGGGTCATATCCTCTGTTCAAATAGAATTCTCGTGTCGCTGCATAGTGAGGATCGGGAGAGGTGCTCGCTATAGTCTTTATTTGGAGAAATTTGACGCCTTTATCTGCTAACCAAGATTCAGCATGATCTAAAAGCTTCGTGCCAACTCCTTCCCCCCGAACATCAGCTGACACAGCAATACAATGCACTTCCCATGCCTGAGGAAAATGCTCTAGAAGAGTTATAAAGCCCTGCAGCCTAGTGTCCAACTCGAGGCCAAAGCTTGGTAGCCGGCTGGAGTCTCGCGCATACATTGTGAGCGATTCCTCTATACCAAACCATTCAGGCAAAGAGCGTAGTATCGCCTCGCAGCCTTTCTCGTTTTCTAGCAATGGCCCCACTATCATGGAATGAGTCCTTCTGGATGAAATCAAGGGGTCAGATTACTTGAACGTTTCTACTCAATTGAGATCAAGTAATCTGACCCCTTGATTCTTGAGCCTCTAGTTTTCACTAGTTTGGCCCAAAAAATAATTGAGTCGAGCGCGAATCTCAGGCCACTCATCTTTGTGCAAGCTATACATCACCGTGTCACGTATGCTGCCATCGCGGCGCTGTGCCACACCACGGACGACGCCATCTTTTTTTGCGCCTAGGCGCTCGATAGCACGCTGGCTGGTAAAATTGATATTATCAGTGCGCCAACCAACAACATTGCAGTTCAATGTATCGAATGCGTGCGTCAAAAGCATAAGTTTGCAGGCAGTGTTGACATGGGTGCGTTGCACTCGTTTTGCATACCAGGTGTAACCAATCTCCACTCGCCTGACTGCGGGCAGAATATCGTGATAACTGGTACACCCAAGCACTGTGCCACTATCAGCGTCTATCACCGCGAACGCAAAGCGGTGACCATGCTCTCGCCCCTGCAGAGCGGTGTCGATATAACTACGCGTCTCCTCCGGCTCTGGCACGGATGTAAAGCGCAGGTTCCACAACTCACCATCTGCGGCGGCTGCTCGTAGGCCGTCCTCGTGGCTATGTTCAAGTGGCACAAGCGTAAGGCCGTGTGCATTGAGGGAAATAGGTTTAACAAAGCTCATAATGCATCCAGCAAGCAGGGTGAAAAATCAAGGGGGTCAGATCACTTGATGATCGTCAGAATAAATCGAGAAATCAAGTAATCTGACCCCTTGATTTTGATTTCTTGATTTTGGATCACAGGTAGATTCTGTAGCGGTAGCTTTTAGTGCTCGCATAGGATGATGGTTTTACGATTTCATCGTGGAATACCGCGTCGCACTTTTCGGCCACTTTTTGCGATGCTAGGTTGTCATCATCTATTGTCACCGTAATGTACTTCAGCCCTGTAAATTCGAGCTGCGGCAGAAACTGCGAGAACGCTTGCGCGGCATAGCCTTGCCTGCGTTTCCAAGGCACTACGCTATAGCCAGCATGGCCTAACACATGGGCTGGAAGCTCCTCGGTGCCTGGTTGCCATCGAAACCCCACCTGCCCACAAAACTCACCATCCCATATCCATCGAATAAACCCCGGCAAACGCTCGACTAGAGAACCATCAGGCAAGCGAATAGGAGCACCATTAGCCTCAAGATCAGTCAGACTATCGATATAGGCAGCAGGGTCTTTTGAAATTGCCTCTAAATCCTCAGCGGCAGCCTCTGGGCGCACAGTGTTTGGAGACCAGCCTTTTCTCAAGGCTGCTTTATAAGACTCTATAAACTCGAGTGATGGCTCGATTATCTTCATTGCTCTATCCGAATCGCCAAAAAATACATTAAGTGCCTAGTTATGCACTCACTGTACAACCATATTTGAGTTCTTCTGCATCTGGAATCTCAAATCTTGGCTCCATAAAATCGAACATCATATCGTCGACGTCAAATGAGTACACACTAGGGTCTTTTTCAATATTGCGCTTTTCAACACGCTTTCTTCGAATATCCGTTGGCGCATCTAGATAATGCACTTCGGCATTAATACCCAATTCTTGGGCGCGTTCAACGAACACAGCCCTTTGGTCCTTAGTGGTAAAACCTAAGTCCAAAATGACATTTCCATTGAGCGATAATATTTGCTGGCTCACTTCCCAAATTTGCTCATAACATCGATTTACCCGTTCGATCATCCAAGAGTAATCCAGTTCCGTCATATCTTTTGAAAAAAGCGTTTGCATCCACGGATCTATAGAAAACCTAACAGCGTCGATCTCTTTAGATAAAGATACTGAATAGCTTGTCTTACCAGCACCGGTAGGGCCACATACTAAAATCAATCTTTTCATCTTAAATACCTTGCATAGCTTATATTTGAATTTCTTCTCAGTGTGATCACCGAAGAAATTGCCACATTTCTTCCGTCACACGATCGTGTCTGTGAATGAAATTGCGATGACTAGTATGGTCTAGCTCTACAAACCTAGCATGTGGAGAATCACGTTTGATTGCATTAATCTGGATGCGTCTTTGCGCGGATAACGCTGCGTCTTCCTCTGCGAGCTCATTCATTAGCGCAGGATCGACAGATAGACCTTCGGCTAGATCGACACTTGGATTGTTTGAGAACACGAAAAGCGTTGGGGCGGGTATATGGGTGAGAAACCAGTTTTGTCGGTCGTCTCCAAACTGTTGAGCGACAAAATCTGGCATACGCCCTACCAAACTACCATCCTCAAGAATCTCGGCCTGCTCGCGCAGATTTGCCTCTGCGGCTTCTGACCATGAGCGATGGTTCCACGTTAAGAATCGACGATAATTGTCTAACGAAGCACCCAGTTCGTCAAATGGCATAAAAACCCCAACCAATTGACCCGAGGCTTCACCGGAGGGCTCATCCTCACTGTTTTGAAATGCATACGCTATATCCAGAACTACCGCTGCACTTACCCTGTCTGGAAAGAGCTGAACGAATCGCATGACTTCGAGGGCACCATATGAATGACCGACTAGAACTACCTCAGTAAGATTCATAATATCGAGAAATCGCTCAACATCAGCCACCATCTCTTCAAGCGTATAGCCAGAGGGAGATTTTTCAGATCGGCCATGTCCGCGACGAGTCAGTCCGTAAGCATGGAATTCCGACGTGAATTCAGGGGCAAGATCGTTGAAAATATAAGGCGTATCGCTAGCCCCTGCCAAGAACAACATCGGTGGGCCTTCTCCCCCCCAATCTAAGTATTCGAGCGAAGCACCATTCACGTCGATCATATAACTTTCAGGTTCAGCCGCAAAAGCTGAGACGCTCACTGAAAAAAAGACCAGTAGTGCGAGTGGTTTGAGCAATTTTTGAAAATTCATAAAATCCTTTTATTTTATTCTGTTAACTTCTTAGCCAACTTAAAGCGTCAGCATAATCTTCAAAGTATTTCACTTCCCCTGAAATAAACCAAGAGCCTATTTTGGCTGTAAACTTCTGCCAATCTTTATTGCCATAAATGGCTATTTTCTCGAACTCGTTGCCGTGCTTTAGTCCTAGCTTGAGATCATCCCAGGCCGCTCGCGGCTCCCATCCTTCTAATTCGGTTCCATCAATGAGAACTTTTACTTTTGGTTCGTCAACTTTCGACAACGCCGAATCAATCATTGGAGTGATTATTTTATAGTCTTCATGGCTCAGTTTTCCGATCGCTTTCAAAGTGAGAAAAAAGTCGCTATCAACGCGTTCAATACCAATAGATACGCCATGTTTCTGCATTTTCATAACTCCCTCCTTTACATATACTATTAGCAAACTAAGCTATCACTGTGTGGCCACTATATAAGCCAAACCATTCAAATACTAACTGTATGACAAACCCATGCACTACCTCAAATTGTTGCAATTTCGAGAATATCATCATAGCAAGCCTGTCGATATTCTCTCATTTGGCGTTCCTCATTAAAGATCAAGAACCATAACCAGCTTTTGAGTCTTCTCCCAAAGGCAAAGAGGCTATTTTTAGCAGTTAAGAGCATTCGAGCCCTCAGCGCCCAAACATAAACTGCATGTCTTTAGTGCAGGTAGACTCTCTATTCGTACCGAAGTAGCTAGGTAAATTTACAAATTCTTTTTTCTTTATACTCCAGTAATAGTTTCTATCCTCTACCTTTAGCCCAAAATGCGGAAGTTTTGGATAATCTCTGCTTGGAAAGAATTTTGCGTTAAATGCGCCAACGACAATGCCTCTAGCGTCTAGCTCATCGATATAGTGAACTCCCCTACTTTCTATCAGGCAATATGGGGTTCCGCTAGCAATGCGTTCTGCAGATGCCTTAGCGTCCGCTATAAGATTTTCGCCATACCAATAGACAGCTGCCTCCCTTGCGAGCAGCCAAGTTATAGCCAGGCCTAAAGGTGAGAAGAAAAATATCACCAAACTCTTAAAGACCAGCACTTTTCTCTTTTTATTATGCTGCTTATCGGATGCCGACAACTCGGAATCCACGCCTCTATAAACCTCATAGATCGCGAGCAAACCACTCACAAAAGCGAGGCTCATAGGTACGAACAAGACGATGAGTATTCCCCATTTATTTGGAGCATTAATGGTTAGATAAATCACCCCAGAGACGGCAATGCCTGCGAACGCCACATCTAACCCTAGCATGAGGAACAAAACTGCTAAAAACTTAATAGCAGGTATGTGAAACCCTACGCGGGTTAAACTAAGGCCTGTGCCTATAAATCCAAACCCCGCCGCGATAATAAGCGGTGTTAACCAATTGAAGTTAGAAAAACTCAAGAGTATTAGCCACCAGATTAGTGCTGGAGTTAATAGCGCTAGAATCAAACCCTTTCTACTCATAGTGAACCTTAAACTCAAAAAACTAGCGCTGCATAACAACAGTCGCTAATGCGGGGATGGTTGGCACGCTAATATGATCACGGAACATCTCTAAGGCAGATTCGCAGAATGCTTACACAGGCATAAATAGGCATTACCACTTTTATCTGCCGTGAATGCTTTGGGTTTAAAGCCGGTGCCCGCATGGGAGCCATCGCAAAATGGTTGATTGTTTGAGCGACCACAGGCGCAAAAGTAATACTCGTCGCCTTTCGTTAGTTCAACTTTGGCGGGTTTGTTATTGGCGACTATAGGGCTATTTATTATGTCCTTAGTATTTCCAACCTTGTATACACTTATTTTTATTCTTTAGCTCTGCCCAGCTGCAAACTAGCCGGATTAATTCGGTTCATACTTACTCTGACCCCATTGGTTTTTACTCTGACCCCATTGGTTTTTACTCTGACCCCATTGGTTTACTAGTCTTTCACTTTAAACTCTTGCAATGCCGAAAGTGCTAATTCTGCTTTTGATGATTGCACAAATATATGGTCGTGGTAATAAGCGGCGATCACGTTAGCACTGATGCCCTTATCAGCTAACTTTGTAGCCACAGCGGCGGTTAAGCCTACAGCGTCAAGACTTGAATGGACTGTTAGCGTAATTTGACGAAAGACTCCTTCAAATTCCAGCGCCGCATTTTGAGCGATGCTTTTCTCCAAAACTAAGGTTAAACCCTCTGTCTCTACAAATATTGCCACTGGATTGAGCGATACATAGTCGCCTAAAGCGCCAGAGACTGTACAAAAGACAAACTCTGATTCAATTAGCGCCGGTTCCATCGACTTTAACAATTCATTTAGATCTGTAATTCCAGACATAGCCCTAACCTCAATTCAGCCAATCAATGAAACTACAATGACAGCAACTAAATGTACACAGAAGGGATTAATTGGCTTGCGAGGTTTTTTCTTTGGCGTAGTCCGCGATCGTCGATGCACAGGTCTGCGCGGCTTCTATGCCTTTGGTGCAAAAGTGCTCGGCAAAGAACTCTGGTTGCCCTTTTGTGGTGAAATCATGCGGTGTCAGCACAGCAGAGAAAATAGGCGTGTGGGTTTCAAGCTGCGTCTTCATCAAACCGTCGATCACCGCACTGGCGACAAACTCGTGACGATAGATGCCACCATCAACCACAAGACCCGCAGCGACGATCGCTGCATACTGGCCAGTATTGGCCAGAAATTGTGCTTTCAGCGGAATCTCGAATGCACCGGGCACTTCGAAGACATCGACCGGCCGACCATCGAGAGTAGAAAATTCATCGAGAAAGGAATCGCGCAGCTTGTCTACAATCTCGCGATGCCAGCATGATTGTATGAACGCCACCCGTCCGCGAGTAGCGATATCGAAACACATAGAATTGGATTTCATCTGTTGTTTGCCTCTGTTATGCAGTTAAACAACAGGGCAAACAAGGCCATTAGTCCTCGCACGGCAGTCATGCCGAGGGAGAACGTCGAGACCTCATTCTCATAACCAGACTTTAACTGTCGGCCCCGGAATCACACCGAGTCTGCTTGTCCCCTCGTCATATGATGACGAGAGCGCCCGCGGGCTACGCACTTGTGCACGATTACCGCCGGTGGGGACTTTCACCCCGCCCTGAGAACATCCCCATTGCTGGGGAGGACGCGCAGATTACCGCAATACCAGTCTAAGCTCAATCGCTTGTCACTAGCGGGTTTGTCATTATTGTGTTCTTAGGTGAATTCTCGCTTCTTAGAACCTAAAGGTATAATTGAGTTTTATTGCACCACCTCTAGAAAGGGTCGAGAAACGACTATCCCTCAGCGGCCCATCGTCATACAACCAGTTGTTACTCCATACCAGAAACACGTCATTACCAGGCTGAATAATCCAGCGCAAACGAGCATAGACGCCAACAACATCGGACAGGTCATCGTATTGGACATTGCCTGTAAACGCGGTCCAAGGGCTCAAGTTCCAAGCCCATGACAGGCGCACTAGATTAGTATCGAAGTCGCCTTGCGGCAGGCTCACTTGATTATGTTGGTAGTTCGCTGTTAACGAGACACCATTTCGTGAACGAATGGTGGCCTCAACATCAAAGGCATCGCGCTCGCCCCCCCAGAACTCAGAGTGTTCGAAATCTGCACCCACTGAGACCATTCGGCGCCCAGCCGTGCTGGCATTAACAGACCAATTATTCGATTCATATTCACCGGGCAGAATTCGAATCGCTTCATTACCCTCACCGTAAATCGTAAACGCGTTATCTAAACGTTCATAATTGCGCCCGATGTCAAAAGAAAGCTGATCCCCGCTTTCAAAATTCAATTGTAAGGGCGTGATATTGAGATTACGTGTGAGTAGACGGTCATCAAGGTCTGTTAGGTACTCGAAGTAAATTTCGTGTTCTGTTTGACGGATGTATTTCCAGTTTTGCGGGCGCGGCGCAATCGTCAATGTTGGTTGATGACGTCGATAGCCTCTGCGTTCGACAAAGCCCACAGCTGGATCCCATTGCTCGCCAAACTCGCGATGTGAGGAGTGCACACGAATAAGGTCATTCGGCAAAGACCAGCGCACACCGCGCGAGCGCCGATCGGACGAACTCAAGTCACCGCCTAGAACAGGGTCGGTGTGGTAAAGAAGAAAGCCCTCAAATTGGGCGTTATATTGCCCAAGAAATTGCGAGGTGAAAAAGTTAAAGTCCGCACCCACTGTATGCCGGTCAGACAAGTCTATATTGCCAGGAGTCGTATCGGAGGCTCTGCGTGTGTAAATCATGCCTAAATGCGATTGCTGGAAAAGGCGCCGCTTCACCCGCGCAACAGTAAAATCCTCGGCACCCCAGGGCCGCACAGTCCCATCCCCATTATCGAGCGAAGTGTCGCCAGTTCGCACTTGATAGAGGCCAAGTTCATAGTCTCCGACTTGCCCACCCAAGCGCGCACCAAAGTCAATCGGCACTTCTTGCCCTTGCACAAGACCAATGCGGCGACTGAAAAACGGATCGGCCCAATTGAAGGAGAACACCCCAGAGCCCTCAAGGAAAAATTCACGTTGCTCGGGGAAGCGTATTGGGAAACGAGTAAGATTCACTTGCCGATTGTCCACTTCGACTTCGGCAAAATCTGTATTAAGCGTTAGCGCTGCCCGCAAAGAAGGCGTCAGCGAATAGGTCACATCAATCCCAGCTTTGGCATCGCTGCCGCTGTTTATACCTGCAGCGGGGCCGCTACTGGTAGAGGCATTGATAAAAGGTTTAAGCTCGATGCCCCTGCCTTGGCTAAGCCCATTCAAACCGAGCAACTGACCAGTATGCACAGGACGAAAAAGCCCTTCAGTACGGCGCCAACCATTCCACAAGATCTCTTCGTTGTAACGACGAATTGTACGCTGGAAGTTGATCCCCCAAGCACCCAAGGAAGGGTCGAAATTGAGCGTTGAAAAAGGAATGCGTATTTCCGCAGACCAACCCTCGTCTTGGATTGCAGTCCTAATATTCCAGATGCCGTTCCAGCGTTTATTGAAACCCCCGCCCCCTTCGATCAGGCCGTCACCAAGCAAACCCGCTGGGTTCGTCTCAAAAAAATAGCCAGTCCGGTTGTCATCGAAGGTACTGATGATCCACATAAAACGGTCATCGGTGCCGAGCCCCGCATCTCGCTGCAATTGGTAGGCAAGTATGCCTGAGGGATCGGAATCGAACAGCATGGCGCCGATGTAGAGTGCTTCATCGTCGTAAAGAACACGGATTTCTGTGCGCTCACTCGGCTCCCCCCCCTTCAACCGGCTCTTGCTGTCGAAATTGCGTAATGGGACTAGCCTGTGCCCAAACACTCTCATCAAGAAGACCGTCGAGACGAATACTGACGCCACCGCCCACCCTATGAGCCAACATACTGGGGCGCACTTCAGTGGTACTAATGCTGTCCTGAGCAAAACTCAGCGGCGGCAATAGTGTCAGTAGTAACAGTACTAGCGTGGCAGATTGTCCTTTAAGCATTTAATCTCCAACCCAATTATTTTTTTAGCTATTTCAAACATATAGAGTTAGGGAGACTAATTGAAATTACAAAGACTTGTCCAGCGCGTTCGAGTTAAACAAGAATTGAAGTGTGGATTTATGAATGGACGACTTAAAAGTGTTCTAAAACCAGCAGCATGTCCTCACTCGGCTCAATGCCTAGCTCGTCACACTCAAGACTAAAGAACTGCCAATGCGCTTCACGCCACCATTGCAAAGACTTATCGCCCTCACCTTCGGCAGCTGCAAACTCAGCAGTAATTTCGTTGTACTTGCATTTTTCAACAGAGGTGATTTCGATAATACAGACGGGTCTACCACTCCAGTCAGTTACCACTTGCAGGTGTCCGACCTGTGGCATCGTCTCTCCTTCGTGGCTATACCAATAATCCATACTACATGATGCGCGCTTCTCGCCACGTAAGATTAAATCAGCACACAAGTTGGCGTTGGTTTCATCTGCACAGAAATAATCAGCGCTAAAAGAGGTGATCTGTTGCGCAACTTCTGTAGGCAACGAGGCAAGGTAGTCATTTAGGTATAACTGGCTTCTTTCTTCCATATTGTACTCAGCCCTCAAAATTCCGATTTAAGATCCCTCTGGCAGACCGTTAAACTGTGGCAGCTTCTCTAACTCACAATCCCAGCCAGCCTTACTTGATGTAAAAAGATGCGCAGTTGGCGGTATAGTAAGGTCAGTATCCAAACACCCTGCGGGAACAACAAGCAAACCTGGAATCACTGAACTGGGCAAAGCGGAGCCACACAGCTTGCAAAAACTTTTATTGTGCCGAGTCCCTGCAAGAGTAAAATTTTTAACGACTTCTGCGCCCATCAGCCAAGTCAACTTAGCTGATTGCGAAAACAGATTAGCCGCGTGAGCGGTGCCCGTATCTTTCTGGCAATGCCGACAGTGACAAAGATAAAAACTATCGAACTGCCCTTCGACTTGAAATTTCGCGGTGCCACACAGGCAAGACCCAAAATACTTATTCATCAATATTTACACCACTTATAAGCTCCATGGCGAGTAATTTTAACTCCACGAAAGACGGCAGCCCTATCTATCTCACAATTGGCTGTTCAGCGTCTTTTCCTGCCACTGTTGTCCACTCCCTCACTTTCCAAGACGTCACTAGACCATTCAATACATAGGGATCTTCTTTGGCAAAGTCTTCGGCAACTTTTGAAGAGCTTCCCTTGAATACAATTGCTGCTCCATCTGCGGGGTTAGCATATGCACCGCCAAGAAACAGTTCGTCTCGATCTAATGAAGCTTTTGCTAGCGCTAAATGATGATCTCTGAACTCACCTCGCCGCTCTAGATAGTCAGAGGCGTATTCATAAAAAAGTATGTAGTGCATAGTCTTAACTCCTGTAGGTCTAGAGACACTCAACGCGTGCCAAATCTGAGTAGCGCCATATCACATTTCCTCATGCACTTGACCATAGGCCAACATTGCAAACAATCCTGTGCCCCCGAGGATATTACCGATCAACACTGGGGCTATATGGTAGAACAAACCCGAGAAAATATTGAGCTCACCTGTCAGTACTAAATTGAATATTTCAGTTGAGCCTACTATAACGTGGGTGAAGTCTCCTGCTGCGATTAGCCAAGTAAACATGATAATTACTAATACCTCAGACCCTTTTGCCGAGGGCAGCATCCATACTAATGCCGCTATAAAAAACCCTGATGGAATACCGCGCAACAATGTCTCGGTAGCGCTAAAACTCGCCACATGTTGAGATATTTCTAAAATTGCCGCTAATGTTTCCGCTGGAAGAATACCCCCATGCATGGCGACAGTAGCGATTAGAAATGTGCCGCATAAATTAGCGCCCAACACGATTGCCCAAAGGCGCGCAGCGCAATAGAAGCGGTTTCGCGTTGGCTCGGCCAATACCGGTAGAACAACAGTAATAGTGTTCTCTGTAAACAATTGCAGGCGGCACAGGATTACTAAGACAAAGCCAAAGGCGTAACCAAGGCTTTCTATTAATGTCAGATAGGGATGGTCGGAACCGAGATTCGAGCGAATGATGCCCTCAACGAGAATAGAGGTAGAAATGCCAATCCCGGCGGCTACTCCAGACCACCAGAGCGATACCGATGGGCGTTGAAGCTCCTCTTCACCCTCACGGCGGATAATCGCGTAATGCGTTAACGCAGAAAGGTTGCCATGCTCTGATACGGCATCGCGCTCATTCGAGGTTAATGATCTCTCACTGGAATTAGCGCTGTTCTCACGATTCTCACGCGCTTGGGCTTTTTTGCGAGACTTTTTCTCATCCTCTGCCGCTTTGTTGTCGCTGCCTTCTTCACCCATCTTATCCACCCTTGTTGTTTCAGAAAGACAACAATCACTAGTCAGTTAGCACAATAAGGCGCGCAGATTTAGCTCTGCTGACCTGTACCAGCAAAGCCCACCATGCGGGAAATCCGGTCTCCCTCTTTTTCTACGAAATACTGACCGAGTTGGATTTGTTCAGAGCCATCAGCCCCCTTTCCACCGAAGGCAACAGTGACACGAGTGACACCAACGACCACGTCAGTTTTAACAACTTTTGCCGACCAACCAGGCGCACTTGCGCTAAACATACCCACATAGTTATTCAATGCTGAAATGCCATTGATCGTTTCGGGTGTACGAGGGTCATCGTAACTAATAGCTTCGGTCACTGAAGCTATTAGTTTGGCAAGTCGAGAATCAGCATCCCCAATCTCCCAAGCCTCAAAAAATATTGTGATGCAATCTGACATATCCCTCTCCTAAATTGTCCATAACCCATGAGGCTATTGTTAATCGATATGACGCCAGTTTAGCCCTTGCTTGCACTGGCTGTTAAGTATATTTAATGACCCTGATTGAGACTCCCCCACTCGCTAGGCTCACGGTGTCTCGAAGAGCCTAGCGAGATTGCTCTACCAAGCCTCGCGTTTATCTCTTAACTTTTTACAACATTTTAATTCCTAGTGTAGGTGTTAAACCAATCAACCATGCGCGTCCAAGCCAGTGTCGCAGCTGCCTCGTTATAGCGTTCTGGAGTCGCATCGTTGAAAAAACCATGCATAGCCCTTGGATGTATATCGCTTTCAAAAGTGACGCCTGCTGCCGTCATGGCCGCTTCATAGCTTGGCCACGCCTGTACTAAGCGTGTGTCCAACTCACCGTGTTGCACAAGAATCGCTGCTTTGATTTTAGCTACGTCTGCCTCTGGTGCCGCAGCCCCATAGAATGGCACTGCTGCCGCTAGATCGGCGCCCAAACGAACAGCTAATTGATTCGACACTCCTCCTCCATAGCAAAAGCCAGTGGCGCCAATCTTGCCATTACAGTCATCACGTCCCTTCAACCACAGTGCACTCGCCACGATATCCTCAAAACGTTTGTCCGCATCCAACTCCCTGAACAATTGCCCGCCTTGATAGTCGTCGCCGGGATACCCTCCCACTGAGGTCAGCACATCGGGCGCAAAAGCCATGAAATTAGCCATAGCCAGCCTGCGTGCCACGTCTTCGGTGTGTGGATTGAGACCACGGTTCTCGTGAACCACGATAATGCCAGGCAGCTTGCTTGGCTCAGCGGAACGGCTGTCAGCGCTATTGGGGCGGACCAGATAACCACGGATATAGCCATGTCCCTGTGGCGAAGGCAGAGTCACATAGCTTGCATTGATCCGCTCGTCGTCCCGAGCAATTTGTTGGCCAAGCGCATAATTGGGCATCAAGGCCTCAACCAGAGTTCCAGCGGTCAGCCCCGCTACAGCAAATTGCTTGACTCGGCTCAAGAAGGTTCGACGACTGATCTCACCGTGAACATACTCGTTGTAAAGTTCGATGGCTTCCACTGGCACTGTGCGTTTTTCTTTTGATGACATGGTGTTACTCCCATTGGCCGCAGCATTAAAGATGATAGGTGTGATAAAAGAAGACCCTGAGGCCTTGGCAGATTGTTCACCATAGGATAAAACGACTGCGGTTTTAGAAGATATCGATGGTTGGGAAGTTCGCTTTTTCAGTGATGCAGTCCCATAGAAAGAATGCTGTTCCTAAATCGCCTGTCCAAAGAGTATAACGTCCCTGATGAAACAGCTCTTTCGAAAGTCGGTATTGATCGATGCAGTTCATGGCGAAAACTTGCGCTCTATCAATCCAGATCCGATTGCCGGTTCGTTCGTACAATTTTAGAAATGCGTACCCGTTGCCAGCGGTGCCATGACAAAGGTTCGCACCTTTCTTCATTGCCCCTGCGTGCCAAACTAGCTCACCTCCCTTTTCAAGAAGACGGTCGAAGTCGTCATTTATACCTACTGGCATTTTACTCAGTGCAGTAATCATTCCGGCAGCACCGTGACAATGTTGAAGTAGTCGAGGGGGTAAGGCATCGGGCGAGGCATCAAACACAGCAGGCTAGTTCGCGTGCTTTTCATCTGCGTAGGCTGTATTGACAACCGTCGTCATCACTTTTAAGGCAATCTCCTGATAGGCCTCGTCTCCGAGCAAAGCCTTGCCTTCAATCAATGGAATAATATTGCCCGAAAAACCATGTACCGGGCCTAGATACATTTTTTTGCTATCGTATAGATCCTGAGTCCATAAATGACCGACGCCTTCTATAGCCTCCCATTCTTCCAGCAACCTATTGGCCTGAAGTAAGAATACGTCCTTCCATCGAGTCTCTTTGGTCCAGCTGTGCATGAAGTTTGCGCAGAGCATGGTTCCAGCTGTTCCCCACATTAATTCACGAACCGGCTGCACATTATTCAACTCGACCAATTTGAAAATATCATCTGCAATCTGCTGATCTTTCTGCAACTTATACTTCTGCATTAAAATTGGGATATTGCCAAAAAGATAGGATGAGTTAGAGGCGTGTAGATGGTTTTTGTAATCTTTCTCATTGCTAGAAAGCAGTTCGTCTAGCCAAGATGACAAATTATTACTGGTCTTGACGACTCCGGCTCCGGCTAGGTAGGACACTCCCCACACAACTCCAGCGAGCCCCATATACATATCGCCCTTCACGTCATAAGCATCCATCGGATGGCGAGGCAATGTTGTATTGCGCGTGAGTTCGTTGACAAGGTCGTCGACGATATTTTGAATCGACTGTTGAACCTCATCTAGGTTCCAGTTTCGATGGTTGACTTGGAAATGGGATTTTGGGTCAAACATTCAAAGACCTATCTTAGGACTTGCGCGAATCAGAACACTTTAAGGGAGTATAACAATGCTTTCGACATTGCTGGCATCACAATCTTAAATTAATTAGCGAAGTATCGATCTCATTTTCATTAACATCAAATGATTCTACAAGAGAAAATGAATCATCGTCGGGGCCCGAATTTTCCTGCAACGATTATTGTCACGAAATCATCTCCTAGGCTCTACATATTAGGTAATGTGTTTACTTTTTAATGACTGGCACCCACCAGCGCAACCCCATTTCACTGAAATGTCTCCAAGGCATAGGAAAGTAGGCTACGACATCTGGTTTGCTTCCGTCTCTTTCATAACCAGTTGCAGAAAACCACTCCCCATAGATATATCTATTCGTTTTCATCGCCCCTCTATAGGTACATTCGAATTCCGCATAAGTCGCTTTTGGTACAGTATGCACTTCAAAGGGTTTAGTATTACGTCTTGATTCGCACTCTATACCAAGTACATCTACAAAAGTATCTTGATTACCCCGTTCATCTGGAAAATAGACAGTTAACAGTGGAGACTCTGAAACCAGACCTGGCCGACCATCTGTCAATTCGCAAAGTGACTTATATTCGTTAGACCCAACATACTCTTTCCAAAATTTCTTACCGTTTTTGGAAAAATCTTCAAATTCAAATCGCTTACTTTTCCCAATAACCTGAAAAGAGGGTTTTTCAATTATTCTGTAATCCATTTTCTCTACACCTATTCTTTCGGAAGAAAAAGAGGCTTTATTATATGAAGCGAGTTTTACCCGTGTTGATCGCAATTGGCTAGGATTTACCCCATGCACACCGCGAAATGCTCTGGTAAATGCATTTGGTGATGCATATCCATACTTTGTAGCTATCGCAATAATTTTTTCTTGACTGCCTAATATATCAACGGCAGCTAGGGTGAATTTCCGCCTTCTCACGTATTCCGCAAAAGTAACGTCAAAATAGGAATGAAACACACGATGAAAATGAAATTTTGAACAGCATGCTATTCTTGCAACATCATCAACGCAGATATCTCCGTTGAGATTGTCTTCAACAAACTCAAGCACCAAGCTCATTCTATTTTGCCAACTCATATAAAAGTCTCCAACTGAGACCTCATGATAGTTAGCCTGAAATAGTGCTGTCTCACCTTTTTTTGCTGTATTCGATGAGCAAGCTTGCCGAACGCTAAATTACGCCTAGCAGAATGTAGAATCCAAAAATCGCTGTTAGTCTGATCTATCATAGGAGAATACATCGTCAATCCTCACCCCAAGCGCTACAGAGATCATGAATGCAACTTCGAGCGAGGGTGAGTACTTATTGGCTTCGATCGCAATAACAGTTTGTCGCGTAACACCAACCATATTAGCGAGTTCCTGCTGAGTAAGCCCCCCGTGGCTCTGACGAAGCGCACGCAGCTTGTTGCTTAGTTTTCGGGTGCCCTTTCCCATTGCTAGACGCCCCTGCGATACAGGATGAGTTGAGAGACAGTTTCAACAACCTGCGACAGAACCCAGAACGCAAGAAGCGTATGAACAAAGGCGAAGTTCCCGGGCACGAACAAAGCGATGCAAAGGGAACAAGATACGCCAAAGGACAGTACGTAGGACCCTAAACGGCTGCTCGTGAGATTGATTAGCGCGTCTCGTTCATCGCTTAGCACCTTGGCCGCAAGTTCACGGCGGCTGGCGATCGCTATTAGTGTGTTCCCAATGATTTGGATGACAATCAGCAAGATCAGCATGCCTATGAAGCTCATGATGTGTGACGGCATGACGTTCGTAAATTGCGCGGGCAAGACGGAGGCGAAGTAAAACCCGAATATCACAATAAGGCTGAGTACTAGGAGCCCGAGGCTCTTTTCACGGAAGCTCAGATTCATCATCAGACTCCAAGATAGAGGGATCGAATGTAAAAATAACATTACATTACGAAGCCTAAGAGCCCCCCATTGCAATGTCAAATATTTTTTACATTACTTGGGCTTGATGCCTGTGCAGTGCATATATGGCATGACTAAGCACCTTATCGCCGGCTCCCTCTTCGTTTCCAACGACACCCTCTAAACTCATGTTCAACCTTTCGCATACCGCTCGGCTGGGCAGATTCTCGATGGCTACTAAAATTTGAACTTTGTCTATGTCAGGTATAGTAAAAGCATAATTGATTAAGTGCCGGCACACTTTTGTTACTATCCCTTTTTTCTGAAATCGACTTCCCAACCAGTAACCAATTTCTACCCGTCCTAATTTCCGATCGATCTTGTTGAATCCAGCAGTGCCAGCAACAACCCCTTTATAAAGAATTGTGCAGTTCATAGAATTACCAGATTCGTAGCCATCTATAGAGTCAGCTATGAAGGAATTGAAGTCTTCCTTGGTTTTACAAAATCGAGGCCACTCTAGCCATTTAGCTAAGTAGTCGTAGTCGTCGTGTGCTAGCTGGACGTATTCTGGAACAAATGTATCCCGTACTAATACCAATTCGATATCCGTTGATACATTCGGGTCCATCATTTCCATGAACTACTTCGCACCTAGGTTTGGGGGCAGAATATCAAATTTTGGCACTCCTTCAGGAAACACTGCCCAGTTGGGAGCTGATGCCGTATAAATTGCCATTGCTGGTGCAAAGTCATTTGAATTATTAAAAGTGGGCACGGAAACGGAATAAAAATTACCTACTGTCACTTCCGCGCAAATTGTCACCCCACACTTGCCGCAGAAAAGATAATTCATGTCTTTTCCCGACGCCCCCTTGCGAGTCGAAATCAGGGGGTCACCACTAACAATTTTAAAATTGTCTTTTGGAATCCATACCCCAAACCATTTATCCGAGCCAGTAAGAAGTTGGCAATCCTTGCAATAACAAAACACCGAGTTTATGGGTTCACCTTCAACAGAGTATTTAAGATTTCCACACCCACAACCACCATTTTTTTCTGACATTTTGCCTCCTTGATAAACTCGACTAGTGTGTAACGTTAAGCTTTGCGGCGACATGACGACTACAGCAACTTGATAGCCGCCCTGCTCTATTCTATGTAACTGTTCGCCAACTGCCCCCCACAAGTAGAATACTTTACCCCAAGACTCTTGCCGAACAGGAGTGTTTTTTTGTTAAATCTTCGTTGCCATTCAGCATCTCAGTCAATTTCGCGATACAAGATACACTCCAGCAGCCACCATAATAGAACCAGCACTTTTGTTTAATCTCTTTACCGCTGACTCGGATTTGAAAATCTTCCGGGCCTTTGAAGCAAATATTGCAATAGCCATCAAACCAAGCATTAGCGCTACCAAAGTCAAGAAAGCCGCTATCGTTATATCCGTTTTCGTCATGGCGCTTAATTCCATAAAAGTAGGCAAGAACGCGATATAAAAAAGGATTACCTTGGGATTTGACGCAGAGATAAGAAAGCCCTGCAAAAAACTTAGCCTCCCCCGCTCGGACGACTCTTGCTCTACTGCCTTAAGATCTAATGGTGCGTTCCACATTTTCCATCCTAGGTACACTAGGTAAATAGCGCCAACAATTCGAACCATAGTGAATACTTCGCCCCAATGGGTCGCCAATGCAGCGAGCCCAACACAAGCTGCAATCAAGTAAAGAATGTCACTAATCGTCATACCAAGGGCTAGAGGAATACATGCACGCGCGCCAGAAATAAGAGCTCTCGCAAGAATGGCAAACACCCCAGGGCCAGGAGTGACCCCAAAAATAAGGACAGCAAAGAAAAAAGAAATAGCGCTTTCCCAGCTCACGATCTCACCTCGTTTAGAAATAACCGACCGCTAGGCAATGTGAACTAACACAACTTTTGTGGGCACTACCTAAGCGCACGGTTTTTCACAATCAGTGGGTGGTAGATAGTTGAGGGGACAATGCAGTCGCTTTCATTTTGCTTATTATGTGGCCTATCGAAATTACAAATAATCTGCTTTTTGATATTTTTCATAACCTACCTTTGTTAGTTGTTTAAGCTCATCAAAGAGTTTGACATCGGTTGCTTTAAAGTTGAAGCATGATTTTCCTTGCATTCGCTTCATAAGTTCTGGTGATATGCTTTCCAATAGTTTTGGAAACACGTACACAGGCATAAGATGAAAACTAACATAATTCTTATTGATTTTTACCGAGCCGAAATACATTGGCTTCTTGTTCTTCATGACATGGTGCGTGTTTAAATAAAAATTATCTTGTTTGTCTATAACGACAACCATACCACTTGAATATGGAGCCAGTATTGCCTTGAGGTAATGAAATATTTCTTCTGAATTATCCACCATATAAAACCTTATAAACTTAAACGCTACGAAGTCACCTAACACCGTGTTAACAGGCCCAGCGGAGTGGAGCCAGTTATGCCAAATTGAGCAAAGCAAACATATGCTGGTGGAGCGTAGCTGGGACCATATTCAATACCTTGTTAGTTGCCACCGCTTATTTAATAATTTACGATTGTTTTGAAGCCACCAAAAATCATTCTTTTGCTATCAAAAGGCATTTGTTTAAGGTCCCAGGCTTTAAGTCTTGAATCTTCCATTGCTGCTTGATTGCCACTGTCTCGTGCCTCTCGAGATGGCCAAACTATCCATGAAAATACAACTTCCTCTCCTTCCTCACACTTCACTGACATAGGTAACGACGTAATCTTCCCTTCCGGAACATCATCTGCCCAGTTCTCCACTACTGCCAAAGCACCGTAGTCTTTAAATACTACTGCCGCTTCTTCAGCTAACTGAATATATCGTTCTTTGTTTTTGGTCGGAACAGCTAACACATATCCATCTACATATGACATCTGAACACCCCTCGAAACGTTTAGTTTTAGAACTACTCACACCGGATATTGAAACACCTAACAGCTTAGTTAACTGGACTACGTTTTCTTAACTATTTATCTCCAACTTAAGCTCCAAGCAATGGGAGGTGCTTCAGGTGATGGTACTGCAATGCCATCTGCAAGCAATGCTTGAGAGCGGCACTTACTGGAGCACCTAACGGAATTACGATTGCCCTTTTCCCCTCATACTCGAATTCATCTCTGTATATTTCCTTGAAGGTCTCGATCAGGCTAGTTTGGCAGTGAAAATACACTTTAATAAAGCCTGGATCATTTGGCTTCCAGTCCATTCGAATAGTGCTACCGCCGTTTACGAGAAAACTGGGCTCACCCCACTTAAGAGTTTCTTCAACCTCACCTAAACCTTCTTCTTCTGCAACGCAAAAGACTGAATCGCGAATACGATAAAGTTGTTCTCGTGCTTTTACCGGATAAGTAGCAAATTTCGACTCTAATTCAGGTTTCACGCAGCCTCCGGGCTTGTGACACGTAACGTTAGCCTCAAGTGCGCGCTGTCATGTCACTTTGCAAATTCCAATAATCTTTAAGCATCATATCCCCAACTATTTCTCCGTTTTACTCCGCCACGTAGCGTAACGATCTAGTTGGGTCTGCAACCCAATTATCGATATTGCCTGCTCATCTGAAAGTTCAGCTTGGCGAATCGTCAACTTCATTTCTTCTCAACGCCCGCAACAAGTGCGGTTTTGGAGTGAGAAGCGCACATAAAAACCGTCCGTTTGATTGCGATTGTTAGGCTTGCTTTTCATTCAGACGACCGATTACCTAGGACAGTTTCAGTAAGCCAGTTTATTTGTACATCATAATACCCACTACTCTTTTTTGGCGCGGTCATGGCGTTCATTTCTTTGAGGCTACCCGTATCTGAGACGTGTAGGTTGTGGTCGGAATCCTTAAATGAAACGATCCTCAGAGAGGCATCTGGATTTTTCCCGATGGTGGATTGGTAGAGTTTGTGTGTCTTGCGCCAATCAACATTTAAATCTTTCTCGCCGAAAATCGCCAAGGTATCGACGTTCAGAGACGATAGCATTGTTTCAAAATTTTCGATAAATACATAAGAGCACATGTCACTATCAACATTAGCGCAAGCACCAGCAGTGCAATTTTGTTGATCGTTTCTATACTGCATACTATTTGGCCAACTCCCGCGCATTTTCTTTATATATTCGTTGGCGCGCAAATTTTGGGTAGCATCCTGGTATGCAGTAAAACTGCCGCCGGTCCGGAAAATCTCGCAGCCCTTTCGCCATTCACCTGCAAACTGTTCTGCCTGCTCAATAGTACCGCCTTCATACGGCAAGTTCGAAAGTAGCAAATAAGAGAAATTATCTTCCGCAGTAGTACCACTGACTGAAACCCAAAAATCGATATCTTTATCTTGCGACAAGGCGATCGGCGCAATCCAGCCAGCACGACTTATACCCCAAATCCCAATCCTATCAGAACCAGGTGCGCTAGTTTCACGAAGAAAGTTAGCTGCGTCCAGAACCTCCTTAGCGCTGCTGAAAACGGACTGGTTGATATCAAACGTACCTTCACTTCGTCCTTGACCTGGTTTATCCCAAACCACTGTAGCGATGCCGATCTCATTAAAACGCTGACGCAGGTCTGCATAAGAATTTCTTGCGCGGATATCCGTACCTCCATAGCCGTGCACGAATATAATCAGAGCCTCTGTTACATTTTCTGCAGGAGTATCGAAAATACCGGAAAGTGTCAGACCGTTGGATTTGAATGTAAAATCCACCGTGGCACCAGGCTTGAAGTATGTCTCCGATATAGAAGCTTCTTGCTCAGGTAGCTCTGCACAAGCGCCAACGGTGAGTGTGAATATAGCAACTAAATTTTTCCACATGAATCTTTGAACCCTATTTTTCGGATTCTGCAATTGCTGAATAGCTGCTGGGCTTTATGTAAGCGTAACTCAGATTGCAGCAGCAGTTTGTGGAGTGGATTTCTGTGTAGCGTAGCGAATTACACAAAAGAAGCCACGCAATAAACTGTCCGACTGACACATATTATTAGGCACTACATGCGCGTTTAGCTTGAAACCTTAGCACCGTTCTAAGCTTTTCCGGTGCTACCTTTCGAGCATCGGAAAGGTATATTTCTCGATGTACTTTCGAAAGACGGGTAAGGCTTTCGCCTTGCGCAAAACTTTCCATTTTCTCAAAACTAGTAGGTTCATCTTCAAACGGCCCTATGTGTAACATCTGAACGCAAAGCCCTTCCGTCGAACGTTCAAAATTTATCTGATCTAATAACGGGTTTTTCTTCTTTTCTTTAGCAACATTAAGCATTTCTCTAAAGAATAGTTCATCCACAAAATCGGGTTGGCGTATCATCAGCTTATATACAAAATCGACTTTATTGATTACACCATTGAAAGTAGCTTTTGCCTCGTCATTTATATCCCAAATTCCTTCTAGCGGATATACTGTAAAATCAAAATATCCGTTTGGAGGGGTACTCATTTTCTTTGGTATCATTTTCACTGTGTACGCCAACGAATATAAAGCTCCAATACTATCTGTAAATAAACTTTCAGCAGGACTACCTTCACCATCGATTGTTATGAATTTAAATTCGGGCACATCGATTATTTCCGGTTTATTTTTAGGAAGATAAATAGTTTTCTCTTTCTTCCTCCACTCATATTTCTCTTGCATATGCTTGCTATTCTCCATACCTAACGCAGCTATAAGCAGCCGTATTGGAGATGATTGTTTTGCGCAAGCGTAGCGACCAGTGCAAAATCAAGCACCTAAATGGAGGTCTGCTTGATAGCTTGGTTATATGCATATGTAGTTTAGTAACTTTACAGATCTATTTCTAAACAAATCATCACTTTCCAGTATCGATATACTTCCAGATTTCAATTTATAATCAATATATCCCATACTAGATATTTCGATACACTGAAAGGCCGCAATAACGAAACTACCAGCAAAACCATGAGTTACAATAAGAGCATCTCCAGACTGATTCATCATTTCTGAAACAAACTCTACTATCCTATTTGCAACGTCACGTCTTGATTCTGCGCCTGAACAAATCCTATGATCAAGCCTTTCCCCAGAATTACTGGTAGGCTTCATGATTTTATTGTGTTCAGACTGTTCCATTCCTTCATTGTCCCCGAAAGACATTTCCCTTAACCTAGAATCTAAAACAATATCTCCTGAACGCTCTTTAGCAATTATGTGAGCGGTTTGAATTGTTCGGTTTAAGTCAGAAGAGTAAATACTTATCTCATTAAGATTTATTCCAAATTCCTCAAGCTTAAAGCGTACAGATTTTGCGTCTGAAACTCCTTTTTCTGTCAAATTCGAATTAAACCAACCACCAACTTTTTCTTCAATGTGGTGAGTTGCTTCCGTATGGGTTACCACATATATCTTCTTCATATTCTAAATTTCATCTAGCTTTGGTAGCACATAACACCCGTATTCACGTGTCCACTTTTCTGGTCGCGTGCAATTGATTGTTATGTTCCACGTTTTCATTGAATTAGACTCTTTAATGAGATCTAGTCGCTCTTATCGAAGCTAGGCTTATTGCGATCGGTACGCCTATGAAAGGAATTGCAGCAACTCCAGACCCGGGAGAAATCGCAAAGGCGGAAAATTGCATCGCCACAAGCAAAGCGATAGCTAAATAATTAACACCAACAACCAGCTTCTGATATGAGTGCGTTTTAATATAGTATCCGATTATAGATACCACCCCAACTGCCAACAGGACTGAAAAGTAGGCCAACACCGGCCATAGCTCTTGGGGCGAAAACGTGTACCAAACAATGCCAGATGCTCCGATCAAGATCATCAATGTTTTTAAAATTGTAAGCATCCCAAGCACCTGCTACAAACATAACGCTCCCCTCAAGTGCGCGCTAATGCGTCACTTTGAAGGCGCTTGTTATGTGGCTTAATCAAAAATAAATCCAATTCTTATCACTTTCTCTATTGGTGATCAGCACACAATCACATGATCTACACTTGTATGAGATCATTACCTTGCTATCTTTAACTGTAAGCTCCCTATTCTTTTTTGACGTATCCTTTTGCTTGAAGTATAGGTTTTGATATGACAATCCAAAGTATACAAAACCAAATAGAGTTGACTTAAGCGCTGCTTCGCCCTCAACCATTTCATTCCCGCAAATTGAACAATTCATTCTGACATCCTTCTCAATTCGACTTCACATAACGCCCAGCTCAGCCGCAGTGAACTAGCACCACTTTCGTGGATACTTTTCTTAAGCGCACAGTTTTTCATATTCTTTTGGTGATAGATAGTCGAGGGCAGAATGCAGGCGTTCACGATTATAGAATTCAATGTAATCGCGTATATGAGCAACTGCTTCAAACTCATCATTAAATGGAAACTTAGAAGCCATTTCCGCTTTCATTGAGTGGAAGTAAGATTCAACCATCGCATTGTCCTGAGGTGTGGCCTTTCTGCTCATGCTTCTCTTCATCCCAGCCGATTCCACCATGTCTCTGTACTCATGTGCGGCATATTCAATGCCCTGATCTGAATGGAAAAGACAATCTTGTTTGGGTTGTTGCGTCTCTA
>OJGX01000266.1_pt1 | contig 27775 bp, 22 predicted proteins | sample 1594661 | NCBI WGS metagenome assembly OJGX01 (sample SAMN05416839, study PRJEB24817) | seawater metagenome | isolation source: Sea water | place: Canada:Atlantic | collected 2013-07 | reverse complement strand
GAGATCATGCCTAGTCTCGTGGGCTCGGAGATGTGTATAAGAGACAGCTTGTAGGATCTCCTTTTTGTTTTTTACTACTTGATTTATATCTTCTTTTCTTAGATGAAAATTCGGTTTGTTTTTTTATATCTTTTCTTTTTACATTTTTTCTTGAAATAGAATGTTTGTAGCTTTTGGCTTTATTTCTTGATCCTCCACCGTCAACATCAATATTCGGACCTTTTTTAGATTTGCCTGAAAAAGCATCTCTTTTTGCAACAACTTCAGTTGAAGAGGCTTTGCTGGAAGCAGTCCCTTTATTCTTTTTTTGTCCAAATACAGAAATAGAAATAAAGAAAATGAATATAAAAAGTAAATATAATTTATGCATTTTGATGGTTAATAAACGTCTAAAAAATTTTGGGAGTAAATGTAATAAGTACAAAACAGTTTGACGAATTTCTGTCGAGCCATTTATTAACAAAACATTTTTACCTATGTTAACAACTTTATTTTGCCGGAGTGTTAGAAGCTTGTACAGTTAATGTTTCAATATCTCTATCAAATAGATACAGCCCACCTTTGTCTTCTCCAATCAAATGAAGTTTATCCATGATGGTTCTTGCTAATGCTTCTTCTTCAATTTGTTCAGCAACATACCATTGCATAAAATTGTGAGTAGTATAGTCTTTTTCTGTTAAACAAATTTCAACTACGTCATTAATATCGTTAGAAACACTTACTTCATGATCTAACAATGTTTGAAATAACTGATTTAGTGATTTATACTGAGATTCTGGTTTTGCTAAAGCAGGAATAATGGCTTTTCCACCCCTTTCGTTTACATACTGAACTATTTTTAGCATGTGCATTCTTTCTTCTTCGGCATGTTGGTATAAAAACTGAGCTGTTCCACCTAATCCTTTAGTCTCTGCCCATGAAGCCATAGCTAAATAAGCTTGAGAAGATTCTGCTTCAATTTTAATTTGGTTGTTAAGTGCTTTTTCAATAGTTGGTTTTAACATGTCTTTTTCTTTTTTGAGTTTTGCTCAAAGTTAATAAGTTAACGGCAATAATAAAAGTGAAGAGCTAGGTTTTTTTAGTCAAAATTTACTTATGCACTACAAATCTAAATCCTTTTCCATGTACATTGATAATTTCTATGTTTTCATCCTTGTTAAGGTGTTTTCTTAGTTTAGCGATATAAACATCCATGCTTCGGGCATTAAAATAATTGTCGTCTTCCCAAATGGCTTTTAGTGCATGGGTTCTATCTAATACTTTGTTTTCATTCAAACATAATAACCTTAATAAATCACTTTCTTTAGAGGTGAGTTTGGTAGTTTCTCCTTTAAAGGTTAAGTGTCTTTTTTGATAGTCGAAAGTATAATTGCCAATAGTGAAAAAAGTTTCATTTTGGGCTTCATTATCTTCTTGGCTTCTTCTTAAAACAGCATTTATTCTGGCTAATAACTCTTCCATGCTAAATGGTTTAGAAATATAATCATCAGCACCTACTTCAAAACCTTTAAGGGTATCTTCTTTCATAGATTTTGCCGTAAGGAAAATAATAGGCACTTTTTGGTTTATTTTTCTGATTTCTTTAGCAGTTGTAAAACCATCTTTTATGGGCATCATTACATCTAACAAGCACAATTGGTAGCTACCTTTTATAAAGTTAGAAAAAGCTTCTTCGCCATTATTGGTAAGCGTTACTTCATAACCTTTGGCTTTTAAAAAATCGGATAATAAGTTGCCTAGATTTACATCATCTTCGGCTAGTAATAATTTAATTTTTTCTGACATATCATTTAATTATTTTGGTTCATATCAAAAGGAAGGTAAATTTGAAATTTAGTGCCTTTCCCGTATTCGCTTGTTGCTTTTATTTCTCCTTGGTGCTTATCTATAATGGCTTTCACATAGTTTAGTCCTAATCCAAAACCTTTCACATTATGTACATCACCTGTAGGAACTCTGTAAAATTTTTCAAAAATCTTACTCAGGTTTTCTTTTTTAATTCCGCTTCCTTTATCACTTACACAAAGTAAAATTCCTTCTCTCAAATTTTTAGTTTCTATTGTAATTTCCGGGGTTTTAGGCGAATATTTATTGGCGTTATCCAATAAGTTGTATATAAGGTTGGTAATATGTACTTTGTCTGCTTTTAATATAGGGTTTTCTGCATTTAGTTTTTGGTAAATAACACCATTTTTAGATGTAATTTGAATGTTAATATTGTCAGCAACATTTTTAATTACATCGTGCAGGTTAAAGCTTTCTCTGTTCAGTTTTAAATCGGTTTTATCCCAAGTGGCACTTTTTAAAACTCTTTCTACCAACAAACCTAGTCGTTGATTTTCTTGATTAATAATGTTTACATAATTAGATTTTATTTTACCATCACTGCAAATATCGACATCATTAAGAGCTTCGCAAGCTAATGATATAGTAGAAATAGGAGTCTTCAATTCATGCGTCATGTTATTGATAAAATCATTTTTTACTTCGGAGAGTTTCTTTTGTTTAAAAATGGTTTGAATGGTAAATGTAAATGCCCAAATAATAATTAATAATAATATGATAGAACTGAGTAGTAACATCCACATAGATTTTAGGATAAAACCTGTTTTGTTGGGAAAATAAATGCTTAAAAAGTGAGGGGTACTAAAGATATCATTAGGAAAAAGTTGGGTCCAATAGCCGGACATCCTAATATCTTCAGTATAAATTAAAGAATCGTGATTAATTACATCGTTGCCATTATAATCAAAAATTCCGTATTTAAACTTGGTACTAATTCCTCTATTTTCCAGTTCGTTTTTTATAAGCGAATCTAAATCAATTCCGGCAACTCTTTCCTTTATGTTTCTGTGTCTGTTTAATTCATAAAGGTTTTCAAGAATATCATCTATCAACATCGATTTTTCATATTCTTTGTAGTTAAAAATAGAGTCGTTAAATTTTGGAAAATCATCTTTAATACCTTCGGTCTCTTGTGGAACATTGCTACTACCAAAACTAAATTGAAAACCAAATTTTCCTTTATCGGAAAAAGATTCAATAGATTTTTGATAAAGTAATTTGTCAGATTCTTGTCTTTGTCGTTCGCTAATTTTATACTTTATACCATTTTCTTCAAAAGTGGTAGAAGTATCGTAATTTAAATTCTGATTAGCATTAAAAGATTTTCTTATGTTTTTAGCTCTTAACTTAAGTAATTCCTGACTTTTTTTATGAGATTTTAATCTGTTGAACGTTTCAATTTTTTCAGTTTTATGAGCAACAGTAATTAAGGCATTAGTAACATCGTTTCTAAAACCTTCTTCTCTTAGCGTAATGGCATTGTTTATCCAATAAATTTGAATAGCAACAAGTCCTACCAAGGCAAAAGTAATTAGTCCGATTAATGTATAAATGTACTTTCTCTTCATTTGTAACAAAGGTACTTCTTAAACTCTCTATTTGATTGATGTTTAACACTTTTTAACTTTTGTTAACTCGAAATTAACACCCTTTTTTTAGAGGTAAGAATACTTTTGTGTTACTGAATAAGAAAACAGTAAATCCCACCTAGTAATAAACTTCTTGTTTAGTTAGTGCAAAAAAAAAATCTCCTAAGTTCTTAGGAGATTTTTCTATTTATAAAGGTTTCTGTTTAAATTACTCTGCCAATACAATAATTTTATTGTTACTAACTTCAACAACTCCACCATTGATAGCAAATAAATTCGATTTTTTATTTTCGTCAATCACACTAATATCGCCTTTTTTTAAGGTGGAGATAATAGGGCTGTGATTAGGAAGCACACCAAAAGAACCTTCAGTTCCAGGGAAAATAGCAGAGTCTATCTCTCCTTTAAAGATACTTTTTTCCGGTGTAATGATTTCTAAATGCATAGTTTATTAAGTTTAAAGTTGATTATACTTCAGCTAACATTTTCTTACCTTTTTCAACGGCTTCTTCAATAGAACCAACAAGGTTGAAAGCTGCTTCAGGATATTCATCTACTTCTCCATCCATAATCATGTTAAATCCTTTAATAGTATCTTCTAAAGAAACTAATACCCCTTTTAAACCTGTAAATTGCTCAGCAACATGGAAAGGTTGAGATAAGAAACGTTGAACTCTTCTTGCTCTGTGTACAATTAATTTATCTTCTTCAGAAAGTTCGTCCATACCAAGGATGGCGATAATATCTTGAAGTTCTTTATATCTTTGTAATGTTTCTTTTACTCTTTGAGCACAATCATAGTGAGCTTTTCCAACGATATCCGGAGTTAAAATTCTAGAAGTAGAATCCAATGGGTCTACCGCAGGATAAATTCCTAGCTCAGCAATTTTTCTTGAAAGTACTGTAGTAGCATCTAAGTGAGAGAAGGTAGTTGCAGGAGCAGGGTCAGTTAAATCATCCGCAGGAACATAAACCGCTTGTACAGATGTAATAGAACCTGATTTTGTAGAAGTAATACGCTCTTGCATTGCACCCATTTCAGAAGCTAATGTTGGTTGGTAACCTACCGCAGAAGGCATACGGCCTAAAAGTGCAGATACTTCAGAACCTGCTTGTGTAAATCTAAAGATGTTATCGATAAAGAATAAGATATCTTTTCCTTTTCCATCTCCTTCACCATCTCTAAAATATTCAGCTAATGTTAATCCTGAAAGTGCAACCCTTGCTCTTGCTCCCGGTGGCTCATTCATTTGTCCAAAAACTAATGTCGCCATAGATTCAGCTAAACCTTCTTTGTTTACTTTGCTTAAATCCCATCCACCTTCTTCCATAGAGTGTTTAAATTCGTCACCATATTTGATAACACCAGATTCAATCATCTCTCTTAAAAGGTCGTTTCCTTCTCTTGTTCTTTCACCAACACCTGCAAATACAGAAAGCCCTGAGTGACCTTTAGCAATGTTATTAATCAATTCCATAATAAGAACTGTTTTACCAACACCGGCACCACCGAATAAACCAATTTTACCACCTTTAGAGTAAGGCTCAATTAAGTCAATTACTTTAATACCTGTCAATAATACTTCGGTTGATGTAGATAATTCCTCAAATTTAGGTGGTTTTCTGTGAATTGGATTTCCATCTGCTTTAGGAACATCACCAATACCATCAATAGCATCACCAACAACATTAAATAATCTTCCTCTAATTTGTTCGCCTTTAGGCATTAAAATAGGAGAGTTTAATGAAGTTACTTCCATTCCTCTGCTTAGTCCGTCAGTTGCATCCATAGAGATTGCTCTAATAGCATCTTCTCCGATATGTTGTTGACACTCTAAGATTACTTTTTGTCCGTTACTTTTTGTGATTACTAAAGCATCCATAATGTTAGGAAGCTTTTCTGCATCAGCAAAACTAACATCAATTACCGGACCCACAATTTGTGAAATTTTACCTACGATTGTTGACATGTTTTATGTTTTATTTATGAAAAAATTAGTCTTAAAATTTGTGGCTGCAAAACTAATTATAAATTATTGATAATGGCAATAATTATTCTCCTTTTTTTGTCGAAAAAATTGTGATTTTTAGTGATATTTGCCAACCTAATTATATTCATCATTATAGGACGATTTTTATAAGTGAAAGTTTACACTAATATTCAGGAATTTAAGTCAACAAAAAACGTTGTAGTTACCATTGGTACTTTTGATGGAGTTCATCTGGGGCACAAAGTAATTATCAATCAACTAAAAAAAGCTGCAGAAGAACTTGAAGGAGAAAGTGTGTTGCTTACTTTTTTCCCTCACCCAAGAATGATTGTTTTTCCTGATGATAATGAATTGAAACTGTTAAATACTATTGAAGAACGTAAAGAGTTACTTGAAAAAGCAGGTATTGACCATTTAATTATTCATCCTTTTTCTAAAACATTTTCTAGACTAACGGCTTTAGAATTTGTTAGAGATATTTTAGTAAATCGTTTAAATGTAAAAAAAATGGTAATTGGTTACGATCACCATTTTGGTAGAAATCGAGAAGGTTCCTTTGAAGATTTGGTTGAATTTGGAGAGGTGTATGGTTTTTCTGTTGAAGAAATTCCTGCTCAAGATATTCAACAAATAAATGTAAGTTCTACAAAAATTAGAACTTCTTTACTTGCCGGAGAAATTCATGCTGCAACAAAATTTTTAGGGTATCCTTATTTTGTTAATGGAACTGTAGTAAAAGGTGATAAAATTGGCAGAGAAATAGGTTTTCCTACGGCCAACATAAAACCTGATGAAACGTATAAACTTATTCCGAAAAATGGGGTGTATGCGGTAAAGGTAATTGTAAATGAAAAAGAATATGAAGGGATGCTTAATATTGGCATTAGGCCAACACTGAAAGGAATTAATGAAACCATAGAGGTAAATATTTTTGATTTTGATGAGGAAATTTACGGGCAAAAAATTCAGGTAAAATTTTACGAAAGAATTCGTGATGAACAACCTTTTGAAAATCTTAACGAACTTAAAAACCAATTGAATATTGACAAAACCAAAACCATACAAATTTTTAGTTAAGCTATTTTTTATAATGAGCTTTATTGTAGTTTTTCACAATTCCTATGCTCAGCTGCTAGATGAGAAAGCACTTAAAAAATCCACTAAATTTTCTTGGGAAAAAGCACAGGAAACAACTCCCGAAAAGGTGCTAAAACTAAAATTAAAAGAAGAAGAAGTAGCACTTTTTTTAGAAAAAATAGAGACTTATATTTATTTGCAATCGTTAGATTTAAATAATTGTAATTTGAGCGAGTTGCCAAAAGCAATTTTTAAGTTAACTAATTTGCAGGAATTAATCATTTCTAATAACCCAATAACAGTTATTCCGTCTGAAATAGAAGAATTGAAAAATTTGAAATGGTTATATGCTACTTTTATAAAAGCGACCACACTTCCATCGAGCATCAAAGAATTAAAAAAATTACATACGCTTTTTTTGTGGGGAAGCGAGATTACTTATTTTCCTCCTGAGTTCTTAGAGCTGAAGCCAACTTTAAAGATACTCAATATTCGTTCGGTAAAAATAAGTAAAAAAGCGGCTAAAGAATTAAAAAACCAACTATCAGATACACGAGTTCGTTATTCGTACAGGTGTGATTGTAGTTTTTAAACAATTTATAAAAATAGAAGTGAAGTAACCAATTATAGTTACTTTTGTCTTTATATATAATATATAAAAAAAATTTTAGAATAAGATTTGAACAATTTAAAAGTTATAACCGTTTTTCTTTTGCTATTATTTATGGCAATTTCAGCATCTGCTCAAGATGAGTTGTTGTTTTTAAATGGTAAACAACTGGAAGGAAAGATTTTAGAGTACAATAAATATCAACTTACTTTTCAAACTAAAAAAGACAAAGAGTTGACCATAGAAAATTATCGTTTATTTTCTTTTTCGAAAGATAGTAAAGACACTATATTATATAAGTACGATACGTTAGAAGGGAATTTTTTAAGTGAAAAAGACATGAAACTCTTTGTTTATGGAGAGCGAGATGCACATTTAACTTATTCTTCAAAATTTTCTAACGTGTTGGGTTTTGCTGTTGGAGGTGGAGCTGGTTATTTTATGCATTACGATCAAAGTTTTGTTTTTGTAGCAACTCCTTTAGTATATACATTAGGGACATTAATTTTCCCAACACGAGTAAAACAGAGAAAAATTAAAGATTTGCAATACATTAAAGAAGATGAGTATTTAAGAGGGCATGAACGTGTTGCTCGGGCAAAAAGAACTCAAAGTGCTCTTGTTTCCACTTTAATAGGGTTGGGCGTAGGGTTTACTGTCAGTTTAATTGCCAATTAGAGTAGGTCTTATAAAAAGACCATATTTATTTCCAAATTTCCTATGGAAAATGCCATTTATACACTTAATAGTATTCAGTAATTTTTTTGTTTCACTTTGTGTTGCAGCACTCACCTACAGAACGTTTTTATATTTTAATATAACCCCATCCAACGCTATGTTGGTGTTGGTTTTTTCTGCTACTTATTTTATTTATAATTTTCAGCGTTTGGTAAGAATGAACCAAAAAGAGATTGATGAAGCCAATATTGGCTTTAGAATGAGGTGGGTTTATAAAAACAAACAACCTATTATTTTTACTATTATTATTGCAGCCATAACCCTTGTTGTTTCTTTGTTTTATCTGAATATTGAAACTATAATGGTGTTGGTAATTATGGGAGTTTTTTCTGTAGTTTATGTGGTAAGATTCATTCCTTATAATAATAAGTGGCTAGCTTTAAGAGATATTCCTTTTCTTAAAATTTTTGTAATAGCATTTGTTTGGGCGTTGGTAACAGGAATGTTGCCTATAATAAGTAGTAAAGATTTAATTCAAATAAATTTACAGCACATATTGTTTCTTACTAAACAATTTTTATTTGTTGTTGCTATTACTATTCCTTTTGATATTAGAGATATAAAATATGATGTGGAAAAAGGCATAAAAACATTTCCTTTAGTTGTTGGCGTAAAGAAAGTAATTATATTAGGACTACTGCTGTTGTTAGGTTTTATTGCTATTGCAAGTTGTGAGTTTTTGGTGTTTCAAAATATAACGATGAGTTTATGGATAGCCGAAATCATTACCATTTTGTTAGTAGTGGTATTACTGCTTCTTTCTAAGAAACAACAACCGGAGCTTTTTTATTCCTTAATTATTGAGGGAACTTCGTTGTTACTAGCAATTACTGTTTTGTTCAGCTAATTCCTTCTTAACTTCCATTTAGAAACAACATTTTTATTAGCACCAACGTTGAGTTTTTGTTCGTTTTCTTCATATACTTTTACAGCAAACAAGGCAGCAACTTCTTCTAACTCCGGAAAAGAGTTTAATAGTTTTTCGGGGATAAAGTGAGTTCCTACAAAGTGTGTATCAAAGTTTCCGCTTCTAAAAGCATCGTGTTGCAAGGCAAATTTACAGAAAGGTAAAGTAGTTTCTACCCCACTAATAATATAGTCGTCAATAGCTCGTATCATTCTGTTTATCGCTTCTTCTCTGTCTTTTCCGTGTGTAATTAATTTAGAAATCATTGGGTCGTAATAAATTGGAATTTGCATGCCTTCTTCAAAACCATCATCTACTCTAATGCCCATTCCTTCCGGACGTTGATAGGTATTTAACCTTCCTATATCAGGCAAAAAGTTGTTCATAGGATCTTCGGCATAAACCCTCACTTCAATGGAATGTCCGTTGATGGTTAGCTCCTCTTGCGTAAAGCTTAACTTTTCGCCTCTTGCTACATTTATTTGTTCTTTTACCAAGTCTTTTCCGGTAATCATTTCCGTTACGGGATGTTCCACTTGCAAACGAGTGTTCATTTCCAAAAAGTAAAAATCTTTGTTGTTTTCCAATAGAAACTCTACCGTTCCGGCACCAACATAGTTACAAGCTCTTGCTACATCTACAGCACTTTCTCCCATGGCTTTTCTAATTTCCGGAGTAAGTACAGATGAAGGAGCTTCTTCAATTACTTTTTGATGTCTTCGTTGTATAGAGCATTCTCTTTCAAATAAGTAAACAATATTTCCATGACTATCAGCCATCACCTGTATTTCTATATGACGAGGAGAGCCTACATATTTTTCAATAAAAACAGCTCCATCTCCAAAAGAAGAAACCGCTTCACTAACTGCACGATTCATTTGTTCTTCAAATTCTTTCGCATTTTCGACCACACGCATTCCTTTACCACCACCACCGGCAGAAGCTTTTATTAAGATAGGGAAACCTATTTCTAGTGCTATTTTTTTTGCTTCGTTAATGTTGTCAATGGCTTCGTCTGTTCCTGGAACCATAGGAATGTTGTATTTTTTTACAGCAGCTTTTGCTGCTAGTTTACTTCCCATTAATTCCATTGCTTCGGGTGAAGGGCCGATAAACGTAATGCCTGCTTCAGTAATTTTTCTGGTAGCTTCGGCATTTTCAGATAAAAATCCATAGCCTGGATGTAGTCCGTCAACATTTAATTCCTTACAGATTTCAATGATTTTATCTACCTTTAAATAAGATTGATTAGAAGGAGGAGGTCCAACACAAACTGCTTCATCAGCATATTTTACAAATGGAGCATCTCTATCAGCTTCAGAAAAAATAGCAACAGTTTTAATGTTCATTTCTCTGCAAGTACGCATTATTCTTAATGCAATTTCTCCTCTATTGGCTACTAATATTTTGTTCATAAGGCTATCTTTTTATGGGGCATAAAAATAAGCATATCACAGTAAATTAAAAGTAGAATTTTAGATATTTTATTAATTAACTTTGCATTATTATTTTAAGTTAACTCATGGCTAGACTAATATTAATATTATTGCTTTTAGGCTTCTTTCTTTCAGGATGGGCTTTTTCTGAAGTAAACAGAACCCATTTTAATAACCCTAAAGCTAAACGAAATTGGTTGTGGGTAATAATATTGTTGCCCATTATTGGAGCTATCTTGTTTTTTACTCAGAAAAATAAGAAGAATTAATACAAATCTCCGGTTTGTATTCTCAGGTATTTGCGCACTGCCAAGTTGGTAGAAATCCATGAAATTAAAATTCCTAATATTATCATAATTAAGAAAAGTGCTCCATAAAGCTCAAAATTTCTGAAATCGATTAACTCGGGGTATTGTTGTTGGAAATAATATAATACTACAATAATTAAACTTATAGCGATAAATGCACTGACAATACCGTTGCCAATTCCTTGCAATACAAATGGTCGCCTAATAAAAGAATGGCGAGCGCCTACCAGTTGCATGGTTTTTATTAAAAATCGTTTGGAGTAAATAGATAATCTGATGGTGTTGTTAATTAAAGCAGTAGCTATAAAAAGTAGTAATCCGCTAAAAGCCAACATGTAAAAACTAATTTTCTTTACGTTTTGGTTGACTAAACTCACCAAATCTTTTTGGTAAATTACTTCTTTAATATTAGGATTGTTTAATAAGTCGGCTTCAATAATGCTTAAGCTATCAGTATTGGCGTAATCGGCATTTAGTTTTACATCTATAGAAGGCAACAGCGGATTATAACCTAAAAAGCTGATAAAATCCTCGCCTAAGTCTCTTTTTAGGTCAGCAGCAGCAGAATCAGGATGGATAAAGTGTGTTGCTTTTACATAGGTTTCAGCATCTAAGGTTTTCTTAATTTGGTTAATGTCTACATCTTTAATTTCACCTTTAAGGATAATAGAAAAACCAATATTTTCTTTTACATGATTAGAAATTTGTTGTGTGTTTAACAAGATTAATCCTAATATTCCCAACATAAAAAGCACTAACGAAATACTGATGATAGTGGTAAAGTAGGAAGAAATTAATCTTCTTTTGGTATGAGATTGATGATTAGCTGACATGATTAATTGTCCATTTTAATAATTAGTAAAATACAAAGGTAAACGTTTCTCCAACACTTACTTTTCCAAATTCACCAACAAAAATACAGCTATTATTTGTTAATTTCGCACCTCATTTAAAGACTTATTAACGATGCAATATCAATTTAACGAGATTGAAAAGAAATGGCAAAAGTATTGGGAAGAAAACAAAACTTATGCGGCAAAAGATAACAGTGTAAAACCAAAATACTATGTGTTAGACATGTTTCCTTACCCTTCGGGAGCAGGGTTGCATGTTGGTCATCCACTGGGTTACATTGCTTCTGATATTTTTGCTCGTTATAAACGTTTGCAAGGTTATAATGTATTGCACCCAATGGGGTACGATTCTTTTGGATTACCCGCTGAACAATATGCTATACAAACCGGTCAGCATCCTGCTGTTACTACTAAAGTGAATATTGAAGGTGGTGTAGACAAACAGGGAAATGTTATTCCAGGCTACAGAAATCAATTAGATAAAATAGGCTTTTCGTTTGATTGGGACAGAGAAGTTAGAACTTCGGATCCGAATTATTATAAATGGACACAATGGATTTTTAAGCAATTATTTAATTCGTGGTACAATAACATTACCGACAAAGCAGAAAAAATAGATACGTTAATTGAAAAATTTGCTGCTGAAGGCAATACAAACGTTAATGCTGTTTGTGCTGATGTAGCTAATTTTTCGGCAGATGAATGGAAGAGTTGGGGAGAAGAAGAACAACAAAAAATGCTAATGAATTACCGTATTACTTTTTTATCGGATACTTGGGTAAACTGGTGTCCCGCTTTGGGAACCGTATTAGCCAATGATGAAATTAAAGATGGTGTTTCTGAGCGTGGCGGTCATCCGGTAGAGCAAAAGTTAATGCGTCAGTGGAGTATGCGAATTACTGCGTATGCCGAGCGTTTACTTTCTGGATTAGAAGGCTTGGATTGGTCAGAATCGATTAAAGATGTACAAAGAAATTGGATTGGAAAAAGTGTGGGAGCGTCAGTTGAGTTCCAAGTTCAAAATTCAACAGCTAAAATTGAGGTTTTTACGACAAGACCAGATACTATTTTTGGCGTGTCGTTTATGGTATTAGCACCGGAACATCCGTTGGTAAATAAAATTACTACTGTTGAGCAAAAAGCTGAGGTGGAAGCCTACCAAAAAGCAGCGTCATTAAAATCGGAAAGAGACCGACAATCAGATATTAAAAATATTACGGGTGCATTTACGGGAGCTTTTGCTATTCATCCTTTTACTGGAGATAAGGTGCAAATTTGGATAGGCGATTACGTATTGGCAAGCTATGGAACCGGAGCAGTTATGGCTGTACCTTGTGGCGATCAACGTGATTGGGATTTTGCTACTCATTTTGGTATTGAAATTAAAAATATTTTTAAAGATAAAGATATCTCAGAAGGGGCTTATGCAGAGAAAGATGCAGTTATTGCCCATTCTGATTTTTTAAATGATTTACCTGCTAAAGAAGCGATAAAAAAAGCCATTGCCGAAATTGAAAAAAGAGGTTTAGGTAAAGGCAAAACTCAATACAGATTAAGAGATGCAGTATTTTCTCGTCAGCGTTATTGGGGAGAACCATTTCCTGTGTATTATAAAAATGAAGTGCCTTATTTAATTGATGATAAGGATTTGCCAGTTGTATTGCCGGAGGTAGATAAGTATTTGCCTACCGAAGATGGGCAACCACCGTTGGCTCGTGCAAAAAAAGAAGATTGGAATGTAACTTGCCTGGGAGAGCGAATGGAGTATAACACCATGCCGGGCTGGGCAGGAAGTAGTTGGTACTTTTTACGTTATATGGATCCAACCAACGATAATGAGTTTGTTGCTAAAGAAAAAGTAGATTACTGGCAAAATGTAGATTTATACATTGGTGGAGCAGAACATGCTACCGGACATTTATTGTATGCTCGTTTTTGGACGAAGTTTTTACATGATTTAGGTTACGTCCCTTTTGATGAACCTTTTCAAAAAATGATTAACCAAGGAATGATTCAGGGGAATAGTGCTTTGGTTTATAGAGTAATTCCAGATACTACAAATAGACGACAAGAAGATTATATAATATATGTTTCTGCTAATTTTTCAAGTGAACTGAAAGAGATTGATAAAAAGTTTAAGGTTAATGAACTAACTCCTAGAGCAAAAGAAATTTATGAGTTTATTAGAAACAAAGAGGAAGAGGGAGTAGTAGATTATTTTACAAAATTTGGGGAAGAAGAATTCCAACTTAATTATTCTTCATCACTTATTAATGTAGATATTAACTATTTAGACGGAGATAAATTAGATTTAGATAAATTTAGAAATTGGAGAGCAGAGTTTGAAAATGCTGAATTCATAAAAGAAGAAAACGGAGATTTTATTGTTGGTAGAGAAATAGACAAAATGTCCAAATCCAAATACAACGTACAGACACCTGATGAGTTAGTAGAAAAATTTGGAGCAGATACCTTGCGTTGTTACGAAATGTTTTTAGGACCATTAGAGCAACACAAACCTTGGGATACGCAAGGCATTACGGGAGTGCATGGTTTCTTAAAAAAACTATGGCGTTTGTATCATGATGATAATGGGTTTAATGTTTCGGACGAAATTCCAAGCAATGAGGAATTGAAGAGTTTACATAAAACCATTAAAAAAGTAAAAGAAGACATTGAACGTTTTTCGTTTAATACGCCAGTTTCTGCTTTTATGATATGTGTAAACGAACTGACTGCTTTAAAATGTAACAAACGTGAGATTTTAGAACCACTATTGATTATTTTAGCACCTTATGCTCCGCACATTGCAGAAGAATTGTGGGCAAAATTGGGTAATACCGAAAGCATTACCTATGCTGTTTTTCCTAAGCATAATGATGCTTATTTGGTAGAAAGCAATCATAAATATCCGGTTTCTTTTAATGGAAAAATGCGTTTTATGTTAGAACTTCCTGCCGATATGAGTAAAGAAGACATTGAGAAAGAAGTATTGGCAAACGAACAATCTCAAAAATACTTGGGAGGTAAAACTCCTAAAAAAGTAATTGTAGTGCCAAAGAAAATTGTGAATGTGGTAATTTAACTTAACCTTAATCATTACTTAGCAATTTTAATTTGATTAGATGAAATTTTATGATTAACTATGCAAAAATTTAAAAATGATAATACTATGAAAAAACTAATACTTTCTTTATTTTGTGTAGGTACGTTTATAAGTACCCAAGCACAACTACAACAAGATAATAGAACAATTTCTTTTGGAACAATTAGTAAACAAAATAATATAATTAATAAAGGGCTTACTACATGTAGTAATGACACGCTTGACTATACAATTGCAAAAGCAACAGGCTTACAGTCTATAAGTATTAACAATGCTACTTCTGCTCAAGCATTATCTCAGTATTACAATGCTCCCCAAGCTATTACTGTTCATGGAGCGACATTTTATGCTTATAAATTAGATGCTAATGGTGGTACAACATTAAATGCTACTGTTCAATTATATCTAGCAGGAACTGATTCAATGCCTACCGGAATGGCATTGGCAAGTGGAACAATTACAGTTGATACTACTTTTGGAGGTGGAGCATTATCGGTGCTAGAAAAAAACATTTCGTTTTCAACTCCAGTTACTGTTACTCAGCCTTATGTAATTGTGGTTGGTAATTACTCAGCAAATGGAATGGGAATGGTTTGTAACTCATGGACTGCTGCTGATGGGGGGCAAGAGTGGCTAGCAGGCGTGGATTTAGCCGGAACATGGATTCGTTCATACAATATAAACGTTGGAGGTGTTCCTTTTGATGCAGATCCCTTAATATTACCTCATGTTTCTTATGATTTAACTTCAGATTTTTCAGCTACTCCATTATATTTTAATACAGCTCCTACAAATGTAACATTTACTGATAATTCATCTCCGATATTACAAGATAGAATGTACAATCAGGCTGCATTTATTGCTTCTACTCAATTATCTTATACTTATGATTTTGGTGATGGAAGTCCGGAAGTTAATGCTATTAACACTAACAATAATTACACTCTTGTACAGCCTTATACAGTTACATTAAAAGATACGCTTTTTGGTTGGAGAGTTAACTGTAGTAGTTCTGACACATTGATGCTTAATACGCCTGCTGATTTAGTAATTACAGAAATTATGTATAATCCACCTGAATCAGGAACTGATACAAGTGAGTTTATTGAAATATATAACAATGGAGCTAATGCGGTTAACTTACTTAATTTTACTTGTACGGGTGGAATTTACACATTTCCAAATGTAAGTTTAGCTGCAGGTGCATATTATGTGATAACGGTTGATAGCAGTGGGTTTTATAATACTTATGGATTTAGTGCAGACGGTGTTTTTACAAGTGGACTTAGTAATGGTGGTGAAAGTATAGTGATTAAAAATCCTGCAGGGACAGTTATTGATTCAGTTTTTTATGATGATGTTGCCCCATGGCCATCAGGTTTTGCAGCCGGTCAACCAGATGGAGGAGGAGCTTCTTTAATTTTATGTGATGTAAATACTGATAACAACATAGGATCAAATTGGTCTGCATGTACTACTAGTGTTAATATTACTATTAATGGGTTTCCTGTTTTAGCTAGTCCTGGGGTTGCTAATGTATGCGCACCTCCATGTAATAACCCGGATGTTCCGACTGTAACTAGTAATCCAACTACTGTTTGTGATGGATTAACTACAACATTAACGATTACGGGTAATTTAAATGATGCTAGTAAATGGTATATCTATACTGGTTCTTGTGGAGGAACTATTGTAGATTCAACAGCAAATAGTACTTATGTGGTAACACCAGCCGGACCAAATACTACTTATTATGTTAGAGGAGAAGGAAATTGTGTAGTTCCTGGAAGTTGTGGAAATGTAACCATAAATGTGTTGCCTGCTTCAACTGGTTCTGTTACCAATACTATTTGTAATAATGACAGTATTGTAGTTAATGGTACAGTTTATAATGCTAACAACCCATCAGGAACAGAAGTATTTGTAAATGGTGGAGCAAATGGATGTGATTCAACAGTAACGATTAACTTAACTGTTTTACCGGCAATAGATATTACTACAACAGTGAGTGGTAATACTATTACAGCTAATGAAACAGGAGCTACTTACCAATGGTTAGATTGCGATAATGGAAATGCAGTAATTAATGGAGAAACCTCTCAAAGTTTTACAGCAACAGTTACCGGAAACTATGCAGTAGAAATCACTGTTGGAAACTGTGTTGATACATCAGCCTGTGAGAATATTACTGTTGTTGGAATTGATGAGTTAAGTAAAGCAAGTGTTACTATTTATCCAAACCCAAATGATGGAGTGTTTAATGTAGTTACTTCTGAACAAGTAAATATTACTATTTATAACATGTTAGGGGAGATTGTTTTGACAAATGTATTAAATGGAGGAACTCATGTTTTATTATTAAATAGTCATCCTAAAGGAGTTTATTTTGTTAATATTCAACAAAACGAAAGTGTTACAACCTATAAGATGATAGTGAAATAACAAAACATCACAATTCAACATTAAAAAAAGTCATTCTTTTATTCAAAAGAATGACTTTTTTTTGTTTTAAATCAAAATTATTTTATTTTCGGGGCGTAATAATTTAAATCAAATCAAATGAAAAACAAAATGGTAAAAACGGGAATATTGTTAGGTGTTTCAATATTCTCGGTTGTTTTCTTTCATGGAAAAACAATAGCGAGTAACACAATAAGAACAACAATGAGTATGAATTTAAGTGAGGTTTGGGAAGAAGTGAAAGAAGAAAATGGCGTGAAAGTTTATTATTCATTAATTGAAGAAAATGGAAGGACGTTTCTTAAAGTAAAGTTTGAAAATACAACAAATACTGTCATTAATTTTAATTGGACATTAACAAACGATACTGAAATTGTTGTTGCAGAAAAATCAAATAAAATTGAAGCGGGGCAATCAATAGAAATATATGATGCTACTATGTTAATTCCATTTCAAAATGGAGATTCTTTTCAAAATTATTCAATATTAATTTCAAAATTTTAAGAACAGATGAAAAAAACTATACTAAAATCAATGCTCATAGTATCAACATTACTTATGGGGATTAACGTTAAAGCTCAATGTCCAACGATAACTTGTCCAAGCGATATGGTTGTAAATAATGATTCGGGACTTTGTTCTGCTGTTGTAAATTATGCAGCACCAATTGGTAATGATTTTTGTGCTACTGTTAGAGATACATTGTTTTATACTGGAGCTATTGTAAACTGGACGGTTCCTGCGGGAATAACTAACCTAAATATAGAAGTAAGGGGAGCAGAAGGTGGATATACTACTTCTTCTTCTATTGTTCCTGGATTAGGTGCAATTATGATTGGAGATTTTGCTGTAAATCCTGGTGATGTATTTAAAGTATTAGTTGGAGAAAACAATAATGCCGGAAATGGAGGTGGCGGAGGGTCATTCGTTACTGATTTATCAAATAACCCATTTATTATTGCTGGAGGTGGCGGTGGAGCTTCAGGAGGTATAGATTCTCCAGATAAGCATGGGCAAGTTGGAACTACCGGAGGAATAGGAGCCGGTGGAGGAGGTGTTGGTGGTACAGCTGGAAATGGTGGAAATATAGGAGCTTCTTTTGCTGCTGGAGCAGGAGGAGGATTGCTTACTAATGGTGCTGATGGATGGACTACTGGTTCTGGAGGTCAGGCTTTTATTAATGGTGGTGCTGGTGCAAATGTTGGTTTTGGTATAGGTGGTTTTGGTGGCGGAGGAAATGGTTCAGGAAACCAAGTTGGTGGTGGAGGAGGAGGCTACTCCGGTGGAGGAGGAGGCTCTAACAGTGCAGGAGCTGGTGTTGGTGGCGGAGGTGCTTCATTTAATTCAGGTACAAATCAGAATAATACTAGTGGTGCAAATACAGGTCATGGAATGGTAGTATTTACTTATACTAACCCATCTACATTAACTGTTACTCAATTGTCTGGATTAAGTAGTGGTTCTACTTTTCCGGTAGGTGTTACAACAAATACTTTTGAAGTATCTAATGGAGCACAAAAGGATACTTGTTCTTTTACGGTAACTGTTAATGATACTGAAATTCCTACAATTTCATGTCCAAGTAATGTAACTTCTTGTGTGCCTGTTGTTAATAATATTGCACCTGTTGCTGCTGATAATTGTAGCGGAGAAACGGTAGCTTATACTTTAACTGGTGCCACTATAGGAAGTGGTGCTAATGATGCTTCTGGATCTACCTTTAATCAAGGTATTACTACAGTTAAGTATATTATAACTGATGCTTCAGGAAATAAAGACAGTTGTTCTTTTAATGTTGAAGTATTAGCTCCATTAACAGGTAGTATTACTAGTACTATATGTAATAATGATAGTGTTGTTGTAAATGGAACAACATATAATGCTTCTAACCCTTCTGGTACGGAAGTGTTTACTAATGTTGGTCCAAATGGATGTGATTCAACAGTAACGATTAACTTAACTGTTTTATCTGCTTTAACAGGAACTATTAATCAAACAATTTGTTTTGGAGATAGTATAGTTGTTAATGGAACCACCTACAATACAACTGTTAGTGGAGCTACTGAGGTATTCACTAATGTTGGTCCAAATGGATGTGATTCAACAGTAACGATTAACTTAACTGTGAGTCCAGCAATAGATAATACTACCACGGTGAGTGGTAATACTGTTACAGCTAATGAAACAGGAGCTACTTATCAATGGTTAGATTGTGATAATGGAAATGCAGTAATTAATGGAGAAACCTCTCAAAGTTTTACAGCAACAGTTACCGGAAACTATGCAGTAGAAATCACTGTAGGAAACTGTGTTGACACATCAGCTTGTGAGAATGTTACTGTGGTTGGAATTGATGAGTTAAGTAAAACAGATGTTACTGTTTATCCAAATCCAACTAATGGAATTATAACTGTTGATTTCTCATCTACTGTTTCATCAATAGATTATACCTTAATGAGTATTGATGGAAAAACCGTTGCTCAAGGTAAATTTTCAGGAACAAAGTTGATGTTGAATTTAGAGAATGAATCTAAAGGGATTTACTTTTTAAAGGTAGAAAATGCAACTATTAATTATGTTCAAAAAGTATTTAAGCACTAATTGTTCTTAAATATAGGTATAAAAAAACATCGCTGATTCAGCGATGTTTTTTTATTACGTAAAAAGTTTAAAAATTCCTTCCCCTTTATTTAACAGTTACTTCTTGATAAACAGGAAGACTAATGTCGTTAATTTTGTAGTAATACTTTTCTAGTTCTTCAACCATTTTAGCTTTGTAGATGTCAGATTCTTCTTTCATATCATCTATTATTTCTTTGTAGTATTCAATACCGGAAATAAGGTTATCTTTAAATTCTTCAAAGTATTTTTGTTTCTTTTCGTTGATGGCATCTATGGATTCATTGATTTCTCTTTTCAAATAATCAACATACATGCTCAATTCTTTTACAAAAAGATTTGGACGATAAGTATCGTTTAATAAGTTAATTCTACCATAAATATGGCTTACCATTTCTGCTATAGTAGATTTTTTAGAGAAATACGCCATATTTGGTCCCGGACAAACGGAAATGCCTTTTCCATCAGAAGATTTAAGCATATCGTGTTCAATATAAGGAGTCATAACTAACCCTGCACAAATACAAGATTTAACAGTTATTTTTTCAAACTCTTTTTGATGTTGATCATTAGGTAGGTTTTTTTTGTTTAGCTCTTCAATTTTAAGTTTTTGATATTGTCTTGAAGCAACACAAATGGGCCTGTCTGTAAATTCGGTGTTGTATAATTTTAAATATTGACTAGGGCATGTACTACCAGGCTTTCCTGCAGCAATTTTTTCGTCTTTTTCAACATCTTTAGTATTTCCTCTTAACGAATTAAAAGGTACTCCTATAGGCGAAATGTTACTTAAATAAAGATCATCTTCTGTTGCAGTTGATAATTTCTCGAAAGTATCTTTATCAACATTAACAGCTTCAGGAACTAATAAAAATGGGGTTCCCCAACCAATGCTGTCTAAGTTGTATTTTGTAAGTAAGAAGTTATGTTCTTTAGCTGTTCCAACACCGCCCTGAGCAGTAACTAATAGCTTAAGAGGCTGTTTTGCTATTGGCCGTTTTTGTTGTGTTAGACTATCGTTCAATATTGTATGAACTTCTTTAATTAACGCGTCTCTATTGTTTTTAAATTCATCTAAAATAGGTCCCATTAAAAACCCATTAGTAGCAAAAGCGTGTCCACCACAATTTAAGCCTGATTCTACTCTGTATTCAGAAACCCATAATCCTTTTTTGGCTAAAAACTTACCTTGAATTAAAGAAGAACGGTAATCACTTACTTTAAGAATAATTTTTTTATCTAAGTTGCCATTTTCATCAGGAAAAAAGCAATCGAATTTTGATAAGTAGGAGTACAGTCTAGGACTTAATCCTGCGGAAAGTACCAATCCGGAATTTAATGTACTATGAGCAAAACCTCTAACGGCAGCATGAGCATCATTATATTCGATAGGCATTTTTTCGCCTTTTTTGGTGTAATTATCTTTATCCAACTTGGTCATAATGTTCACATCAATTGAACCTGCTTCCATGTTGTTTTTTAGTTCTTTTTGTAACGTTGCTTTTTTTGAACCGTCAGTTTCTTTAAGCATTTCTAAGTAATCTTTTCTCAGAGGAGAAGATTCAGGAAGCATCTCAAAGTATTTGGTAAGGTTGCTTTCAGGTGTAAAAGATTCTTTCTTAAGGGCATTAAAATTCTGTTGAACAATTTGGTCTATTAAATTCAAATAAGCGGTAATTCTTTTGGCTCGGTAATCTTCTGTGTCATTGTCTATTTCTGTGTAAGGAAGATTAAGTTGTTTGCAATAAAAAGCTCTCATTCTTTCAATAAGCCCATCATCTCCTAAAGAAATAACAGATGAAATGCCAAAATGTGCTACTTTTACAGGAGTGTCTATCGTGTAGCCAATTCCCATAACAGGGATATGAAAGTGATGTGTTTTTAACATAAAATTAAAATGTGTGTTCGAACACAAAGGTACTTAACTTTTTCTTTAATGGTAGTTGATTTTAGATTAATTTGTTGAATGGATACATTAATAGATATGTTTTGACGATTTATCTATTTAATTTCAAATATGTTTTAGCTATTTTGTATATTTGAAGCCTCAAAAAAATTATTATGAAACCAACAAGATTATTATACATAGCTTTAGCGTCATTCATTCTGTTTTCGTGCGGAGATGACAACAAAACTAAAAAAGACGATAAAGAGGTAAAAGACAAATCAGAGAGTAATACTGCAAATATAGTTGACTTTGCTGTTTCAGAAGCTTATCAAACATTAGATCCCATAGAGATTATAGATGTAAATTCGTTTCAGGTACAAAGTCAAATTTTTGAAGGATTGCTTCGTTTTGATGAAAATGATTTGTCATTAAAACCAGTTTTAGCAAAATTTTGGGAGGTTGATAATGCCGGATTGGTTTATACTTTCCACTTAAATAAAGGAATTTATTTTCATGATAATGCTTGTTTTGATGGAGGAAAAGGTAAGGAAATGACTGCCAAAGATGTGGTTTTTACTTTTAAAAGAATATGTACAGAACAAGAAAATAATTATGCTTTTAGTTTATTTAATGAAGTAATTGCAGGAGTAAAAGAATTAAATTCAGGAAGTGCTACTGAATTTAGTGGTGTTAAAGCAATTGACGATTATACTGTACAATTTACCCTATCCAAAACGTCTTCAAGTTTTTTACAAATGTTGGCAACTCCCTTTAGTGCAATTGTTTGTGAAGAAGCTATTAGTGTAAATGCTGTAGTTGGTACAGGACCTTTTGTTTATGATAAATCGTTAGATACAGAAAATAGCATTACATTAAATAGAAACAATAATTATCATTTAAAAGATAATGGAAATCAGTTGCCTTATGTTGCAGGAGTTAAATATAACTATATTATAGAGGGAAGAGAAAGATTAGCGGCATTTAAAGAAGGAAAAATTGATATTTTAGAAAATATTCCTGTTGAAGAAATAAATAATTTAGTTCAGGAAAATATAAGTGCCTTTCAGAACAAACCTGCTCAGTATGTGCTGGCAAGAAATAAAGAATTAGCCATTACTTATTTGAATTTTAATACAGCAGTTGCTCCGTTTGATAATGTGAAATTGAGAAGAGCTTTTGCTTTAGCCATAGATAAAAATAAAATAGTTGATAGAGTTTTAAAAGGCGAGGCTTATGGTCCGGCTGTAAATGGAATTGTGCCTCCTGCAGTAAAAGATTATGATTATTCATCCATTATAGGAATTGAGTTTGATGTTGATAAAGCTAAAAAAGCATTGGCAGAAGCAGGGTATGGTTCTAATAAAGCATTTCCTAAGTTAGAAATTGTTTCTAGTAAAGAAAGTGTTTCTGTTCGTGTTGCTCTTGAAATTCAAAAACAACTTAAAAATAATTTAAATATTAATGCTGAGGTAACTTCTATGTCATTATCAGAAATGCTTAAATATAAAAGTTCTAATAATGCTAGTATTGTAGTTTCTTCTTGGTTAGCTGAGTTTCCAGACCCACTTAATTTTCTATCTATATTGTATGGAGGTTATGTTAGTGAATCTTTAGATAAATCCTCTTATCCAAATGACTCTAGATATAAAAATGCGGCTTTTGATAAAGCTTATAAAGAAGCGATGGAAACAACTGATGAAATAAGAAAAATGGAATTGTGTTTAGAAGCAGATCAAATTGCAGCTAATGAAGTGCCTATTATTCCACTTTGGTATTACGAAAGATATCAGTTAATTCAAAGTGAAGTGAAGAATTATACGCCCAACGCTATGAGAATTCACTATTTGCCTTATGTTAAGTTAGAAAAACCACAGGCAACAACAAAAATAGAAACTCACTAATTCAAATTGATATAGTTGTTAAATAATCTTTAAAACCCCATTTGGTTATCTAATAATCGTGATATTTGCTGAAAATGGTATCCGGGGAATAATATATGTGGTTTAATTTTTCAAGAATAATATTACGAAATAGATTATTGTTTCTTATCCTAATTGGATTGGCAACAGTGTTCATGGCTTATCAAGCCCAGTTCGCCCGAATGAGCTACGAAATGGCTCAAATTCTCCCTAAATCGGACCCTACTTATAAAGAATACGATAAGTTTAAAGAAATTTTTGGTAAAGATGGTAGTATGGTTGTCGTAGGAATAGACAACTCTAACATTTACCAACTCAACAATTTTAATGCTTGGTTTGATTTAACTCAAGGTATCAAAAAAATAGAGGTAGATTTTAAAAAAGATGGGGAATTAATAAAAGTAAACGGTGTTACAGAAGCTCTTTCGGTAGCCAATGCTTACACACTTAAGAAAAACTACGAAAGCAAAAAATTTGATTTTAATCAAATTGTCCAAAAAAAGCCTAACACTCAGGAAGAAGTTGATGAGATTAAAAAAGCTATTCATCAACAGCCATTTTATAACGGGTTTTTATACAATGATACTACTCATGCAACGCTTATCCTAATTACCTTAGATAGAGAGGTACTGGATTCTAAATACAGAAATGCACTTTTTGAAAGAATTGATGAAGAAGTAGCAGAATTTGAGCAACAAACTGGAATTAAGACCTATAAATCTGGTCTTCCTTATATTAGAGCGAATTCAACCACTAAAGTAGCTGATGAAGTAGAGTTGTTTTTATTACTTTCTGTATTAATAACTTCACTTATTTTATATTTGTTTTTCCGCTCCTTTAAGGTAATGATGTATTCTATGTTGGTTGTGAGTATTGGGGTGGTTTGGTCATTAGGTGTTTTATCACTTTTCGATTTTGAAATTACGCTTTTAACAGGTCTAATTCCACCACTTATTATAGTTATAGGTATTCCTAATTGTATTTTCCTATTAAACAAATATCATAGAGAATACAAAAAACACAATAACCAGATAAAAGCACTAAGTAGGGTAATTGAGAAAACAGGAAATGCCATTTTCCTTACTAATACAACCACAGCATTGGGTTTTGCAACTTTTATTTCTACCAAAAGTGCTATGTTGGTAGAATTTGGTATCGTTGCGGCTCTAGATATTTTCTTGGTATTTATATTGTCAATTTTTCTTATTCCAATTATTTTCAGTTTCTTAAAGCCACCTAAGAAACGTCATACCAAGCACCTTGAAAATAAAATTATGGGTAAGGTGGTTGATTTTGTTGAGATAATTGTACTCAACCACAGAAAAAAAGTATATGCTGTTTCTATTTTGATTTTTATATTTAGCTTATTTGGTATTAGTAAAATGACTACTACAGGTAATCTTATAGATGATTTACCTAAAAACGATCCGATTGTTGAGGATTTAAAATTTTTTGAAAAAGGATTTAATGGAGTGATGCCTTTTGAGGTAATGATAGATACCAAAGAGAAGAATGGTGTTTTTTCTGATAATGCTAAAACCTTATACAAAATCCAGAAGTTTCAAAAGGAAATGGCAAAATATAAAGAGTTTTCTAAGCCATTATCTATTGTTGAAGCCATAAAATTTGCCTATCAATCGTATAAAAATGGAAAACCAAAATTTTATATTTTACCTCCGGCATCTGAGTTAAATAAATTAAAAACCTTTGTAGGTAATGATAATGAAAAAGGAAATTTCGCTTCATTTATAGATTCAACTAATCAATATACCAGAGTTAGTTTCCAAATGGCAGATGTTGGTACTAAAGAAATGGATGAAATATTAAATGAAATTCAACCCATTATTGATGATATCTTTCCTAAAGAAGATTATGATGTTTATACCACAGGGACTAGTGTGACTTTCTTAAAAGGAACAGGATATCTTATTGAAAATTTATTTACCAGTTTATCGTTAGCTATTTTTTTGATAGCTATATTAATGTCAATATTGTTTTCTTCAGTGAGAATGGTATTAGTTTCTTTAATCCCTAACTTTTTACCTTTATTAACTACAGCGGCTATTATGGGTTATTTGGGTGTTGCCATTAAGCCTTCTACTATTTTAATTTTTAGTATTGCTTTTGGTATTTCTGTAGATGATACCATTCATTTTTTATCGAAATACCGACAAGAACTTAAAATTCACAGATTAGGAATTAAAAAGGCAGCGATTTTGGCACTTAGAGAAACAGGCTTTAGCATGATTTACACGTCAACTATTTTGTTTTTTGGGTTTGGAGTATTTACTGTTTCCAGTTTCGGAGGTACAGTTGCTCTTGGAACTTTGGTATCATTAACCATTTTATTTGCTGTTTTTGCAGACTTAGTATTGTTGCCTTCATTTTTATTATCGTTAGATAAAGCATTAACTACTAAAGCGTTTAGAAAAGAACCTTTAATAAGTGTGTTAGATGAAGAGGAAGATATCGATATTTCTAAATTGAAAGTAAAGAAAAATAAAAAATTGCCAAAAGAAGAAACCCCTTAAACCTTAATACACATGAAAGGAATAGTATTAGCCGGAGGTTCCGGAACTCGTCTCCATCCATTAACATTAGCCGTTAGTAAACAGTTAATGCCAATTTACGATAAGCCAATGATCTATTACCCTATTTCAACACTGATGAGTGCCGGAATTAAGGAGATTCTTATCATTACAACACCTCATGATAATTTAAGCTTTAAAACCTTGTTAGGAGATGGTTCTCAGTTTGGGTGTAAGTTTGAATATGAAGTACAAGAAGTACCAAATGGTTTAGCACAAGCGTTTGTTATAGGCGAAAAATTTATTGGAAACGATAGTGTTGCCTTAATTTTGGGAGATAATATTTTTTATGGAACAGGTTTAGAACAGTTATTAGTTGAGCTGAAAGAACCAAAAGGTGGAGTTGTTTTCGCTTATCATGTTTCTGACCCACAACGTTATGGAGTAGTGGAGTTCGATAAAAACAACAAAGCCATTTCTATTGAAGAGAAACCACTCAAACCTAAATCGCATTTTGCTGTTCCCGGTTTATATTTTTATGATAATCAAGTAGTAGAAATAGCTAAAACATTAGAACCAAGTGCTAGAGGTGAGTATGAAATTACAGATATCAATAGAATATACTTAGAAAAAAACCAGTTAGAGGTTGGTATTTTAGATAGAGGAACAGCTTGGTTAGATACCGGAACACATCAGTCTTTAATGCAAGCATCGCAGTTTGTTCAGGTTATTGAAGAACGTCAGGGATTGAAAATTGGCTGTTTAGAAGAAATTGCCTACCGAAAAGGTTTTATTACTAAAGAACAATTACTTAAATTAGCAGAACCATTGATTAAAAGTGGTTATGGTACTTACTTGATGGATATTGTAAATGAGTAATAATAAAACCATATTAGTTACCGGTGGAGCTGGTTTTGTAGGAAGTTCTTTAGTTGAAGGATTGATTAAAGATGCCAATAATTTTGTGGTGGTAGTTGATAATTTAAAAACGGGAGATAAAAATAAATTGCCTAATGCTCCAAAAAATAACCTTAAATTTATTCAGTGTGATGTGAATAATTTAGATGAAATACGCAGTGTGTTTCATACTTTTTCATTCGATTATGTTTTTCATTATGCGGCTTTGGTTGGTGTGCAGCGAACGTTGCAAAACCCCATACAAGTTCTAAAAGACATTAACGGAATTGAAAATATTTTAAAACTTTCAAAAAATACAGGTGTTAAAAAAGTAATTTATTCTTCTTCTTCGGAAGTATATGGAGAACCTGTAGAATATCCACAAAATGAAGAAACTACACCACTAAATTCACGCTTGCCTTATGCCATTGTAAAAAATGTTGGCGAAGCTTTTTTAAAATCATACAAGCAAGAATACGATTTAGATTTTGTGGTTTATAGGTTTTTTAACACCTATGGACCAAAACAAAGCAAGGACTTTGTTATTTCTAAATTTATTAATGCGGCACTTAATAATAATGATATTACCATTTATGGAGATGGCTCTCAAACCAGAACTTTTTGTTATGTGCAGAACAATGTTGAAGCAACTATAAAGGCCGCTTTTAGCGATGAGCATGTTAATCAAACCATTAATATTGGTAACGATGTAGAAACTTCTATTTTAGAGTTAGCCAAGCTGATTATTAAATTAACAGGTTCGTCTTCAAAAATAATTCATTTACCACCTTTAGAAGAAGGTGATATGACAAGAAGAAGACCTGATATTTCTAAAATGAAACAACTCTTGGGAAATAATAAAATATATACCTTGGAGGAAGGATTAACCCAAGTGCTGAACAATACTTCATTTATTTTATAAGATAAAAGTAATGGATAAACTGACTAACTTTATACAGATAGTTGAAGAAGCAATAGAGAAGAATGCTTATAAAAAACAACC
>OJGX01000265.1_pt1 | contig 28105 bp, 24 predicted proteins | sample 1594661 | NCBI WGS metagenome assembly OJGX01 (sample SAMN05416839, study PRJEB24817) | seawater metagenome | isolation source: Sea water | place: Canada:Atlantic | collected 2013-07 | reverse complement strand
GATCATGCCTAGTCTCGTGGGCTCGGAGATGTGTATAAGAGACAGATATTAAGGAGATAAATTTTTAAAAGTTAATTAGATAGGTAGTTAAATCATAAAAAATCTCCTCCCTTTGAATTAAAGTCCCTTAAATTATTTGAGGGACTTTTTTTTATGGAAAAATTTTGCCCGGATTAAGTATGTTGTTTGGATCGAAGATAGATTTTATTTGTTTTTGTAATAATAAGGTTTTTTCATCAAAAGGGATATTCATATATGATTTCTGAACATAGCCAATACCATGTTCTCCGGAAATAGTCCCTTTTAATTGTACACAAAGCTGAAAAATTTCTGTAATTCCTTTCGGCAATTCATTATTCCAAGCTTCATCACTCATGTCCTCTTTAATGATGTTTACATGCAAATTTCCGTCTCCGGCATGTCCATAGCAAACTGATTTAAACCCATATTTTTTTCCTATTTCTTTTACACCTTTAAGTAACTTAGGTAATTCTGCTCTAGGCACAACAGTATCTTCTTCTTTATATATGGATTGACTTTTCACTGCTTCACCTACCACTCTTCTAATTTTCCAAAGTTTTTCTTTTTGAGTGGCATCATCGGCAAAAAGTATTTCTCCGGTTTTAAAATTTTCTAATACCTGATAAATGAGTTCACAGTCTTTATACAAAACATCCATATCATTTCCATCTACTTCAATAAGTAAATGAGCTTCAATGTTATCTTCAATAACTATGGCAGTATCGTTTATAAATTTCTTCCCCCATACAATAGCATCTCTTTCCATTAGTTCCATTACCGAAGGAGTTATGCCTGCATTAAAAATTGCCGCTACAGCACTACAAGCTTCTTCGGCCGAAACAAAAGGCACAAGCATCAATAAATCATATTTTGGGTGAGGTATAAGTTTAAATACTGCTTTAGTGATAATGCCTAATGTACCTTCGCTACCTATTAATAATTGTGTGAGGTTATAACCGGTAGAATTTTTTAGCACATTCGCTCCTGTCCATATTATTTCACCTGTGGGAAGCACCACTTCTAAATTTAATACATAATCTTTGGTAACACCATATTTTACAGCTTTTGGTCCACCGGAATTTTCTGCCAAATTCCCGCCTATAAAACAACTGCCTTTGCTGGCAGGATCGGGAGGATAAAAAAGTCCTTTAGCTTTTACCGCTTCTTGAAACTCTTGAGTGATGACTCCCGGTTCAATAGTAGCTTGTAAATTTCTTTCATCAATTTCAATAATGCTATTAAAACGTTCCATTGAAAGTAAAATGCCTTTATTGATGGGTAAAGCTCCACCACTCAAACCAGTTCCAGCCCCTCTAGGAGTTAGTGGGATTAAATGTTCATTACATAATTTCACGATGGAACTTATTTCTGTTGCTGTTCTTGGCTTAACAATTACTTCAGGGAAAAACTTCAAATCTTCTGTTTCATCATGACTGTATTTACTTAAATTTTCATCATCCCATAAAACAAATTTATCACCAATTAATGCTTGTAATTGTTGAATAATAGGAGGTGTTACTTTTCCATAAACAGACATATTGAACTATTTTTTGATGTAATTTTATAAAATCTAAAAATAATAAAATTAGAGAAAATACAGTCATTTTTTCTATATTTGCAGTCAATTAGGCCTCGTGGCGCAACTGAATAGCGCATCTGATTACGGCTCAGAAGGTTACAGGTTTGAATCCTGTCGAGGTCACGAATGGAAAAAATCCAAAAGCTAGATAATATTGTCTAGCTTTTTTTTATTAGAAAAGTCTTAGATAGAGTATTAGTTAATTGCTGCATTAATCCTTTTTCTAGCATCTTTATCTGTCATGTAAGATTGTAATAACTCATATAAATTCATATCCCCTATTGAACCACCTGTGAGATGCCAGAAAGTAGCTAATAAAGCTACACCTCTATTTATGTTGTTTGTATCCATATTTTTCCAATCTTCAGAAGTTGTTCTTTTTTGAATATCTATGGCTAATGACTCTGTAGCAGGATGTTTCTTTAATTGCTCTATTAAAATTTTGTGTCTTTCCTCTAGGGTATAATCTTTCATTATTTTTGTTTTATACAAGTTTAATGTATTTGGCATAAAGATACAAAACTAAAGAATCAATATTAGGCTATTGGGTTAAATTTTTTAATTCATTTTTCTAATTCATTTTCATATAATAACTACTTAATAGCCTTAAATCCTCCATCAAAAAATTTTGAACCTTCATCCTTTTAGGGTCACTAAAAGTTCTGAATTTTTCAGAACTTTTTTATTTCAATATCAAAACCACATTTAAAGTGACCTAAAGGACATTCAATTTTTCCATGCAAGCCACAAGGTCGGCAAGTAAGTTTTTCCTTAACTTCAACAATTTTGGCATCTTTGGCTAAAGGTCCAAAGCCAAATGCAGGAATAGTAGAACAGAAAAAAGCCGTAGTAGGAGCATTCATAGCTGAAGCAATATGCAGCGGTGCAGAATCATTTACATAATTCATTTGTGCTGTTTGCATTAAAGCTGCCGATTCTAGTAATGAAAGTTTTCCTGCTAAATTCACTACCTTTTTGTTGTTAGATAGTGTTTTTATTTTATCACAAGCTGCAGCATCGGTAGGACTTCCTAATAAATAAATTTGGTAATTATCGGATATGCTATTGGTTAACTCAACCCATTTTTCCTTTGGTAACTGTTTTGTAAACCAAACGGAAGTTGGCGCCATACAAACGTACTTTTCTTTTTTATAATCCTCCACAGCCAAATAATCGTTGTTGCTAGGATAAAGCTTAGGCATGGCGGGAGTATTATCTGTAAAAGCTTTTATCAATTGATGGTTACGTTCAATTTCATGTGTACCATCACCAATCTTATGTGGAAACTTTTGATTAAAAGAAAAAGATAAGGGATTTTTAGCAAACCCAATTTTAAGTTTTGCTCCCGAAAAAGCAGTAATTAATCCACTAGAAGCAAATCGTTGTAAATTAATAACTACATCGTATTTATGCTGATGAACTTGTTTGGTTATTCTTTTCAGGCTATCGTATTTTTTATCATGTTTGTTCCAAATAATTACTTCGTTAATGATAGGATGATTTTCGAGCAAGCTTTCATTGCCTTTACGCAACAAAAAGTCTATTTGACTATCAGGTAGGGCTTGGTGTAATTTTTCTACTATGGAAGTAGCTAAAATAACATCTCCAATATAGGCGGTTTGTATGATTAAAAACTTTTTCAACTTAGTTAAATAGCATTTTTTTGCGTTTGCAACGTTCTACCGAGTCTAAAAATTTATCCATGGTAGTATTGTCCATACAAGCTCTCGCAGCATCTTTAAAATGAGAGATAGCTTTGTCATATTCTTCTATTGCTTCAAACATAATCCCGTATTCGTTGTAGATAGTAGATTTGTTAATTCCAGGGACTTTCAGGGCTTTTTCAAGCAATTGGTTTAGTTCATCCCATCGTTGTTGGGTAGAAAGCAAAATAGCATAGTTGTAATAAACAGCAGTATAATCAGGAGAAAGTTCTAATGCTTTTTTGTAATGTTCTTCTGCTTTTGTATAATCCTGAAATTTGGTTTCGTTCATCCAACCTAAATGGTTGTGAGCCTTTCCGAAAGTTGGATTTTCTTTCAGAATGTTGTTTAAAGTTTCATAGGCTTTTTCAATAAATCCGTCTTTTATATCCAAATCGGCTAATTGAAATTGATTTTCAGATTTAATATTTGTATTCATAATATTATATTTATTGTGTTAAACTGCTACATCGTATTCTCTTAAGGCATTGTTAAGAGAAGTTTTTAAATCGGTACTTGCTTTTCGTTGTCCTATAATTAAGGCACAAGGTACATTAAATTTTCCCGCAGGAAATTCTTTGGTATAAGAACCTGGAATTACCACAGCTCTTTCCGGCACTTCACCTTTATATTCAATAGGAGCATCTCCGCTTACATCAATAATTTTTGTTGATTTTGTAAGCACAACGTTTGCTCCTAAAACTGCTTCTTTTCTTACTCTAACGCCTTCCACGACTATACATCTGGAGCCTATAAAACAACCATCTTCTATTACTACCGGAGCAGCTTGCAAAGGTTCCAACACACCACCAATACCAACTCCACCACTTAAGTGGACATCTTTACCAATTTGAGCACAAGAACCAACTGTCGCCCATGTGTCAACCATTGTTCCGCTATCTACAAAAGCACCAATATTTACATAAGAAGGCATCATAATTACGCCTTTGGCTAAAAAAGCACCATAACGAGCTACAGCATGAGGCACTACACGAACTCCCAATACTTCATAGTTCTTTTTCAACTCCATTTTATCATGAAACTCAAATGGACCAACTTCAATGGTTTTCATTTGTTGGATAGGAAAATAAAGTACTACTGCTTTTTTAACCCATTCGTTTACTTGCCAATCACTACCTTTTGGTTCGGCAACTCTTAATGTTCCTTTATCCAAATGTTCAATTACTTGTCGGATAGCATTTTTAGTAGCTTCATCTTTTAGTAAATTTCTATTTTCCCAAGCCGCTTCTATTTGTTGTTGTAATTCTTTCATTGTTTTTTAGTATTTATAATCAATTCATTCAGTTTTTGAGTTGTTCCTTCCCAAGTGTAATTCTTTTTCACAAAATCATATCCTGATGTCGCAATGTTATTATATAAGTTTTTATTTTCCAACAAAGATATAATATGTTCGTAATATTCTTCGGGTTCATTGCCAATTAATATGGAGTTTTGATGTTTAGCTCCTAAAGCATTATTCGCCAGTTGAGAAGTTACACAAGGCAGTTTCATAGCCATAGCTTCTAATAATTTATTCTGCAAACCTGTGCCAATTTGCATTGGAGCTATAAATATTTTAGCCGCTGCATAATAAGAGGTAATATCTTTTACCCAACCTGTTACTTCAACATTTTTGGAAGTTAATTGCAACACTTTTTTATCGGGTTCAGCACCGGCAATTACTAATTTTACATCAGGATATTTTTTCCAAACTAATGGCATGACTTCATTTACCAAATAAATTACGCTATCAATATTGGGTGGATACGCCATGTTTCCTGTAAATATGAGGTCGTATTTTTTTTCGGAATTTTCTTGAAACTTAAACATTTCATAATCTACGCCATTAGGAATTATTTGAATAGCATCGTTTTTTATGTGAACGATTAAATTTTTATCTTGTTCAGAAATTATTGTAAGATTATCAAAAGCATTAAAAATTTGGTGTTCGTAACGTTTTAATCGAGTAGTTTCGGTAGTTAAAAACCACTTGATGTAAAAAGGTGATTGTGCTATTCTTCTTTCCATACCCCGAGCCAAGGCGTCCATGTAATCTAATGTTTTTGGAATAGGAATATTTTTAATGTATTCGGCAACTCGGATTAATTGACCATAAATATGGTCGGGTTGATATTCTGTTATAATTCGATTAATTTTTTTTTGAGCCGATTTATTATAAAAATAAACTACTTGTAAGGATTTGTCGGTAAATAACAATTGCCAAAATAAATTCCAATAGATTTTCCACTTAGGAAGTTTAATAATGTGAATGGCTTTACAATATTCTTGAAGTTTATCGATAGAACTTTGTGCTACTTTTTGGTCGGATAAGGCACATAAAACTATTTCGTGTTGTTTAGATAATTCTTTTATTTGATGAAAAGCACGTAACTTATCTCCTTTTTCTAAAGGATATGGAAAGCGAGAAAGTAGTACAAATAGTTTCATTACTCGGCTATAAAATTAATTAATTGCTTTACTATAACGGTATTGTTATACTGTTCTTCAATTGTTTTTCTTGCTTTTTGTCCAATGCTAGTAACAACTTCAGGGTGTTGTAAACACATTAGAATTGCCTCTTTAAATTCATTGGCAGTGTTGGCAATAATACCATTTTTGTTATGCTGCACTGCAATTCCTTCAAATGCAACGGATGTTCCAATTACAAGCTTTCCCATTGCCATTGCTTCAATAATTTTAATACGCATACCGCTACCAGAAAACAATGGAACTATCATTATGTTATTATTGTTGATGAAGTCATTGGCATTTTTAACTTCTCCTTCATTAATTACTCCATGCATAGTGGCTGTTAACTTTATAATTTCATCTGGCATATTTTTGCCGGCAAGATGAAAAGTAGCCGTTAGTTCTTTGGCAATAATTGCCGACCAAACTTCATTTAAAAACCATTTTATGGCTTCTTGATTAGGCATCCAATCCATACTACCAATATGAAAAAGTTTTTTTTCTTGAGGAATTTTTTTTAGCTCATAATCATGAAGGTTGATGCCAAAAGGTATAGTTGTTATTGGCTTTTTGCAACCTAATGCTATTAATTGCTCTTTATCTTTCTTAGTAATGGCGGCAATTCCATCTACTAAATTGAGAATGGATTGTTCGTATTTTTTGAGACGTTTGGCTAAAAAATGCAGGTACTTTTTTTTGATGGCATTATTTTCCTGATTGCTTGTTCGTTGCCAAATTTCAAACTCAATATTATGTGAGCGATATATCAGTTTAGCATTACTGCTTTTGCGAATAGCAGCAATGTAAGGTGTGGTATAAAGACTTTCTAGTAAAATAATATCAAATTTTTCTTTTTGAAGTGTTGCAGTTATCAACTCTTCAAAATTTTTATTGTAAAAGCGACTAATATTGTAAGACTTGCCGCTAAACAAGTTAGCCAAGGCATTTTTTTTCTTAATAGCAGTATCTATAAAAGCGTATTCTATGTTGGTTTGCTCTATATAAGCTATTGGAAAAAGTTCAGGTTGATAAGGATGTTTTTGTGTGGCAATGGTTAAGATTTTAACGGAAATAGCATTAGCCAAAAATCCTTCTGTTAATGCGTGCATAGCCTTGCATCCGCCATCAAGAGCAGGGAGTGGAGGTTTATGACATATTTGAAGAATTTTCATTTAACTAAGCTCTTTTTTCTTTCGGGTAAAGATATTTTTAAAAAATCCGGTATAAGCATCAATATTAAACAAGGCAGAATCGGTAGTGGCTTTGTAAGTAAAAAAGTAGCCCAATGGAAATAATACAAAAGTAGAAAACCACATGCCTAACCATGGAGAAATAATAAGTTCTTTTGCCATTTTTTCTCCCGTTATGGAAATTACATAATAAATTAAAAAGAAAATGATTGAAATTACCACCGGCATTCCTAATCCGCCTTTTCTAACAATAGCTCCCAAGGGCGCTCCTATAAAAAACATAATTAAACAGGCAATTGAAAAAGTAAATTTTCTGTGCCATTCAATTTTAACCCTGGCAAGTGTCTCTTTTAATACGTTCATTTCTATTTTAGCTGCGGCTGCTCTACCTTTTTGTGTACGTGCATTATTAATGGCAATACCAAAAACCTGACTAATTTGTTGTTTGTTAAATTCTTTTAGGTTGACTTCTTTATGAGGAATAGAATCATGTTGTTGTATGTTTTGAGTGGGAGTTAGAAAAGTATTATTTTTTTTGTCTGTAATGCTATCATTGAATAAATAGGCATAATGAACGTTTTCATTTAAGAAATCAGCTTCTTCGCGAGTAAATTTATGTAGTGAGTCTGTTCTATACATTAATTGTTTGAGGTTGAGCAAACGATAATCATGTTTAAAAGCTTCTTCATCACTACGCTTAAACTGGAAACCACTTATATCAAACTGAAATTCATTTTCTTCAAAATAAAACCTGGTTAATGGATAGTTTCTATTGTTATTTCTGTCTTCTTGTTTTTCTTGATAATCTACACCATGATAAAGTTTAATGGTAAAATAGGCTTTATCTTTTGATAGGTTCATAATACCTGAATCTGCAACAGTAACTTGTCGGTTGCCATTGTTATTAGCATGGTTGTATATCATTACATCTTTAAGCATTTCTCTGCCATCTTCTAGCGGAATTTTATTTTTTACCCTGATGGTATATCCGTCAATTTCGTTGTAAAAAACATTGGGCTGAATATTAATTGCCGGCTTTTGGCTTCTAATATCGTGCAACAGAGAATAAAATTTTAAGTTGGCAACAGGAATAACATTGTTGGCAAAATAAAAAGCTCCTATGCTAATAAAACACACAAAAACAATAAGCGGTTTCATTACTTTTTGGAGAGATATTCCTGCAGATTTAAATGCTACCAATTCAAAATGTTCGCCTAAATTCCCGAAAGTCATAATGGAGGCAAGTAAAATTGCCAGTGGCATAGCCATAGGAACTACATTGGCGGTGGCGTAAAAAAATAATTCGGCAAGTACATACCACTCTAAACCTTTGCCCAACATTTCATCAATGTAAAGCCAAATAAATTGCATTACTAATACAAAAACAGCAATAAAAAAAGTCATTACCAGCGGACCGATAAACGAAAACAGTATGAATTTGTGCGACTTTTTCATTTTAGGCAGTTTTTGTTGCCGAGACATTAAAAAGAATGGAAATTTAGAAAGTTAATTCCAAATTTCCAATCATTTATGTATAATATCAATTATTTAAACTGTGGAGACACAATTAAATCTTTTGTTCCGTGCGTCCAAGAATAAAATCCTTCACCTGATTTTATGCCTAATTTTCCGGCAGTAACCATGTTTACTAATAACGGACAAGGAGCATATTTTGGATTTCCAAAGCCTTCGTAAAGTACATTTAGAATAGATAAACAAACATCTAAACCAATAAAATCTGCCAACTGAAGTGGTCCCATAGGATGCGCCATGCCTAATTTCATTACGGTATCAATTTCTTCTACTCCGGCAACACTTTCATGCAAGGTAATGATGGCTTCATTTATCATTGGCATTAAAATTCTGTTTGCTACAAAACCCGGGTAGTCATTAACTTCTACAGGCACTTTTCCTAATTTTTTAGAAAGTTCCATAATGTTGTTGGTTACTTCATCAGAAGTAGAATAACCTCTGATGATTTCTACCAACTTCATAATAGGCACAGGGTTCATAAAGTGCATGCCTATTACTTTATCCGGACGAGAAGTTGCCGCAGCAATTTTAGTAATAGAAATTGATGAAGTGTTGGATGCTAAAATAACTTCTGGCTTAGTGGCGGCATCCAACGATTTAAAAATATTCAATTTTAAATCTACATTTTCTGTAGCTGCTTCAACTACTAAATCAATATTAGCAACACCTTTGTCCATATCGGTAAAAGTGGTAATGTTACCAAGTGTAGTATTTTTATCGCTTTCAGTAATTTTTTCTTTTGCCACCATTCTATCTAAATTTTTAGAAATAGTTGCGATAGCTCTGTCTAGAGAAGCCTGTGAAATATCAATTAAGTTTACGTTAAATCCTGATTGAGCAAAAGTGTGGGCAATTCCGTTTCCCATTGTTCCTGCTCCTATTACTGCAATGTTTTTCATAGTGTATATTTTAAAAATTTATAGTTTACTATTATTTGAATTTTGAGTCTCAAATTTCAAATTTTGAACCCTTAGTTTGTTCATTACCGGATTAGCATACATTTTTAGGAAAATTTCTTTCGCCAACTCATTTCCTTTAAAATTTTCCAATCGTTTTTCTATGTAAGCTTCAAATTTTTCTTTGTCGGCTTTAGTATAGTTGTTTTCAAACTCATTTTTGTTATTTAACAAGTCGTAAGCAATATAATTGGTAGGAAAAAGATGATAATGCTGGTAAATTTTTTCATCAATCACTTCGGCAATTAATTTTAGCAATTCATTTTTGTTTTTTATCTCTTTAAACTTAAGAATATCATTATTTATAGGTTCTCCAAAATGAATGTGAATATTGCCTTTGTAACCTTTCATTCCTAAAACCATATGCTGATTATCTTCATTAGGAGCTTTTATATATTCTTCTCCATTATATTTTTTAAGCAATTCAGGAATTTTTAGATAATCGCAAGGATCGTATTCGTAAGAAATAGCTACAGGAGTAATGTTTAAACTGATGAGGTGAGTAAGTAAATCACCGTCTGTACACATACCAAACATTTTTAATAAGCCGGGTGTTGTTTTATCAAAACCATCTTTAGCTCTTCCTTCTCGTTGAGCAATCCAAATGTCTTGTTTTTTCTCTTTTAAAGTATAGTTAATATAAGCAGACAACGTCTTAGAAGCTTCAATCACCTCTTGTTTAGGAACATTTCTTCTAACAATAAAAGATTTATTTAACCTTACTAAATCTTTTACCCAAGGAAGGGAAAGCAAGTTGCTGCCTATAGCAATTTCGCTGGTATTTTTTTTCTTAAAGTTGAGGGCGTAATTAATTAAAGCAGAATCAAGAACAATATCTCTGTGGTTAGAAATTAATAAATTAGAAATGTTGGGATTGAGTTCTTCAATTCCTTTAAAGGTAATTCCGTCAGAAGAATGATTTACAATTCTGTCAATTACCAAGCAAACCATATCGCTTTGAAATTGTTGTATGGCGGTAAAAGAAAGTAGTTTTTCTTTTATTTGTTCAATAGTCATTTCCGGTAAGTAGAAATGAATGGCTTCCATTAAAACATCGATTTCTATTAATTTTTTAATAACAGATTGATACTCGTCATCTTTGTAAGCTCTTATGTTTTCGAAATTCAAAATAAATATATTTTTCTTTGTAAGGACGACAAAGATAATAAATACTATTGCTTTGTTGTGAAAATACAATTTTTTAGTTTAGATTATATTATTTATATTTATGGTGTTAATTTTGTTTGCTAATGAATTACTTATCAAAATGTTAATTATGATTTTTAGTAGATTTAAGTTTTATGTGCTAGCAGTATTGTTTGCCTTGATTATTGTTGGTTGTCAGTATCAATCTGAAGTAGCACTTACAGATTATGAGAATGCTGAAAAGTTTGAAAAAAATTTATTAGGCGAGTGGGTAGCTTTTCATGAAAATGGTGATAGAGATGAATTGACCATCAGTAAATTAAATACAAAAGTGATGGATGTTAGAAGTAAAAAGTTTGATGCATCGGGCAGAGTGAAAGAAGCTAATGCTTACAGAGTTTTCGGTACAAAAATTAAAGATGTTGTTGTTTATAATATTGAAAATAAAGATATTGGATTTATATTCGGGAAAGTGAATTGGGAGAGTAAAAATGTATTTAATTTTCAGTATGTTGATGAAAAATTAGCTGCCCAAAAATTAACATCCGATTCTATTACTCAAAAAGAATTGACCAATTTTTTCACAGAAAATATCACCGAAGAAAAAATGTTCGACAAGCCGCTAGAGTTTTATAGAAAAAATTCTCCTGAACATGAAAAAATCAAAGTATATTTAAAGAAATCGGGTTTTTAATCCAATATCGCGGCAATTCCCGGTAAGGTTTTTCCTTCTAAATATTCTAACATAGCACCACCACCAGTACTTACATGACTCATCTTTTCTGCTAAGTTAAATTGGTTTACAGCAGCAACAGAATCACCACCACCAACTAAAGAGAAGGCTCCATTTGAAGTTGCTTCTGCAATAGCTTCTGCAACACTTTTAGTTCCTTTTTCAAAGTTGCTCATTTCAAAAACGCCCATTGGTCCATTCCACAAAATAGTTTTAGAATTTTTTATACAATTGCTATAAGCTGCAATGGCTTTTTCGCCAATATCTAAACCCATCCATCCGTAAGGAATGTCGTTGGTGTCGAAAATTTTCACTTCACTTTCATTATTAAATGCTGTTGAGGTAACACTATCTTCCGGTAAGAAAACGGTCACATTTTTAGCTTTAGCTTTTTCTAAAATTTCTTTGGCAGTGGCTAAAAAATCATCTTCAACTAACGAATTACCAATATTCCCTCCTAACGCTTTAATGAAGGTAAAGACCATTCCACCGCCAATAATTAAGTTGTCAATACTATCTAATAAATTTTCTATAATAATTATTTTGCTCGAAACTTTAGCTCCGCCCACAATCGCTGTTACCGGCTTAACATTGTTTTTTAATACTTTAGAAACGCTTTCAATTTCTTTGGCCAATAAATAGCCAAAATACTTGTTATGAGGAAAGAACTGAGCAATAATGGCTGTTGATGCATGAGCTCTGTGTGCTGTTCCAAAAGCATCGTTTACATAAACATCTCCCAATTTAGCCAACTTTTCAGCAAAAGCGATATCTCCTTTGGTTTCTTCAGTATAAAATCTAAGGTTTTCTAATAATAATACATCTCCACTTTTTAGTTGAGCGGCTTTTTCTGTAGCTTCTTTTCCTATACAATCGTTTGCAAAAAGAATGGTTGTGCCTATTAATTTCTCTAAAGTAGAAATGGTGTGTTTTAATGAGAATTTTTCTTCAGGACCATTTTTTGGTCTGCCTAAGTGCGACATTAATATAACAGCTCCGCCATCATTTAATATTTTTTTTATGCTAGGAATAGATGCTGAAATTCTGGTATCATCAGTAACTTCAAATTTATCGTTAAGTGGTACATTAAAATCTACTCGTATTAATGCTTTTTTTCCTGAAAAGTTAAAATTGTCAATTGTATTCATAAAAAATGGTCGATGTTTAAAAAGGTTTAATTTTTAAGTTAAGTAAACTCGAAAAATTTATTTATGGCAAAGGTAAAATTTCTTCTTAATTTAGCTCATATTTAAAGTGTATAAATTAGCATTATCATGTTATTCAAAAATATAGTTGGACATCAGGCCATTAAGCAAAAATTAATTGCAATTATTAATAGCGAAAGAATTAGTCATGCTCAACTTTTTTTAGGAAAAGAGGGTAGCGGCAATTTAGCTATGGCATTGGCTTATGTTCAGTATTTATATTGTTTAAATAAAACGGAAAACGATGCTTGCGGCACTTGTTCATCATGTGTTAAAGTTAATAAACTGGTTCATCCTGACATTCATTTTGTTTTTCCTGTAGCCACTAACGATAAAGTTAAAAAAGACCCTGTAAGTAACAACTTTATTGAAAGTTGGAGAGCTTCATTTATAGAAAATCCTTACATGAGTTTGGAAGAATGGCAAGAAATAGCAGAAACAGGCAACAAGCAATTGCTTATAAGTTCTAAAGAAAGTGCTGAAATTTTAAAAATACTTAGCCTTAAAACGTATGAAGCACCTTATAAAACCATGATCATTTGGTATCCTGAAAAAATGAATGCTGCCTCTGCAAACAAATTACTTAAAATATTAGAAGAGCCACCCCAAAAAACACTTTTTTTACTTGTTGCTGCTGATATAGAAGAGCTTTTGCCAACTATTATTTCAAGAGTTCAAATCTTAAAAATTAATGCAGTAGATGAAAATGAGTTAGCTCAATATGCTATGGAAAAATATCAGGTAGATGCTCAAAAAGCAAAAGATATTGCTCTAATGGCAAATGGAAGTGTAAATGAGTTAAAACAGTTGTTAAATCAGATGGATAATTCTACTTATTTTAGAGAAATGTTTATTCAGATGATGCGTTCTGCTTTTGTGGCAAATGTTCCCGGTTTAATAGATTGGACAGATGAAATGGCAAAAATTGGTAGGGAAAAACAAAAGCAATTTTTGAATTATGCTTTACACTTGGTGAGAGAAAGTTTAATGATGAACTATGGCAGCAATGCTGTTGGTAAAAAAACTTCTCAAGAAGCTCAATTTTTGGATAAATTTGCTCCTTTTGTGCATGGTGCTAATTGTTTAGATATTATTGCTTTGTTTGATGAAGCTGCTTACCACATTGAAAGAAACGGCAACCCAAAACCTATTTTTTTAGATGTTGCTTTAAAACTTACCAAATTGCTACGGGTGAAACAGCCTGTTTTGGAGTAGGATTATATTCGGACTCCAATCACGCAGACATCATCTACTTGTTCTAGGTTACCTTTCCAGTTTTCAAAGTGCTGTTCCAACACTATTTTTTGTTCCTCCATCGTTTTATTTTGAATAGATAAAAGTAATTCTTTGAATGGTTTATACATGAATTTTTTGCCTTTTTCTCCACCAAACTGGTCGGCAAAACCATCTGTAAAAACATAAATAGTATCTCCTTTTTGGAGTTGTATTTCGTGTGTTGTAAACGGAAGTGGATTATCAGTTTTTCCAATAGGTTGTTTGTTAGGCTTAACTTCTATAAGTTCGTGTTTTCTAATAATCCAAAGCGGGTTATTAGCTCCTGCCCATTGCAGTGTTGCATAACTTCCTGAAAGCTCGAGGCAACAAAGGGAAATGTCCATACCGTCTTTTACATCGTCATCACTTTTTTCAAATTCTTGAACAACTATCTCTCTGGTTTTATTTAGAATTTCAGCAGGATTGGTCAGCCCATATTCTCTAACTGTTCTATTTAAGGCATTATTACAAACTACACTCACCATAGCTCCCGGCACTCCATGTCCGGTACAATCGGCAGCAGCAAATAGTATGTTATCATCTTTATGCTCTAACCAATAAAAATCTCCTGCTATAATATCTTTTGGAAGATAAAGTATAAAATTATTAGGCAAATATTCTTTTACGGTTGTATCTGATGGCAGTATTGCATTTTGAATACGTTTGGCATAAGTAATGGAGTCTGTTATTTCCTTATTTTTTTCTGCTAATAATAAGTTGGATTTCTTTTTTTGTTTATAGCTTCTAAAAATAAAAAATGCCAATAAAAGCATCAAAAAAAGTCCAATTGCCATAGCAATTTTTTGTGTATTTTGTTTTTCGATTTCTGCTTCTTGCAATTTATTTATATTTTTTAAATTGTCTAACTCTAGTTGACTCCGTTCATTTTTAAAGGCATTTTCCATTGCCAGCAATCTGTTATTAGAATTTTCTTTATTGATAGAATCTGTTATTAAAATATGTTTAGATTGATAAGCATGTGCTTGAGCAAAATTTCCAATAGCCAAATAACTACTCGACAAGCCTTTGTAAACATTGCTTTTTAATGTTACAGAACTGTTTTTAGAATACTTATCTAACCCTTCAGTATAATATTTAATAGCAAGGTTGTATTTTTTTTGTTGATAATAAAGCTCTCCATAAATATTGTAAACTTGAAACAAATCGTAAGGACTATTTACTTTAGTAAACTTTTCTTCTGCATCTTGAAGATATAGTAATGTTTCTGCATAATTGTTTTTAGCTAATTCACTTTGTGCTTTATATAAAAAAACGTTAGCTAATAAATGTATATTATCTTCTTTTTTTTTAACTGATTTAAAAGCTTCGTCAAGATAGTGTTCAGCACTATCTTCTTGATTTAAAGATTTATAAACTTTTGATAATGATAAATCCGTTTTTACTTTAGAATCTATTCTATCTAAAGCTTTAAACTCATTGTTTGAGAGTAAAAAATATTCTTTTGCTGTTTTAAAATTTTGTAAATGTGCATGAATATTAGCTATATTGGCATAAGCACTTGCCATTCCATCTTTTAAATCATGTTCTTTATTTATTTCAATAGTAATATTATAATACTTTAGGGCTTCATTATACATTCCTAAATCAGCATAAATAGTTCCCAATGTATTATAAGCTTTGGATAATCCTTTATTATAATTAATTGCTTTAGCTTCTTTAACAGACTGTAAAGCATAGTCAATTCCTTGTTGAAAGTCATTATAACTAATGTTCCAAGCTATAACATTAAGCGTATTTACTTTTTCTTGTTTATCTGTAATTGATGGTAAACTATTAATTAAACTGTCAATTTGTTGCTGAGGAATTTGAGCGGATAACGAACTACTGAAAATAAAAGAAATAATTATATAGTATAGATATTTAAGGTTCATTTTATGGGTTTTGAGGATATATACTAAGTAATGACTTTTTGATTTTCTTAAAATAAACTTTACATCATATTCTAACACCAATTACACATACATCATCCACCTGTTCTAGGTTGCCTTTCCAATCTTCAAAGTACTGTTCTAACATTGCTTTTTGCTCGTTCATAGTTTTGTCTTGAATAGAAAGCAGTAGATTTTTAAAAGGTTTGTACATTAGTTTTTTACCTTTTTTACCACCAAATTGATCAGCAAAACCATCAGTAAACATATATATAGTATCACCTTTTTGTAGTTTAATGGTATGTTGAGTAAATGGTTCCGGATTGTCGACCTTACCGATAGGTTGTTTGTTAGGTTTAATTTCTACTAGTTTTTCTTTATCATTTGTTTTCACCATATACAGAGCGTTATTAGCTCCGGCATATTGTAATGTAGCTACCGTTTCCGATTCATTTAACTCGGAACTTGGAATTTGAAACGTTAAACTACAAAGTGCAATGTCCATTCCATCATTCACCTCTTCTTCACTTTTTTCAAACGTTTCAATTACTAATAACCTCACTTTATCTAAAATTTCAGCGGGATTGGTTAGTTTAAATTCTCTTACAGCTCTGTTTAATGCATTGTTACAGACTACGCTTACCATGGCTCCGGGAACTCCATGTCCGGTACAATCGGCAGCAGCTAAGAAAACAGCCTTTTCTAATGCTCCATTTGTATTTATATTAGAACTTTCCATCCAATAGAAGTCTCCACTTACCACATCTTTTGGTTTATAAAGAATAAATCCATTTTCCAAGTTTTTACTTAAAACTTCTTTGGGTGGTAATATGGCTTGTTGTATTCTTCGAGCATAAATAATACTATCCGTTATCTCCTTGTTTTTATTATCTACAATAATTTTTTGCTGCTCTACTTCAAATTTTTGTTGCTCTATCAATTGTTTTTGTTTGTTGGAGTTTTTTAGCGACTTATAAATAATGAATGAAATGATTATTACTGCTAAAAGTACAACTGCCAAAAACACTAAAAATAATTGTTGTCTTTTTTGTTCTGAAGCTGCTACAGCGAGCTCTTTTTCATGCTCTGCTTGTTCTATAGCTTGTTTTTTTTCAAATTCAAAATTTACTTCTTGGCGAAGAATTTCTTTTTTATTTTCTTCATTAAAAATACTGTCTTTATATGCCATGGCTAAGCGTAAGCTTTTTAAAGCTTCTTTATCTTTTCCCATATGTTCATACAAAGTAGTTTGTTTAGAATATGCAGAGTACAAACCATTTAACGAACCTAACTGTTTGGATAAGTCTAGTGCTCGTTGAATATATTTTTCAGCTTTTGCATATTTACCTAAAAGAATGTATAAATTTCCTATATTCTGTGATTTTATTAGAATGCCTTCTAAATCGTTTTGTTGTTCACTTATTTCTAACGCTTTAAAATAATAAGTAATGGCTTCTTCATAATTTTCTAAATTTTTATGAATTACTCCTATATTTCCTAGATGCCTCGATTGTCCATCAATATTGTTATTTTTAGTGTCAATTTCCAACGCTTTTCCATAATATTCCAACGCTTTATCAAAATCTTGAAGATGTTTATATACTACACCAATATTGCCGTAGTGTAATGAGGTTCTTGCTGTGTCACCTCTTTTTAAATCAATTTCTAATGCTTTATTATGGAGTTCCAATGCTTTTTCAAGGTCATTGGTATTTTTATATAATACTCCCAATCCGGCATACATTACTGCAACTCCATCTAAGTTATTTAGTTCTTCATGAATGGCTAAAGCATTATAATAGTATTCAATTGCTCCGGGGTAATCCGATTGAATAGACTTACATGTGGCTAAAGTACCGTAAGCTAAAGCTTCTCCTTTTTTCCATTTAATTTTTTTACTAAGTTGTAGAGCTTGTTCAAAAATTTTGGTTGCAGAATCTACTTGCCCATTTCTCAGTTTTTTACCTAGTTTTATTAAAGCTTCAACTTTAGCTGTGTCTTCAGAAGCAGAACTTATATAATTTGATAAAGAATCAAGATTGGACGCCTTAGATTGAAAAGAAAAACACGCAACTAAAAGTAGTATGTACAATATGTTGCGTGTTTTCATCTGTATGTTTTTCAATTTTTTGTTATTAGTCAGATGTAACTCCCAAGTAATCGTTTTTTTATAAGAACTATTTTTTCATGGTCGTTTCATAAAGTAAAAATACATTTTTTATTATTTCTGCCTAATAAATAGCGGGGTATTTTTGTGGATCAGCCTCATTCATAACAGTATATGCTGCATCAAAAATATCTTCTATACTTGGTTTAGAGAAATAATCTCCGTCTGTTCCATAAGCCGGACGATGTGCTTTTGCAGTAAGTGTTGTTGGTTCAGCATCTAAATGATAGTAGCCTTTTTGTTCTTCCATAATTTGTTGCAAAATAAAAGCACTTGCACCACCAGGAACATCTTCATCTACAATTAATAAACGATTTGTTTTTTTCAACGACTCTACAATAGAGTGGTTGATATCAAATGGCAATAATGTTCTTACATCTATTAATTCTGCTGAAATTTCAACTTCAGCCAATTGCTGTACTGCTTGTAATGCTAAATTGCAAGTAGAACCATAGCTAACAATAGTAATATCTGTACCTTCAGTTAAGGTTTCAGGAATTCCCAAAGGTGTTGTAAATTCTCCTAAATTAGATGGGATGTGCTCTTTAGTTCTATATCCGTTCAATGGTTCAATAACAATTGCAGGATCATCTCCTTGAATAAGTGTATTGTAGAAACCTGCTGCTTGCGTTAAATTTCTTGGTACACAAACATGCATTCCTCTTAGAGAATTAATAATCATACCCATTGGCGAACCTGAATGCCAAATTCCCTCCAATCTATGTCCACGAGTTCTGATGATTAACGGAGCCTTTTGTCCGCCTTTAGTTCTATATTGTAAGGTGGCTAAATCATCGCTTAACACCTGAATAGCATACAATAAATAATCTAAATATTGAATTTCTGCAATAGGACGTAAGCCTCTCATTGCCATTCCAATTCCTTGTCCGATAATGGTGTTTTCTCTAATTCCGGTATCGCTAACACGAATTTCTCCGTATTTTTCTTGCAAACCTTCTAATCCTTGGTTTACGCCTCCAATTTTTCCTGAGTCTTCACCAAAAATTAATATTTCGGGATAAGTAGCTAATAATTTATCGAAGTTCTCTCTCAATACGACTCTACCATCTTCTTTTTGGTCGGTTAGTTCTGCTTTTACCTCAGTAACTCGCATTGGTGAGCTAGGAAATTCCGAAAGCAAAGTAGAACTGTATCGGTCGTAATTCGCTTTTGCAGCATTATCTAACCAAGAAATTAAAGCATTTTTTGAAGTTATATTTTCTAACCTCACCATTCTCAACACTTTTTTTACTGTTGAAACAATATCTTTTCTAATTGGTTCGGTATTACTTTTTAAAGCGGTTATCATAGGAGAGATAAATGCTTTATTAGCACTTTCATCCGCTAAGCTTGTAAGCATGGCAACTACTTCATCTCTTTCTTTTTTTATTGGATTTAAGTAAGCTTCCCAAGCGGCTCTTTTTTGAGTACTTACTTCTTTCTTACCCTCTTTTTCTAGAGTATCCAACTCTTCTTTTGTAGCAATATTGTTGGATTCTATCCACTCTCTGAATTTTCTTACACAACAGTATTCTGTTTCCCAAGCCAAACGCTCTTCTGATTTATATCTTTCGTGAGAACCAGATGTTGAATGTCCTTGAGGTTGAGTTACCTCTATCACATGCACCAACACCGGACAATGTTCTTCTCGAGCTATTTTAACTGCTTTTTCGTAAGTTTCTATCAATGCAGGATAGTCCCAAGCTTTTACTTTAAAAATTTCATAACCGTTGTTTTTGCCTTTATCGCGTTGAAATCCTTTTAAGATTTCAGAAATATTTTCTTTAGTGGTTTGGTATTTTTGTGGAACAGAAATTCCGTGTCCATCATCCCAAACCGACATTACCACAGGAATTTGTAATACACCAATAGCATTAATAGCTTCCCAAAAGGGACCTTCAGAAGTACTGGCATCACCAATGGTTCCAAAGGCTACTTCGTTTCCTTTGTTAGAAAAATTGGTAAAAGAAGCTAATTCTTTATTGTTTCTATACACTTTAGAAGCTTGTGCTAATCCAACCAAACGTGACATCTGACCTGCTGTTGGGGAAATATCTGCAGAAGAATTTTTTATTTTAGTTAAGTCTTTCCATGTTCCGTCAGGATTTAAACTTCTTGTTCCAAAATGTCCATTCATAGAACGACCTGCTGAGCAAGGCTCTGCCTTTACATCAGTATGAGCATATAGTTGAGCAAAAAATTCTTGTATAGTTAGCTGACCAATAGCCATCATTAAAGTTTGGTCTCTATAATAACCCGAGCGAAAATCTCCATCTTTAAATTGCTTAGCCAATGCTATTTGTGGTAATTCTTTTCCATCACCAAAAATACCGAACTTAGCTTTTCCGGTAAGCACTTCTTTCCTTCCTAAGTAGGAAGTTTCGCGGCTCATGTAAGCTAGTTTATAATCGTTTAAAACGGTAGCTTTAAATTCTTCTTTTGAGATTTTTGCAGCCGTTGATGTTGCGGTTTCGTTACTCATACCCTTCTTTATTTGTTACTATTTTTAATAAACTGTTGTAAGATTTGCTTAGTGTTTTTTTCTTTTCAGAATTCTAAGCCGTGCGAAGTTAATAATTTATCTTTAAAAATAAGTCAGATTAAATCATAGGAAATAACATAATATAGATATAAGAAAGATTTTATCTCACAAAAGGCATTTCTAGCAAACCAATACTTCCTACACTATCTGTTACTTCTAATTTTAGTGAGTGTTCGCCATTTGGTAACTTATCAAAATCGTGATAAACAATTCCTTTCTTTGGTTCAAATTCCATTAACACCCACTTTCCGTCTATATATAAATTATAGGTTTTTATGCCGCTTAAATTATCCGAAATAGAAAAAATAACACTGGAATTATTACTCATGTTTTTATTAGGATAAATATTTACCGGCTTTATAATAGGTGCAACCGTATCTAACATTACCGCAAAACCGCCAAATTTTTTTGATGTAGTTTCTAAATAATTATTTCTCCAAACACCACCTTTGGAATACAGCCTGTTGTTGGCATCTATATTTACAACAACTGCTTTTTTGCGGTGTTCATCAGAAATTCTACCTACTTTAATTCCAACAGTTATGGGTAAGTGTAATGGTGTATAATCGTTATGAATTTGATAGGTTGGTGTTAAAGCACTGTGTAATTGTTTTCCTTCACCAAACTGAAACGGTAAATTTTCATATAAGGCATTTTTAGGAATGGCTACCCGAACCATTTTATTTTCGTAATAATTACTGTCGGAGTAGCTAAAAAGAGTATCTACAGTACCTTTAATTACCGGATTAGAAGATGTCGCTGCTTTATTTCCACTAATTGCAAATTCCAAGGTAGATTTATTCTTGTAGGTGTCGGTAATTTCATACTTAATAAGGTAATTTTTACCATCTTCAATTAATATATTTCCATTATTTGTTCTTCTTCTGTAAATAGACAACTGATTATTGGGATCAACAAAACTTTTTTGAAAACGATTTTTTGTTTTTAAATAATATTCATAATCGATTAAAGAGTTTAACGCCCTGCTTTCATCAAAACTAAATTTGTTCATTTCCGAATAATAAATCAAGCTATCATTTACAAAAAGTTTCACCTCATACACCCCGTTTTTGTTAGAGACACCATTTAACTGATCTATTACATCAATACCAATTCCAATAGTACCAATAGCTGAAATTGGAGTGGTAGATGCCAATCTGTAATTTCCTCCACTGCCAACAACAGATAAAATTTCTTTGGTGTTTTTTTGGTTGACAAAACTGATATTGTTTAACGGATAAACAGCCATTTTTCTGATATGTGGAGCAATATTGTCTTTTACATCAAAACCTAATAAAAGTGGATTAATCGGATGTTCCGATTCAGTTTCTCTAATTTCAAAATGTAAGTGTGGCCCACCTGAACTACCCGAATTTCCTGAAAGAGCAATTACTTGTCCTTTCTTAACTTTTAATAAGGTATCGGGAGGATAGTAATCTATTTCCCAAGTTTGGTTGGCGTATTGGTATTTTTTAACTTCTGTAGCAATTTTGCCACTATATTTTTGCAAGTGAGCATAAACAGAAGTATATCCATTGGGATGATCGATGTAAAGAGCATTACCATAACCATAAGGAGAAACTTTTATTCTAGAAACATACCCATCTGCCACAGCAATAATTTTATGTCCTTCTACTCCTTGTGTTTTAATATCAATTCCCGAATGAAAATGATTGGAACGTAATTCTCCGAAGCTTCCTGACAAATAAAGCGGAATATCTAAAGGCGAGCGAAAATAATTAACAGGTAAGGTATCTTGTGCAAAAAAAGAAAGCGTATTTGCTGAAAGAATAAAAAGTAATATGAGTTTTTGCAATGCTATAAAATTTTGAGTTTGAATAAGAAATATCAATAACAATGCAAAAGTAGGTTTGATATGACTACAAATGATGAAAAAATAGTTCGTTTATCCACAATATTTGGTGTAAAAAAATTACATTTGTCCAGAATTAATTTTTTCTCATTGAGATTAAAATGAAGAAAGATGGGAGATATAAACACTCTGGTTAATAATCTAAGGAAGAAAACCGAACGATTGGTTGAGAAACATCAACACATCCAAAGTGAAAACGAACAACTTTCTGCTAAAGTTTTAGCCTTAAAAGAAGAATTAGTTCAAAAAAGTCAGCAAATTGAAGCTCTTGAAAATAATTTAAAATTATTGAAATTAGCCAAAAGTGTTGACAAAGAAAGTACCAAAGATGTGAAGTTGAAAATTAACGAAATGGTACGGGAAATAGATAAATGTATTGCTAAAATTAGTCAATAATTAAACATAACTCATGGAAGAGTTGTCCATAAAAATAAAAATTGCCAACAGGGTTTATCCGCTGACAATAGAACCGAAAGAGGAAGAGGGAATAAGAAAAGCAGCAGATAAAATAAATGAATCGATTAGTGAATACAAAAAAATGTATGCTACTAAAGATTTACAAGATTTGTTAGCAATGGTGTTGTTAGAAATAGCAACGGACAACTTGGAAATAAAAAACAAAGGTATGCTTATTAATACCTCAGTAGAAGATGATTTAATTAAGATTGATGAACTCATCAGTCAGCAACTATAACGTTCTTTAAATATAGAGCAATATATTATATTTATCGAGAATTTGAAATATAAAAATTCCCGTGCAAATTTATTTCGTTTGATAAACTAACGTTTTACTTAATTAAAACTAGCTCAAAAGCAGATAAAAACAGGCCCCTTGTAACTCCTTTATGGATATTCGCTTAGCGGACACGGGAAGTTTGATAACTACTTGGCAGTTTTATTTATATATTTTTTTGGGGTTTATCCAAGCCAAATTTGTGCGGGTTTTTTTATGCCTTAAAAATTAGTAAAACAGCTTATCTTCAATATCACTCAGTGGTACATAATTAACATTATTAACTAAATAAATTATGGACGTAATTAGTATTATTATTGGTATTGTAGTCGGTGCAGGAGTTGGCATCGGACTTACCATAGCCTTTCTTAAAAAAGGTATCGAATCAAAAAGCAAACAAATAATTGACGAAGCCAAAGCAGAAGCGGAAGTGCAACGAAAAGAAAAATTGCTTCAAGCAAAAGAAAAGTTCTTACAACTAAAAGAAGAACACGAAAAAATCATTAATGAAAGAACTCGCAAGGTTACTAATCTTGAAAACAGTGCAAAGCAAAAAAGTGATGCTGCTTCTAAACAACTAGAAGAGGTAAAGAGAAAAGAAGCAGAAATTACTAAGATTAAAGCTAATTTATCTCAGCAATTAGAAATTGTTACTGCAAAAGAAGAGGAGTTAGAAAAAAGCCACCGTAAACAAGTAGAAAGTCTTGAAAAAATTGCAGGAATTACTGCAGATGAGGCTAAAACTCAGTTGGTAGAAGCCCTTAAAGAAGAAGCTAAAACCAATGCATTAGCACATATTAAAGATATAGTTGAAGAGGCTAAAATTAATGCCAACAAAGAAGCTCGTAAAATTGTTGTACAAACCATACAACGAGTAGCTACAGAACAAGCCATTGAAAATTCTGTTTCTGTATTTAATATTGATGGTGATGATGTGAAAGGTAGAATTATTGGTAGAGAAGGAAGAAACATTAGAGCTTTAGAAGCTGCTACAGGTGTTGAAATTATTGTTGATGATACTCCTGAAGCTATTATTCTTTCTTGTTTTGACCCGGTTAGAAGAGAAATTGCCAGACTTTCATTACACCAATTGGTAACAGACGGACGTATTCATCCGGCAAGAATTGAAGAGGTGGTAAAGAAAACGCAGAAACAAATTGAAGATGAAATTATAGAAATTGGTAAAAGAACAACTATTGATTTAGGTATTCATGGTTTACATCCTGAATTAATCAGAATGGTAGGTAGAATGAAATACCGTTCTTCTTACGGACAAAACTTACTACAACACTCGCGAGAAGTGGCTAACCTTTGTGCTACTATGGCATCTGAATTAGGACTGAACCCTAAATTAGCTAAACGTGCAGGATTACTACACGATATAGGTAAAGTGCCAGATGAGGATCCGGAATTGCCACATGCTATCTTGGGTATGAAAATAGCTGAGAAGTATAATGAGAAGCCAGACATTTGTAATGCTATTGGAGCTCACCATGATGAGATTGAAATGACTACCTTAATTTCTCCAATTGTTCAGGTTTGTGATGCTATTTCAGGAGCAAGACCGGGAGCAAGAAGAGAAGTAATGGAATCTTATATTAAACGTATTAAAGAGTTGGAAAACATTGGCATGACTTATCCCGGTGTTGAACAAGCTTATGCGATACAAGCCGGTAGAGAGTTAAGGGTAATTGTAGAGAGTGGAAAAGTAACCGATACACAAGCGGATACCATTTCTTTTGAATTAGCTCAAAAAATTCAAACAGAAATGACTTATCCCGGACAAGTAAAAGTTACTGTGATTCGTGAAAAAAGAGCTGTAAACTACGCTAAATAAAATTCACATTTTTATATACAAGAAAAGCTAACCGTACGGTTAGCCTTTCTTTTTCTTGACAAGAAAAAAGGAAACATACAACAAAAAGAAACTAGATATAACAAGCTATTGAATTAGATAAAATTTTTGAGGTGATTTATTCTATAATAATTTCTTCAAGTTCTTCTTGAGGCAATGGGATAATAACTTTAGAACATTTTTGATTAAATCCAATCACTGAATATGAAGGATTAGTTTTTGAATGAAATAATTTTATACATTTTAAAACATCTTCCCATTCGTGTCTATCTAGTTCACTTTTCAAGATGAATAATTGAAAAATTGCTTCTCCTTTTTGATTATTTATTTCTTCTATATAAGATTCAGCTGTGCACCGCACTGTTATGTTTATGCGTGTCGCTAAACATTCTATCCAATCCTTTCTTCCAATTTACAATTTACCATTTTTAAAAGAACGTATTGTTAAAAAAATCTTTCATCTACCCCTTGACTTTATCCTAAAAATCAACTACCTTCGTTTTTTTTTTTTTCAGCTGTGTTCAAGCTACAAGCTATCACGAAACAGTGCCAAGGCACATCACGAAACAGTGCCAAGGCACATTTTATTTTGATTTAGAAAAATCAAAATTTTCGACAGGAGCATGAGCTTTCCCATAAATATTGTCTAGGCTACTAACACAAACTAAAAGTATAGGTGCTCGATATACTATTTTTGTAAAATCATTCTCAGAAGTTAAAGAAATTAATTCTTTAATAAGATTAATATCTCTATAACCATCAGCTTGAATCCCGCTTAATGCTTGAGATTGATAAAATAAAGTAGATTTTATATCATGCTTTTCAGTAACTAAAACTTGAAAAGGACAATCATTAAATACTAGGTAATTATTCACACTCGGTATGTAACCATATTTATCGTAGATTTTATTAATATTATCATAAAAAGTTTTATCATTTTTTTCATCTGATAAGACATTTTTAATCATATCTTGATATGATTTTTTACTACTATCATTCAATTTTTTATTAGAAATAAATAAATCTTCAATTTCTTTAATCATCGTATAAAAATCACCTTTACCTATTGGATTATATTCTGCGAAATTGGTTGATTTATTTACACATTTAATAAGTTGTTCTTCTATTACTTTAGTTTCATTTTTACATGATTGAAAAATAATAAAAAGAACTAGTATATATAATTTACTCTTCAACATATTTTTATTCATTTCCTGTATCTATTGGATTAGTATTGTTATAATCATATTAGGGATATCTCTATTAAATCTATCTTGTAAAGCGTTTCCATCGTCTGATGTAGTGCTTATTGTGCACTGCACTGTTATGTGGAAGCTTGTAGCTACACATTTCATCTAATCCCATCTTCGAACTCCAATTATCCATTTTTTAAAGAACGTTTTTTTTCAAAATATTTCATTTATCCCTTAATCTGAAATTAAATCATCTACCTTCGCTTTTTTTATTCTACTGATTTTATCACTTTTTTTTGGTTTGTACCATAGTAAAAAACAACTGATAAAATTAGACTCTTCAACAATATTCTAATTCCACTAATTAAGTAATAATTTGTAGTTGCAACAGTATCAGGTAACGCTGTGAAAAAAATGAAGTCAACTACATAAAGTAATATTGCAATAATGCCAATAGTAAAGAATTGAAAGAGTTTGTTACGCAGTCGAAAACACAAAATGACAACACTCATTAGCAATACGACCCATGCCGAAAAAAGTAAATAATCATTTGGGTTATCTATAAAAAACTTTAAATATTCTTTTAGTGTACCTCCTATTACACCTCCCATTATATGAACCATTACATTTTCGAAGAATAGCTCTGGAAGGAGGTAGAGTACGAACGAAAAAACTAATATGGATAAAAATCTCTTATTTATCATCTGACTCAAATTGTTTGTTCCACTCACTAATTGTATAGGTTTTATCTCCTTGAATCACACCTTGAAAAACACCTTTTCTATTGACTTTTATGCGTGCATCAATATTTATATTAACATTACCTTCATTTTCTCCTGCTAAATCTAAAGTAGGTCCTGTAACTGAATTACCTGAAGTTGCAAAGTTTCCTAACCATAGTGTATTGCCTTTAGTATCATAAATCATACTTTCTTGATTAGGAAAATCATCTCCACTTATTGTCCCTGAAATATGTAGAATATGGTCTTTCTTAACATTTCCAATAATGTTGGCAGTTACTTTGGTAAATTGGTCTATATCCCAAGACCCTGGTTGTGCTGCGTTATTTCCATAAGAATGAATATCTAAAGAATTACTTCCTGGTTTTGTTTTATTGTCTACTTGAGTTTCAGAAACAGCATCTTTTGTACCTCTTACATTATGTGAACGGGAACGGCCTCCATATGCTTCAGTTGTTCTAAGTTCTGTATCATGCATTATAGAAACCATTGTTCGATAAGAAGCTCCTTTGTCTAAAGTATGCCCTCTATTATCTCCATAAAACTCATCACCTGGAACACCAAAAGTCTCGAACGGTGCATAACTTCGAGTAACGAAATAAATAGGATATTGACCGTCCGGGTCTACAAAAATTATTGGATTATCATTTACAAAATTATAAGGCGACCAACTCGGAAATTCACTTGTTAATGGGTCAGGGCTTAACCAACGGCTAATAACTTCGGGGCTAATATTGTATTCATTACGAATGGTATCGTACTCTACAAATCCCATTATTTTCATGGTTACGGTATTGAATATTGCTCCTCCTATTTGTATTATGGTGTCTTGGTCGTAAAACTCAACGTATTTTCCTTTGCTTAATGTGGCTATTTTAGGTTTATAACCAAATTCCTCAAAAGGGTTAACCGGCTCGTTTTGTGCCTGTATGGTTGTTATTGCTATGCAAATAGCTAAAAATGATAAAACTGTTTTTTTCATAATTAATGTGTATTAGTGGTAAAGTTAATAATTTTTTTGTTTTGATATTTTTCTTTGTTTTCTTGTAAGGATACTAACCAATCTATATACATTTGTTCAGGCATTTTGCGGTAGCCTAATTGGTGTATTTTAGCGTAGGTTTGTTCCATATCATTAAATAACTCTTGTGTGGCAGAGGAATAAATAAACAGTTCGGATATGGTTTCTGCTCCTGCCACTTTCATTCGTTCGGTAATTATTTTTCGTTGGGTTTCTGCTTTCATCAGCATTGCATTTACATAATTGGGATAATATTTTAATGCCGTTTCACAGGCTTTTAAT
>OJGX01000261.1_pt1 | contig 28447 bp, 22 predicted proteins | sample 1594661 | NCBI WGS metagenome assembly OJGX01 (sample SAMN05416839, study PRJEB24817) | seawater metagenome | isolation source: Sea water | place: Canada:Atlantic | collected 2013-07 | reverse complement strand
AGATCATGCCTAGTCTCGTGGGCTCGGAGATGTGTATAAGAGACAGTCCTAAATCAGTGGGGCAAATTTATGGCTTTCTTTTCTTTGCTACAAGTCCTCAATCGCTAGATGATATCGCAGGCGATCTAGGGGTTAGTAAAGCAAGTGTTAGCAACGGAGTCAGACAGCTGCTAGGATGGGGGGTCGTTCGTCAAGTTTGGGTGCAAGGAGATAGGAGAGAGTTCCTCGAGATTGTTGATGATGTTTCAACCCTGTTCAGAGCTGGCTACTCAGACTTCGTAAAACCGAGAGTGGCATCATCAAAGCGACGAGTGTCCGAGATAGGGAATCATCTGGACGAAGAGTACAAAGAAGGGTCGCTGAGCTCGCAAGAATATGATCTAAGCTCGAAGCGTTTAGAGAAACTTAGAAAAATCCAAAGACGCTTCGAACGGCTAATACCACTTCTCGAAAAAATCCTCTAGAGAGAAGACGTATTTCCGAATAGGAAACAGGAATCTGAGTGATGACGAAGACTATTCAGCCTAAGGAAATTTGCTGTATAGGAGCCGGCTATGTAGGGGGGCCTACGATGGCCGTGATAGCACGGAAATGTCCTGGCATCAAGGTGACTGTCGTGGACATAAACCAAGAGAGGATTGACGCCTGGAACTCGGAGTCACTTCCGATCTTTGAACACGGATTAGATGAAATTGTAAAGGAAACAAGAGGTAAAAACCTCTTTTTCAGCACTGATGTAGATAAGGCGATAGAAGAATCCGAGATCATTTTTATCAGTGTCAACACACCAACTAAGACATACGGAGAGGGAGCCGGAAAAGCGGCTGATCTGAAATTTGTTGAACTATGTGCCCGGCGCATTGCGGCGACAGCTAAGAATGACAAAATCATTGTCGAGAAATCAACAATACCCGTAAGGACGGCCGAAATGATAAAGAGGATCATGCAGGAGAGTCAGACCGACTTCTCTGTTCAGGTCCTATCGAATCCGGAGTTCTTAGCGGAAGGAACCGCGATTGAAGATTTGCATAATCCCGATCGAATCCTAATTGGCGGAGAAGAGACAAAAGGAGGAAGGCTGGCGATCGAGACCTTGGCGAGCGTCTACGAAGCGTGGGTACCCAAGGATAAGATTATCAAGACGAATCTATGGTCATCTGAGTTGTCGAAGCTAACAGCCAACGCGTTCTTGGCTCAAAGAATATCCTCAATCAACGCCATCTCCGCGCTTTGCGAAGCAACCCAAGCTGATGTAGACGAAGTGGCTCAGGCAATAGGAAGGGACAGCCGAATAGGGTCAAAGTTCTTGAAAGCTTCAGTCGGTTTTGGAGGGTCCTGTTTCCAAAAAGACGTTCTGAATCTGGTATACTTATGCGAGCACTTTGGGCTGCCTGAAGTAGCTGCATACTGGGAGATGGTCGTAACGATGAATAACTACCAGAAAAGCAGATTTACCAAGAACATCGTTAAGACGCTCTTTAATACAGTATCAGGTAAGAAAATAGCGATCTTGGGCTTTGCCTTTAAGAAAGATACAAATGATACTCGAGAGACAGCCGCGATAAGGGTGTGCCGGGACTTGATCGAAGAACAGGCTAACTTGGCCATTTATGATCCAGAGGTGAAAGAACCGAAGATCAGAAAGGATATAAATCTGAAGGATCGTGAGGCCCGACAGTTGACAGTTCATGACGATCCCTATAGTGCCTGCGAAGGAAGTCACGCCATAGCGATTCTCACCGAGTGGGATGAGTTCAAGGAACTGGACTACCGGCGAATTTTTAGAGGAATGGAAAAACCAGCCTTTCTCTTTGATGGGCGAAACCTCCTGGATATCGAGTCTATGCGGTCGATAGGGTTTCAGATTCGAGGGATCGGTCGAGTCTAGCAGGATAGACCCAAATCTGAAGAGAAAGAGCAGTTGTGACAAGGAAAGCACTCATAACGGGAATAACTGGCCAGGATGGTTCTTACCTGGCTGAGCTGCTGCTCGAGAAAGGCTATGAAGTCCATGGTATCGTCCGACGGACGAGCACATTTAATCGAGGGCGAATTGATCCCGTCGCTGAAGAGTATAACAAGGATTCCAAACGGCTCTTCCTTCACTACGGGGATTTGTCTGATAGCTCAGCGTTGATTCGCTTGCTTGGCACGATTCAGCCCGGCGAAGTATATAATCTAGCTGCCCAGAGTCATGTCAAGGTAAGCTTCGAGAATCCAGAATACACGGCAGACGTTGTGGGAATGGGAACATTGAGACTCTTAGAAGCCATACGACAAACGAAGCCAGACGCTCGCTTCTATCAGGCTTCTTCGAGTGAAATGTTTGGTAAGGTACGACAGGTTCCTCAAAAAGAGGACACTCCTTTTCATCCAAGAAGTCCCTATGGAGTGGCAAAAGTGTATGGATATTGGGCCACAATAAACTACCGAGAAGCCTATGGCATTCATGCGAGCAATGGAATTCTCTTTAATCATGAATCTCCACGAAGAGGAGAGAATTTTGTCACTCGAAAAATAACGCGTGCCGTAGCTCGTATAAAAAAAGGGCTCGAGCGAGAATTGGTCTTAGGCAATCTGGAGGCGAGGCGTGATTGGGGATTCGCAAGAGACTACGTTCAGGCAATGTGGTTGATGACACAGGCAGATGAAGCGGATGATTTTGTAATAGCGACGGGTGAAACCCATTCGGTAAGGGATTTTCTTGAGGTAGCGTTTGGAATGGTTGATTTGAAATGGGAGGAATACGTGAGAACAGATCCTCGGTATGAACGACCGGCAGAGGTAGATTTGCTAATTGGCAATGCAAGCAAGGCCAAGAGCAAGCTGGGGTGGAAACCGGAGACAACTTTCCGAGGTCTGGTTGAACTCATGGTCAAAGCAGATTTGGCGGAACTTGATCGTTGAGGTCTTGTTAAGAATTGTGCCATCAGACTCGTTAGACGGACACGGTGAGTAGGACAATCATTATCACAGGATCAGCGGGATTGATCGGAGCGGAAGCAAGTCGGCACTTCGCTAATCAAGGGTACAACGTCGTTGGGATCGACAATGATATGCGCGCTCGATTCTTTGGAGACGAAGCATCGACACAATGGGCTGCTAACCAGCTGAAGTCTGAGCTGGATGATTATCAACACCATGAACTTGACATTAGGGACCATGGGAAACTAAAGAACGTTTTTGCATCAATTAGTACTGATATCGTAGGGGTCATCCATACGGCAGCACAGCCCTCTCACGACTGGGCGGCGAAGGATCCGCACACTGATTTTAGCGTCAATGCGAATGGTACTTTGAATCTCCTGGAGTGTTTTAGAGACTATGCACCTTCTGCCGCGTTTGTGTTTACTTCAACAAATAAAGTATATGGTGATCGTCCGAATGATTCGCAGTTTGTTGAGGAATCGTCACGCTACGAGCTCTATGATGAAAACGGTGAGCTCAGCGTCGGGTTCAATGAAGAAATGTCCATTGATCAATGCAAGCATAGTTTGTTTGGGGTGAGTAAACTTTCGGCAGATCTCCTCGTACAAGAATACGGGCGATACTTTGGATTAAACACAGTATGCTTCAGGGGGGGGTGCCTGACAGGCGGAGGGCATAGTGGAACGGAAATGCACGGATTTCTAAGTTATCTCATGAAATGCACCTTGACCGGAAAAGAATACCGTATCTTTGGGTATGAAGGAAAGCAGGTCCGAGACAACATCCATAGCAGCGATTTAGTTCGATGTTTTGAAGCTTTTATCAAGCAGCCCCGACCCGGATCTGTCTATAACATTGGAGGGGGAAGAACATCGAATTGTTCGATGCAGGAGGCAATAAGAGCCTGCGAGGAGCGAGCCGGAAGAAAACTTTCAACAACATACGTCGAGCAAGGAAGAAACGGAGACCATCAGTGGTACATAAGCGATCTTACTAAGTTCAAGCGCGACTATCCAATGTGGAGAATCAATTATTCAATAGAGCGAATCTATGACGCGATTTACGAAGGCTTGGTAGGTAGAGTCTGAAAGATTTAGATTAATAGAGAGACGACGAATGAAGATAGGCATTATTGGACTAGGTTATGTCGGCTTACCGCTTTGTATCCAATTTGGAAAATCGGGTGCGGAAGTTGTTGGGATCGATATTGACGAGAAGAAAGTGGATTCCATCAATCGGGGCAAGAGCTTCATAAAGCATATTCGCTCCGCGGAAATCGCTACCCTAGTCGAAGGAAAGAAGCTTAAGGCGACGACAGATATGAGCGAGGCGCGATCCTGTAGTGGACTTCTGATATGTGTCCCTACTCCTCTCAATAAGAATCGCGAACCGGATTTGAGTTACGTCTTCTCTACAGGTGAGCGCTTGGCTCCACACATTGGGAAGGGATCGACGATCGTTTTGGAATCAACTACGTATCCTGGAACCACAGATGAAGAACTAAGGAAGGTGTTGGAAGACGGATCAGGAATGAAGGCCGGAGTAGACTTCCATCTGGCCTACTCCCCAGAGAGAGAGGATCCAGGTAATCCTGATAGCCAAGTTGCAAAAATTCCGAAAGTAGTCGGAGGCTACACAGAGCAATGCAGGGAAAAAGCGACTGAAATCTACGAATTGGCAATTGATACGATCGTACCAGTGTCTAGCTGCCGGGCCGCTGAAGCAACAAAGTTGCTAGAGAATATTTTTCGGAGCGTTAACATTGCTTTGGTCAACGAGCTTAAGGTCATCTACGATCAAATGGATATCGATGTTTGGGAGGTTATCGAAGCGGCCAAAACGAAACCTTTTGGTTACAAGGCCTTTTATCCGGGACCTGGCCTCGGGGGCCACTGTATACCTATCGATCCATTCTATCTCACTTGGAAGGCAAGACAGTTCGGTATTTCCACGCGGTTTATTGAGTTGGCAGGTGAAGTAAATACGGCGATGCCAGAGTATGTCGTAAGGCGAACCTCTGATGCACTCAATGATCGAGGAAAACCTTTAAATGGATCGAAGATACTAATAGTTGGCTTGGCATATAAAGCAGAAGTCGATGATGATCGGGAATCTCCAAGTTATCGTCTAATCGAACTCTTTCAAAATAAACAGGCGAGGGTAGACTACTATGATCCGTACATTCCGGTGATTCGACCCAGTAGGGAGCACCGTCATTTGTCCGGTCAGGAAAGTGTTACTTGGGAAGAGGAAACAATCTCAAGTTTTGATGCCGTCGTAATCTCCACGGCCCATGAAGCGGTTCCCTTTGATGAGCTCGGCTCCTGGGCAGATTGTATCATCGATACCAGAAACGTCATGGACGGAATAGAGCTAGGGGAGAATAAGTTAACTAAGGCGTGAGGAAATATTTCCTGTTCTTGATTGATAAAGAAGAGTATGGCGACTTACTTGGTAACGGGAATAGCGGGGTTCATCGGATCGCGCGTTGGAGCAAGACTGTTGTCTGAGGGACATCATGTCGTAGGGATCGATAACTTGAACGATTACTATGACGTGAAGCTCAAGAATTATCGATTGTCAGGGCTGAAGGAAAGAGAAGGTTTTGAATTCTGCAAAGGAGATATAGAGAGCAAAAAGGTTCTGAGCTCGCTCTTCGAGCGGTATCGGTTTGATGCCGTACTCAATTTAGCGGCTCGAGCGGGAGTTAGGTATAGTATGGAGAATCCGCACGTCTATCTTTCTACCAATGCTGCGGGAACCTTGAACCTGCTGGAGGAGATGGTAAAACGGAACGTGCGAAAAATGGTCCTAGCGTCGACCTCATCTCTCTACGCCGGGCAGAAAATGCCGTTTGTAGAGTCCCTTCCCGTCAATACACCTATTTCACCGTATGCAGCATCTAAGAAAGCAGCGGAGGTCATGGCCTTTTCGTTCCATCATCTCTATGGACTAGATATTTCGATAGTGCGATATTTCACCGTTTTTGGGCCCTGCGGAAGACCGGATATGTCCATTTTCCGTTTCATTAAGTGGATTCGTGAGGAAACACCATTGGAAGTATTTGGTAATGGTAGTCAAAGCAGGGATTTCACTTATGTCGAGGACGTTGCCAGGGGAACAATCGCGGCCCTAAAGGAAGTGGGATACGAGATCGTCAATATCGGAGGAGGAAAAAATCCGATTAGTCTAAATACGATAATAGGATGGATCGAAGGGCATCTGGGAAAGCGAGCCGAAGTGAATCGAAAACCCTTTCATAAGGCGGATTTGATATCAACTTGGGCAGACATAAACAAGGCAGAGGCACTATTTGGATGGAAGCCAGAGGTCTCTGTCGAAGAAGGTGTGAAACGGACCGTCGAATGGCACTTGGAAAACGATGACTGGCTGAAAGAAGTGACGGTTTAGCCACTACGGAGCATCGAATTCTATAGAGAAAATTTTTTGGCTTATGGATTTTATTGATTTAAGAGCCCAGTATTCGGCTTATCAGAGTGAAATCGATGAGGCTATTGCGAATGTTTTATCGCATGGGCGGTTCATAATGGGACCGGAGGTGGAAGAACTCGAGATGCAATTGGCTCAGTTTGTAGGCGTCAGATACTGCATAACAGTGGCCAGTGGTACCGACAGCTTGGAAATTGCACTAAGGGCCTTAGGAATTGGTCCGGGTGATGAAGTGATAACGGTGCCATTTACCTGGATCAGTACAGCTGAGGCAATCCGTCTAGTTGGAGCGACACCTGTATTTGTAGACATTGATGCAGAAACCTACAATTTGGACATTAGTAAGGTTCACGACGCTATCACCCCGTCCACGAAGGCCATCATTCCGGTAAGCCTATTTGGTCAAATGGCAGAGTTGGAGGTTTTGGATTCAATTGCTCGAGATTCCGGGATTGTTGTTATTGAAGACGCTGCTCAGAGTTTTGGAGCGGCGCGGGATGGTCGTCGGAGTTGTGGAATTAGCGAAATATCCAGCACCAGCTTCTTCCCCGCTAAACCCTTCGGCTGTTTTGGCGATGGAGGTGCCTTGTTTACGAATGACGATGAGCATGCCGCAGCGATGCGTAGCATCCGATCGCATGGCGGAGAGCGGAGGCACCACCACACGCTAGTAGGAATGAACGGTCGGTTCGATACGATCCAAGCAGCAGTTCTCTTGGCTAAGTTTCCTCACTTTCCCAGTGAAGTTAGGCGGCGCGAGGAGTTGGGAAAGCGGTATAGCAAACTCTTAGAGTCATACTGTGAAACCCCCAAAATCGCCAAGGGAAACTCCCACGTATACGGTCAATACACCATTCGCGTTCCCGAGCGAGATGCCTTCCAAGGAGCATTAAAGGAGCGGGGCATTCCTACGGCGGTATACTATCCCAAGTGTCTTCATCAGCAGCCTGTTTTCCGAAGTTTGGGTTATGAGCTAGGGCGGTTTCCAGTATCCGAGCAGGCCAGCAGACAGGTGCTGAGTCTGCCCATGCATCCACTTTTGTCGGAGGACGATCAAAACCGTGTGGTGATGGCAGTGAAGGAGGCGATCGACATTGTTAAGTCCTAGGTGTATGAAGAACGATGACGTTAGAGTTGCCGTTTTGGGTTGTGGTTATTGGGGTAGCAACTTAGTGCGGAATTTTCGCGATCTCGGAGCCTTGAAGTTAGTCTGTGATATATCAGAATCCGGCCGAAGCAGGGCCGAGGAAATCGCTCCCGAAGTGGAGCGCGCGGCATCGTTTTCAGGAGTCCTTAAGCGCTCGGATATCGATGCTGTTGTTCTCGCGACCCCGGCTGAGACTCATGAGAGTCTAGCCGTCGGGGCGATGGAGGCGGGCAAGGATGTCTATGTCGAAAAACCCATGGCGTTGAATGTCGAGCAAGGGAAGCGGATGTTGGCGAAAGCTAAAGAACACGATCGCATACTGATGGTTGGCCATATTTTGGAGTACCATCCAGCAGTCTTACGATTGAGAGCACTCATCGATCAAGGCGAGTTGGGGGAAATCCGCTACGTGTTCTCGAATCGTTTGAATTTCGGAAAAATCCGGACGGAAGAGAACGCGCTATGGAGTTTTGCGCCCCATGATATCGCGGTGATTCTGCGTTTGATAGGTGAACAGCCCTCGGAAGTGACATGTGTAGGGGGAAGTTTTATTACTCCTGGCCTAGCCGACGTCACAGTCTCTTGCCTGGAGTTTGCTTCAGGACCACGCGCGCATGTTTTTGTCAGCTGGCTTAACCCCTTCAAAGAGCAGAAATTAGTGGTGGTCGGAAGCCGCAAGATGGCGGTCTTCAATGATGTCAGAGCCGACCAAAAACTTACTCTCTACGACCAACGGGTTGATGTGGCCCAGGATCAGCCACTACTCTGTCGCGGCGACTCCGAAACGATTGAAATAGGTTCCAATGAACCGCTGAGGGAAGAGTGCGCCCACTTTCTGAAATGCGTGCGGGAGAGGAAAACTCCACTGACCGACGGAGCGAGTGGGCTGGCGGTGTTACGGGTCTTAGAGAGCTGCCAGGTCTCTTTAGGAAAGAAAGGCGCACCGGTAGGGGTCGACTAATTTGCTTTGAAGAATCAACAATTCAGTGTCCATGAATCGTCGATCATGGACGACGGCGCTCGAGTAGGGAAAGGGACGAAAATTTGGCATTTTTGTCATATCTCATCCGATGTGGAGATCGGTGAAAATAGTAGCTTAGGGCAGAACTGCTTTGTGGCCCCGGGGGTTCGGATAGGATCTAATGTAAAGATTCAGAACAACGTGTCGATCTACGGGGGTACTGTCATTGAGGATGATGTCTTTCTGGGACCTTCCTGTGTCTTGACCAATGTTTCCAATCCACGTTCTCAAGTATCACGAAGAATGGTTTATGAACCGACTTTGATTCGGAGAGGCGCTACCGTAGGGGCAAATGCGACCATTGTCTGTGGCGTGGAATTGGGGAGGTATACGTTTGTGGCGGCAGGGGCCGTGGTGACGCGAACCACCGGGGATTACGCCCTCGTACGTGGGGTGCCGGCGAAACAAAGAGGGTGGATGTCACGCCATGGTCACGCTTTGGATTTCAGCGACGAAGGTGTGGGGATCTGTCGCGAGAGTGGTTTGAAGTATCAGCTCAATGACGCCGGGTTGGTACGTTGCTTGGATATCGAAGAGGAGCAGTCGCTGCCGGATCATCTCAGTGTAGGGCAACAGGCGTACTCGGAATACCGCTCTGAGCCGACCAAGTCCAGAGAATAGCACTTGGTCGCTCATTGGGCACGGACACGGTCCAGTTTCTGGGAGCGGCCGAAGAGTTAATGAACAAGATAGTAACCATCGTCGGGGCACGTCCCCAATTCATCAAAGCCGCGGCTATGAGCCGAGTCTTTCAACAGGAGATTGGCGGCAATGGCGATGGTGCGATCGCGGAGGTAATCGTTCATACCGGCCAGCATTTCGACGAAAAGATGTCGGGCGACTTCTTTTCCGAGTTAAACATTCCAGAACCTGCCGTGAATCTACGAGTCTCAGGCCTGACACATGGTGCGATGACCGGACGAATGTTGGAATCGATAGAAGCCGTTCTGGTGCGGGAGAAGCCGAAGCTCGTCCTCATCTATGGCGATACTAATTCCACATTGGCCGGCGCCTTGGCCGGGGCGAAGTTAAATATTCCGGTGGCTCATATCGAAGCGGGCCTTCGGTCCTTCAACTTGGTTATGCCCGAGGAGAAGAATCGGATGGTGGCGGACGTTCTCTCAGATTCGTTGTTCTGTCCAACCGATGTGGCGGTGGAAAATCTGAAAAATGAAGGGCGTACGGAGCGGGTTTACCAGACGGGAGACGTGATGTTTGACATTGCGCTTTACTACGGCGAAGTGGCAAAACAGCGAATAGGCTTGGGTAATTGGGGACTGGAATCCAAGGGTTACGTCTTGGCGACGGTGCACCGAGCCGAGAATACGGATCATCCCGACCGTTTGGGAGAGATAGTAAAAGCTATTTCAACCATCAATCAACATACGCCGGTGATTCTACCTATTCATCCACGCACCCGAAAGATTCTAGACGAACATGGCCTAAGCGAAGCGCTAAATGGGGTCAAGGTCGTGGAGCCTCTAGGCTACCTGGATATGGTGAGATTGGAGATGGATGCGAAGGCGATCCTGACCGATTCGGGAGGGGTTCAGAAAGAAGCTTTTTTCCACCGTGTACCCTGCATCACCTTGCGCGATGAGACGGAGTGGAAGGAGACAGTCGAGTCCGGGTGGAACACGATCGTAGGCGCCAACGCCGAGGCGGCCCTTGCAGCCCTGGAAGCAGCCGAAGGGCGCTCGCCGCAAACGACTAAACCCTACGGTGATGGAGATGCAGCAGAGCGAATCTTACGCGAATTGAATCAACTCTACTTCTAAATGAGCTCGATCCGTTTGAACGCCGAACGAGGCAAGAACTCACTAATCACTTGAAGCGATGATTTGGGTACTTATTCCCGCCTACAACGAAGAACACGCCATTGAGAGCCTGTCGCGGAGCATTCACGAGCTGCTTGAAGGCAAGCCGCATCGGATTTTGGTAGTGGATGACGGAAGCCGAGACGAGACGCCGAATATTCTCAAGCGGCTGACGAAGGAGTTGCCGCTGACTGTGATGACCCATACCACCAACCGAGGTTTGGGGGAGACGGAACGCGATGGGTTTGAATACATTGCTTGGACTGCTGAGCCCGATGACATCCTGGTACGGGTGGAAGGAGACGGAACCCACGGGACGAAGTACATCGAATCCCTGATCGCGAAGCTGGAAGAAGGGTTTGACGTCGTCAATACTTCTAGATTTCAGGAAGGTGGTAAACAACTAGGTGTTAATGGTTATCGGGCGCTGATTAGCCGTTGTGCCAATCTGTTCATGAAGATTTTGTTTGGTATTGAAGGGATGAAAGACTATTCCTGTGGATTTCGAGCCTATCGGGTCCGCATGTTGCGTGACGCCTTCGAGCTTTTAGGTTCAGAGTTCTTACAATTGAGGGGTCTGGGATTCACTTCGACCTTAGAGATCATCGTCAAACTGAACTTGATCGGCAGCCGTTTTGCGGAAGTCCCCTTTGTCCTTCGATACGACAAAAAACAGGGTCCGAGCAAAATGGTCAGTAGCATCACAACTCTGGGTTATTTGACTATGGCGGTGATGCATCATTGGCCGTTTGGCGGATGGAGACAGCGTTACCGAGAGGTTGGTAATGCATACCGGTTTGATCGGGTGAAGGCGGTGGAACATTACTCCAAGATTGAGAGCCATCCGAGCAATGGATCAACTCTGACATGTGTGGAATAGCAGGCATCATCGGCCTCCCAAAGGTCGACCGAGATCGGCAAGCTGTGGTAGAGCAGATGCTGACGCGTTTGGAGCATCGAGGACCCGATGATTCCGGAATAGTGGAACTTGGATCTGATGCCATACTAGGCCATCGTAGATTGGCGATCATTGATGTGGAGCATGCCAAGCAACCTATGGTGTCTGCCGATGGGCGATTCCACCTAACCTACAATGGTGAGATTTATAACTATCTTGAACTCCGGCAGGAATTGATCCAGCAGGGAGTTCGGTTCAGTACCTTTTCTGACACCGAAGTCCTGTTAAATTTCTTGATCTTGGAAGGGGAGAACTGCTTGTCGAAGCTAAATGGGATGTTCGCATTCCTATTCTACGACCGGAAAGAGAAAAAGTTTCTGGCCGCGAGAGATCCGTTTGGGATCAAGCCGTTTTACTACTTTCAGCGAGCGAACGAATTTGTGTTTGGTTCGGAGATCAAAGCGCTCTTGGTGCATCCTGAAATATCGGCGGAACGTTCTCAGGAAGGGTTGCAGGACTATTTGACCTTTCAGTTTTGCCTGGGCTCGAAGACCTTGTTTCGGGAAATCCGCAAGCTGGAACCAGGGACGTACCTTAACGGGAACCAGGCGGGAATGGATGAACCCAAGGTCTATTGGGAGGCGGGTTACGAGGTGGATGACTACCACAACGAAGACTACTTCATTGATCGTCTGAGAGGACTACTTGAGGAAAGTGTGCGGCTTCAGTTGCGCTCCGATGTACCGTTGGGCGGATATCTTTCAGGGGGCTTGGATTCGAGTTTGGTTTGCTCGATAGGGGCCGAAGCTTTGGGAGGCCGGATGCCGATGTTTCACGGTCGATTTGCCGAGGGGCCCGAATTCGATGAATCCTACTATGCCAAGTTGGTAGTAGAAAGGAGCCGAGGAGAGTATTTTGAAACGGTTCCAACGGCCAAAGATTTTGTGGCGGAGCTGCCGCGGTTGATCTATTCATTGGATGAACCATTGGCGGGTCCTGGCCTATTTCCCCAGCTCATGGTGAGTAGGCTGGCTCGGGAACACGTGACAGTCGTATTGGGCGGTCAGGGTGGTGACGAGATCTTTGGTGGTTATGCCCGCTATTTGGTGGGATACCTTGAGCAGGCATTGAAGGGCGCTATCATGGAAACTCAGGAGGAAGGAAAGCACCTCGTAACGCTAGAGTCCATTGTCCCGCAGCTTCCTCTATTGAAACAGTATGAACCCATGCTTTCGTACTTCTGGAAGGAAGGGTTGTTTGGAAGTATGGATCAACGGTACTTCCGTTTAATTGACCGGAGCCAAGGCGTAGAATCTATCTTGAGCCAGGAACTCCTGAATCAGCTAAATCGGGAACAAGTGTTTGCTGAGTTTCAGGCCGTCTTCAATCGCCCAGACAGTAGCTCGTACATCAACAAGATGACCCACTTTGATCAGAAGACGCTGCTGCCCGCGCTCCTTCAAGTTGAGGATCGGGTATCGATGGCAGTATCGTTGGAGTCACGAGTGCCCCTGTTGGATACGCGTATCGTCGAGTTGGTGACATCTATGCCACCGCCTTTGAAGTTCCAAGGCGGGAGAACAAAACATATTCTGAAGAAGGCGATTCGGAATCATCTTCCATCGGAGCTGATCGAACGGAAGGACAAGATGGGATTTCCCGTTCCTTTGGCGAAGTGGATGAATGGAGGGCCAGTAAGAGATTTTGTCGGTGATGTGTTGCTGTCGCAACGGAGTCTTGAACGGGGCGTGTTTTCTCGTGAAGCCCTGTACGGGATGCTGGAGAAACAGGGTGTCGGAGGGAGGAAGCTTTGGGGGGCTCTGAGTTTGGAACTTTGGCATCAGCAGTTGATCGACGGGGATGCCTTGGCGGCATAGCCGGGCAGCCTTCCGATGAAGTGAACTCCTTCGGACTGATTCTTCCCCAGCATCATCGGATGAGAGATCATGTGGTGATGGCCTTAAACCGATACTGGACGGGTATGGAGGCCGAGCTGCGTGGTCTACCGATCAAGGAAGGCCCGAACCGAGCGGTTCAGGTGCCTTTGCAATTGGTCTCGGTAGCATTGCCAGGTTGGGCAGCTGAATGGGGAGTCGAGGGACGCGTATTTGTTCCCGCGGAAGCCGTGGGTCCTGGCCGTGGTCGTTGGGAGGAGATTGATTGGTGGTTGGCTTGCTTTCTGATGCTAGAGTGCTGGCATGAGAGAGTGGTCGAGTCGACTGAAGGATCCATCCAATCGTACAGTTTCCGTCTGGAGGAATGGGATTCCCGGATTTGGGATCGAGCCTGGCTAAATCGGATCGCTCTGTTTCTTCGGGAATGGGCGTTTCAAGACAAGGAGGCTCCCGCTCTCCCGGAACCCGAGATCATTCTTACACATGATGTGGATGCTGTCCGAAAGACGGTTGCGATTCGGATCAAGCAGGGCCTCTTTGGTGTCTTCAATGGGTTGAAGGCGTTAAGAGAAGGGTCCTTTCGTCGAGCCGGTGAACGTTTAAGGAAAGCAGCTTCGTTTAGTCTGGGGTCTGGGGACTGGTGGACCCTGGACAAGATGATGCAGCAACAGAAGACTCTTGGGATTCGGAGCGTCTTTCACTTTGCGGCTGACAAGCGTCCCAAGACACCGAAACGGTGGCTCTTTGACCCAAACTATAACATCCAAACGGCGGCACTGAAGAAAGTCTTCGCAGCTCTGAATGATGGGGGTTGGGTCATCGGGCTGCATCCGAGTTTTGATAGTTGGAACAAAACTGAGTTGCTGGAAGGCCAGCGGAACTACTTGCAGTCTGCGTCGAGATCAACGGTAACCTGGAGCCGCCAACATTGGCTGAGGTTTTCGTATTTAGATACGTGGTCGGCACTTCAGGAGGCGGGTGTAGAGATCGATAGCACCCTAATGTTTAATGATAGGCCGGGTTTTAGGGCCTCCTTCGCAGGCCAATGGCGTCCATGGAACCCAAGTCGAGGGGAACCATTGACACTCCAGGCCCTCGCCAGCGTATTCATGGACTCGCACCTGTACGACTACTCTGATCTTACTGATGCAGAGCGTGAGCAAGAAATTGACCGATGGCTGAAGGAAGTCGAAACGGTGAGGGGACGAGTCGCTGTGCTTTGGCATCCTCAAACGCTCACGACAGACTATGATTGGAGCGGCGGCTATCAAGTCTTGCTAGAGCGGATGGCGTCGATAGCAGTAAAGCCGGGCGCGATCATGGAAAACTAATCGTGGAACGAGTTCATTCGGAAAACCCCTATCTTTCTGAGATTGAGCAGACGCTTCCGCGGCTTCTTAGTCTGTTCAATCAGGATGTGACGTCCGCCTCGTATGGGATGGGAGATCGCTATCATTGGGCTTGGGGATTGATCGATTTTGGAAACGGTACTTTCCAAGGAGCTGCTCATGGTTTGTCGAGACTTGTGGCTTCAGGTCTGCTGCCAGCCCGGTTCGATGAACGACGAATCCTGGCATTGATTCGGGGCATGTTTAAAGCGGCCAAAACTCTCCGTCGATCAGATGGGAGTATGGAGGAGGCTTTTCCATATGAGGGTTCGTTTTGTGTCACCGCCTTGGTTGCTTATGATCTTTTAAGCGCAGTGGAGTTGCTCGAAGAGCGCTTGACGGATGTAGAACGGCGATACTGTCTAGGCGTCGTGCGCCCAATGATCGGGTTCCTAGAGCGCAATGACGAAACGCATGCTCTGATTAGCAATCATTTGGCAACAGCCGTGGCTGCTTTGGTGAAGTGGTCTCGACTTGCCAACGAGGGCAATTTGGATAGGGCTTTGGAAATCCTTAATCGTATCCTGAAGAACCAGTCGTCCGAAGGTTGGTTTCGAGAATATGAGGGAGCCGATCCGGGCTATCAGTCCCTGGCTACATACTATCTGGCAGATATTCACCGGATGGAGCCGAATCTAGGATTGCTCGAACCATTGAAGCGTTCTGTTGAGTTCTTGTGGCACTTCGCCCATCCAGACGGTTCTTTCGGTGGAATTTACGGAAGCCGCAATACCCGATTTTACTATCCGGCTGGAATCGAGTCTCTTGCAGAGTGCCTGCCAGAAGCAGGGGCTCTCGCTGAAGAGATGAGAACGAGTATCGCGGGGAGCCGTGTCGTGACACTGTCTTGTATGGACGAGCCCAACTTGGTGCCGATGTTCAATGCCTATGCGTGGGCGGCTGTGCATCCTAGGACCCACACGGATGCTATCATTCCCTGTCGTGCGAAGCCTTTTCGGCGGCATTTTGATGAGGCAGGGCTTCTAATAGACAGGGGAAAGTCTCATTATTCGATTTTGAGTCTTTCGAAAGGGGGGGTAGTCTATCATTTTGAAAATGAAAAAGCGCGATTGATCGACTGTGGCGTTGTGATTCAAGCGCGGAACGGCGACCAAGCGAGCACCCAAAACTGGTCGCAGCACCGGACCACGGTTCATGAGGAGTCGGTCGAGATTGAGAGTGATCTTCTCCCGATGCAGCGTCAGGAGACTTCACCGCTGAAGTATTTGGCATTGCGGTTCCTTTGTTTGTCGGTGATGAGAAACAGTTGGATTCGGGAAAGGGTGAAACAGCTACTCGTGAAGTTACTGATTACTCGGCGGGCGGCGGCAGTGGGTACGAGTCGGCGCCGGATCACTCTAGGGCAAAACCTCCGGATCACTGACGAAACAAGCGAGTCTGGCGGCTATAAAACTTTGGAGAAGCGATACTCCTTTGTCGCCATTCACATGGCGAGTCAGGGCTACTGGCAACAGTCTGATACAGGGGGCGGGGACCATTAAGATTAGATTACTTGTGCCCGTCAGTGACTCAATCGTTGGACCGGGAGAATCGAAGAAACTAGATAGAAACGGGAAAAACGGCTAGACTGGTTCGGCGCGCTTGCCGTGGAGAGACGAAGAGTATGTCAGAACGAAAGAACATAGATGATGTTAAGCGTTTTTGGAACGAGAATCCCCTGTGGACCGGCGAATCTGCCTATAAACCGGGCACATTGGAGTTCTATGAGGAGCACCGGAAGGTCTACATCTCGGATTGTTTCTCGGGCAAGATGGATGAGCGAATCTTTCTAGAGGAAGCGAAGGATCAGCCAATCTTGGACCTGGGGTGTGGTGTCGGCTTTTGGCTGATCGAGTTTGCCAAGCGAGGTTTCAAGAACGTCCATGGGGCAGACCTGACGCCAGCGTCTCTGAAACTTGCGAAGAAGCGGACCGAGTTGTATGGGTACGATGTCTCGTTAACAGAGCAGAACGCAGAGTCGATGACCTTTTCGGATGCGAGCTTCCAGCATGTCAACTGTCTTGGAGTGGTTCACCACACACCTCACCCGGACAAGGCGATCGGAGAAATAGCTAGGATACTAAAACCCAATGGTTCCGCGTCTATTTCCGTGTACTACAAGAATGCAGTCATTAGGGCTTGGCCCATCTTACGTCCATTCGCATTGGCTCTTGGTTATCTAGGAGCCAAAATGAAGGGCCGAGGTCGGGAAGGAATCTACAAGCTGAAGTCTGTTGATGATGTTATTCGCTACTATGATGGGGAAAAGAACCCGATTGGAATTGGATATACACGGAGCGAGTTTGTGGCCGAACTCGAGAAGCATTATCACATCGAAGAGATCTACTACCATTTCTTTCCCGCTAGATCGCTTCCGATCCCGATCCCGAGATTCCTTCATCGATTCTTGGAGTGGCTTTTTCCGTTTATGATCGTAGCTGGCGTAAGGAAGAAAAAGTAAACCTGCAGCTTACTTGCGGTATCACACCTACGAGAGGCAAACAGATTCGTCGACCGTTGTGAAAGCAGGAAATGCCGATCTCAAATAAATGTTTTGGCACGACCATCCCCAGACTTGGGAGCCGTCGGTTTCGGGAATGTATATTGAGACTCACATGTTGAAACCGAGGGGCTGGGCGAATTGTCGTGAGGTGGTGTCAGTATGATTCCCCGCTTTGCGCCCTGTATTGGTCTGTCTGAGCTCGCAACTGCAGCACGGCCCGGAAGAGATGCCGTACGATTGTTCGAGGTGGGCGTAGCGAAACTCTTCAACGCTACGGATGCTGTAGCGTTCCCCTATGGACGGGCAGCACAGTGGGCATTCTTTAAAGCGGTAGGTCTGGATAGAATCGATATCCACATGCCGGCATACACGTGTTCTGTAGTGGCCCACGCCGTCAGCCTTAGCGGAAATCATGCGCGATTCATTGATATCCAGCTGGACGACTACAACATGGACTTGGATCAGCTGGCGGACTCGATTACAGAACGTACCCGGGCCGTTATTGCGACCAACACGTTTGGGTATCCGCAGAATGTGGAAGCATTAGAGGCGATTGTCAAAGAGGCAGAAGGTCGTTATGGACACAAAGTATGGCTGATGCAGGATTGCTGCCATTCCTTTGGAGCCCGTTGGGGAGACCGATTCGTGGGAGAAAGCGGCGATGTAGCAGTTTACGCATTCAATGTTAGCAAGCATTTGACTTCTATTTTCGGAGGAATGTTGACATTTCAGGACCAAGAACTAGCCGATCGGCTACGATCTTGGCGGGATGCCCACTTTAAGCCAGCGACGATATCGAAGGCTATCAAGCGGATAGCCTATTTGATCGCAATATACTGCGCCTTCAATCGGGCAATCTACGGTGCGACTTGGTTCCTCTCGGAACGGACAAGAATCTTGGATCGTTACACCAAGTCTTTTCACCTGGACGACCGAATCCATTTTCCCTCAGATTATAACCAACAGATGAGTCCGAGCGAAGCGGCTGTGGGTTGTCGGCAGTTAGACCGGTATTCAAAGATACTGGAGGACCGACGAACCAATGCGGAGTTCTGGCATCGTAATCTGGAGCGGAAAAAGGATTGGGTACTCGGTCCGATTAGAGAAGGTGCCACCTATTCCCACTACGTCGCGCGCGTACCGGACCGACAAGCTACGGTCGAGGATTTTGGGCGTCGTGGTATCCACCTCGGTGAGTTAATTCAGTATAGTATACCCGCATTAAGTTCGTATGCGGGCACAGGACAAGCCTGTCCAAATTCAGAAAAGGCCAGCCGACATACCGTCAATTTTCCGGTGGCGGAATCGCCATGGCGTCTGGAGAAGTGGCTCAAGGGAATAGGAGTCGTGTGATGGAAGATAAACAGATAGAGACGCTCGTCGTACTAGGCAACGACAAGGTTGGGGCTCAAGCAATGGCGCTACCCGAGATGGAGAACTGTAAGGTAAAGGTTCTTCTCGACAGCTCCAGTAGTATGGGGAGGGTTTTTCGTTTAATTCGGAGGCGGCGCCTTAGGTTTGGTCTTGTCGTAAAAATGTTTCTGGCGGAGATGAAAAGATCTCGCCCTAAAAGGCGAGTGCCTATGAGAGGCGAGATTGCATCGAATAAAGATCTTCTGAAGGCCATCGCAGACTATCAGCCCAAGCGTGTTATTTTGTTTCGGGCCGGTCTGATTATTAATCGATCTGTGATCGCGGCGGGGGTACCACTTTTGAATATCCATTGTGCTCGTGTTCCAGAGTATGGAGGACTGGGATCGATCGATAGAGCATTGGGAGATCGAGCATTTGATCAAGAAGCGACTTTACACCAAGTAACCGAGACGATTGATAAAGGGGAAGTCTTTGATATCGAACCTTACCATCTGGACGGATCGCGGACTTATTCGCAGAACGAGGGAATAGCCTATGACGCTGGAATTCGGTTGTTGAAGCGAACTCTCGTGTGAGGAAGGAGACTTTTGAGTTGGTAGCACTATCAGTATAGCGGTGAAACGACTGGCGCAGTTGGGCAAAGATTCCGTGGTCTACGGTCTAGGGACAATACTGGGACGTTCCGTATCGTTCTTGATGCTCCCAATCTATACCAAGATCTTTGGACCGACCATTTACGGAGTCATTGAGATGATGGTAGTGGTGCTCGGTCTGATGAGCGCATTCATCGTCATGGGAACTGACTCGGCCCAATCATTTTTCTTTTTTGAGAGAAAGAAAGAAGGTGAGGTAGGCCAGCGCGCGATCGTAACAGCGGTTGTTCAGTGGCTTTTGATTTGGGGAGCGATCGTAATCGGGATAGGGCTTGTACTGGCGGGTCACATAAATTCATGGTTCTTCAATGATCGGCTTGGTTTTTGGTATTTCGTAGTCGCCTTTGCCGGCGGAATGATGACAATTTTGCTTCAGCAGGGAATTGAAGTTTTTCGGTTGTTGATGCGGCCTTGGAGTTACGTGGCGATTAATCTTCTGGTGTCGGTACTGACAGCCGGGTTCGTTTTAGGATTCACGGTTGGTTTGGATTGGGGAATCTTTGGGTACTTTTCTGGCGTGGCTCTCGCTGCGGGCGTAGGTGCTATAACAAGTTGGGTCTGGTTGAGGAAGTATCTTGTTCCTCTTAAGTTCGAGTTTGCTTGGTGGCCGCGTATACTAAGGTTTGGCGCACCATTGCTTCCTGCGGCCCTAGCGCTCTACGTGATGTCAAGTAGTGATCGATGGTTCATTCAAAAGTGGTGGGGTGAAGATTGGGTGGGAATCTATGCCGTGGGAGCCAAATTTGGACTGATAATGGCACTCGGGGTACAGACGTTCCGCAAGGCCTGGTGGCCGATAGCCCTAGATGCAATGCATTCTGACGATGGGCCGCAGACATTTAGGATGATTGCTCAGCTTTTTATAGGTCTTGGAGTCGCTTCTGCAGTATATGTCGGATACCTCGCGCCAAGTTTGATCCAGTGGTTCTCCGCTCCAGGATTCGAAGCGGCTGATGACGTAGTGGCAGTTTTGGCCTGGCAGGCTCTCTTCTACGGCTTTTTCTTAATTGGGAGTGCCGGAATTTGGAAAATGGAGAAGACTTATCTTAACTCAATCTTGATGGTGTCGGCTTCTATTTTGAATCTAGCGCTAAATGCATATCTGATTCCAATCTACGGTGTAGTTGGAGCAGCCTCGGCTACGGCAATATCCTATTTTTTGTGGACAGCGGTCTCAGTGATTGTCTCTGAGAGGTTGTGGCGGGTTGGAATTCCGATCTGGCTGATATTGCTACAGATTTCGAGTGGTGTTATCCTCACTGGTTGGTTGATAGCCGGGAACGCCGGATCAGTCACTCGCGCCTTGGTTGTTCATATCTTTGTAGCGGCCGCTGTGTTAAGTGCTTTTAATAAGGAAACATTAAAGAATCTCAAAGCGAGGTTGGGGTGGAAACAATGACGCTGTTACAACTTCTAAAGCAGCAAAGGTGTTGGCTTTAGTTGGATTGCTACTGCTAACAGAGGTCGCTAACGAATATGAACAGTCTAACTGAGAGGTTTCGACGATATAAGCAAAGGTCGGGACGATTTGCCATGACGCGGTTGCTGATCTTTCCGCTCGTATTGTTGGTCACGAACCCTCGCCGATTGGCTAAGACTTTTTGGAAAGCAAGAATTCTGGCGAATGGACAATGGTCGAGCTATTCTGGTTTTAGGCCTCTCTATGCGATCAATTTTCTATTTTATTGGACACAAACTCTGAATTTTGATCGATACGGCCGGTCGGGACGGAGCCCAAATGTGTCAGCTGGCAATTACCACCTAGGCGATTGGTGGCACTTATCGTTGACGTCTGGGTATCTTTTTTCACGGATAGGAAGTATGTTGCCGATTCTCTGCATGCTGGGTTGGCTCGGTAGTCAGTTCGTTTGGTTGAGGGATGAGCGAATAGAACCAGCCTGGTTGCTGGGTGTCGTTGTCCTCGCATTAGCTAGTAGCTATTTCTATGCGGCAACATTCGTGTTTCTGAACTATAACGCATTAGGTTGGATGTTCATGCCCTTAGGTCTTTACGCAACGATGGAAGGATATTACTGGGCAGCGGGTGTAGCGTGGCTAGCTGCTAGTATAGGAAGTATAACAGCAATTCTGATTGCATGTATGATTTGTTTAAGTTGGTCGATAGTGAGCAGTACAATACTGCCAATTGTCGCTATCCTTCCAGCGTTAATAAAGCTCACTTCTCATTTCGTGTTCGTCGAGAATATCAAACGGTCGGTTGTTGATTTAGCGAAATCTATCGGATTGACTAGCAAGGTGAGTTCGACAGCCAAGTACGAATTTCGCAGTCTGAGCTCTCGTTTGTTTCGCCCAGACTCGATACAGTTTCTTTCAAGTGGAGTAATTTTTTTTGGCGTTTGTCATTATATCGATCGAAACGAGGGGGCTCTGTTGGTCTTGGCGGTGCTATTCTTGTGGGTTGTCAACGCTGGAATTGCACGATTTGCAGATCAACAGAGTTTGTACATGGCCATGTTCACAGTAGCAACAGCGGTGGCAATCAATAGCTCGACGTGGGTGGTCTTGGGAGCATATTGGTTGGTCGTTTCGCCTCTTCCTTGGTTGATATCCGCAGCGACGGGAGATAGGAATTGGGATTGTCCCAAGGCCTACGGGCCTTTCAACATTCAACAGTATATTCGACTCAGTAACGAATTCCTATCCACGGCGCCAAAGGGAAGCCGAATACTCTTGGCCTTGGATGATCCGCAGGGTGACTACATGAAAGTGTTCGATGGGTATAGAATAATATATGAGATTGCGTTTTATACTGGGAACCTTCGTGAGACTCTAGTATTTCCAGACTGGCATGCGATAGCGGAATATAACAAGGTAGGAGATATTGGGTTTTGGGGACGCGAAGTATCAGCTGTAAGAGAAAACGTTAGGGTATGGAAAGCAGACTATGTTCTTGTGTACCAAGAGTCAGGGTCCAAACTTAATGAGAAGTGGGAGCTAAAGGGATTCACTAATGAGGGTAATCTCGATTGGGGTGAGATTGTTGCGCAGGGCGTCTTTGATGACGAGGTTTGGCCTCGAACATGTATGACTCCAAAGTGGTTCTTGTTGAAATCGCCCAGATCCGATCAGTAGGAGTCCGTTTGGTGATGAGGTTGATGTTGGATAGTCAAGAAGGGAGAAGAAAATGAGGGAAGGTAGGTACGGAAGGTTTAAAGATCAATTGATACCCCCTTCGAACATAGATGGTGATCTTTCATGCGACTGGATTAAGACTATAGTTAGTGACTTTGATCTTCGATCAGACTCGATAGGTGGCAACTAATGCAGCGAAGACAATGTGCGGAATAATAGGTTACGCTGAAGAGTCAGGGGCAAACGAGGTCGCGACCCGCCTCAAGGACGCTATGTCGGTATTGGTTCATCGAGGGCCTGATAGTTCTGGTATCCGTAGTTTTCGAGTGGGCAACGTTACTCTGCATCTTTGTCATACGAGATTGGCTATCCTGGATCTGTCGGAGGGTGGGCATCAGCCAATGGTGACTGAAGATGGACGATTCGCGATCACTTACAATGGCGAGATTTACAACTATAAGGAACTGAAAATTGAATTGGAGGGGTTGGGCTATACGTTTGGGAGCTCGTCAGATACAGAGGTATTGTTAAAGGCTTGGGAAGAATGGGGAACGGGGTGTTTGTCTAAGCTGATAGGGATGTTCGGATTCTGTATCCTTGATATTCGTGAACGTCGACTCACCTTGGTGCGCGATGCTTTTGGTATAAAACCCGTCTACTATTGCAATGAGAACAGTTCGTTTATATTTGCTTCCGAACCGGAGGCGATAAGAAGGGTCGATCCGAGGAGAACGAGGCTTAATCGAAAAGTGGCATATCGCTACTTGGTAGAAGCGAGTCATGACATTGATCATGAGACGTTCATTGAGGGAGTCTCGCAAGTAAAAGCGGGCCACTTTGTTGAATATGATCTCGAGAAGGGAACGACGGTGAGGTCCGAAAGATGGTATTGGCCATCGATTGAGTTAGACACTAGTCTTGATTTCGAGGCCGCGACTGAGCGAATTCGGGAACTCTTTTTGAGATCGGTAGAATTGCACCTCCGAAGTGATGTTCCGCTGGGAGCGGCTGTCTCTGGAGGTATTGATTCTTCGGCTATCGTTTGTGCTGCACGGGCGCTCAACCCAGACCTTCCCATCAAGACGTTTAGCTACGTGGCACGTGGTCTTCCTTTTAATGAGGAGAAATGGATTGATCTAGTCAACGGGCATGTTGGAGCGGTCGAGCACAAATTTGAGATCACGCCAGATGATATTGCTCGTGACATTGATGATTTGATCAGTGTCCAAGGTGAGCCGTTCAAGGGATCAAGTATTTGTGTCCACTATCGAACTTTTCGTGAAGCGGCCAAGAATGGAGTTAAGGTAGGCCTTGATGGCCAAGGCGGGGATGAGGTATTCGCAGGTTACGATGGATATCCAGTTGATGTATTGGCTGACACAATAGAATCTGCGGGATTCCGGGCTGGTCGTGATTTCTTAAATGCGTCCAATTCATGGCCAGGGCGTAGCTTACCCATTTCGAAGCTGCTGATTGCAGCGGCTTGCGATAGAGTGTGTCCAAGCCTTTCACTTAATGCCTTCTTGGCTCTTAAGATGGAACGGTCAAGGAGACTTACCCAATGGTTGGATCCGGAAGGTGGAATAGATTTTAACTCCTCAAATATCAGTTTGCGTCCGATAAGAGATGGTGAGGGTGGTAAAGGGCGTTTCTTGGCTAAAAGAATTAGACGGGGTCTGATTGACGGAGGTATTCAGAATCTCCTTCGAACAGGTGATCGATGCTCAATGCGTTGGTCTTTCGAGGGAAGGGTTCCCTTTCTCACACCGCAACTTATGGAGTTCGCTCTATCGCTACCCCATCATTTCTTAGTTTCGAGGGGGGGAGAAACCAAACATATCTTTCGACAAGCAATGAGAGGTATCGTGCCTGATGAAATCCTTTTTCGGCGTGACAAGATAGGAGCGAAAACACCGGAACGTGCATTATTGGTTCACTTATGTGGAAAGACTGAAGCGTGGAAGGATGCGGTATCGAGTAGTACGTTCGTAGATAGTGAGAGTTTTTTTTCAACACTAAATGGATTTCTCCATAAGGAAGAGAACTTCAATCAAATAGCGTGGCGGATGTTTAATCTTTTTCAGTGGATGGCTCTTAAGGGTATTCATTAGGCGATTCTGAGATTCCTTAATTGATCTAGAGAAGGTTCGAAGAAAAGGATGGATTCAAGAAGCCGAATTAGAAGAGTTCTTTCTCCTCTTCGGTCTCAGCGAAGATATTCCTCAACTTACAGCGGCTGTGCTTCGATCTGTCCGGCGAATCATTTTCGCGAGCATATAGTCGCTTTATCAGATCGCTATCGGATCGTGAGGGCCTTGAAAGGAGCCTTAAGGGAGATTTATCGTCAATTTGTGCCTCCAGCTCAGGAGAACATCTATTGAATTGGATGAGGCGTAGGCGCTGAGAAAAACAATTGTGAAACAAGCAGTGTTAAGGAAAGGAACGGTTACTCCTGGCGAGGTGGCTGGGCCGAAGGTTTCGTCGGGGGCGGTGTTAATTCGGGTGATCAGCTCTTGCTTATCGGCGGGGACCGAAGGAGCCACGGTGGCGACGAGCGGCAAGAGCATCGTAAGACGGGCTTTGGAGCAACCAGAGAAAGTCAAACAGGCACTTAACATGGTTCGGTCCGAAGGCTTGACGTCGGTTTGGCGGAAGGTAAATTTGCAGTTTGATGCTGGGAAGCCGATAGGGTATTCACTCGCTGGAATTGTGGTGGGAGTGGGAGCTGAGACTTCGCGGTTCCGTGTTGGAGATCGAGTGGCAGCCGCCGGAACGGGTTTTGCTAACCATGCTGAATTTGTCGATGTGCCTGAAAACTTAGTGACGCATCTGGAGCCCGAGTTGGGGTTTCAGGATGCGTCGACTGTTGCATTGGGATCGATCGCCATGCAAGGAGTCCGTCGACTGGATGCGCGGATGGGGGACGTTGTTGTTGTTTTCGGTGTCGGACTTGTTGGACTTCTCGTTGTTCGAATGCTTTCTCTCAGCGGGGTTCGAGTGGTTGGAGTCGACTTTCTCGATGATCGTCTGTCTCAGGCGCAAGAATTTGGAGCGGAGTGGACGCTCAATCCAAAGAACGGCGATTTGATAAACGGGGTCAAGCATCTAACAGGGGGACAACTAGCCGACGGCGTAGTTTTTTGCGCGGCCACGTCAGATCCGACCGGTCTCGAGATGGCATTTCAAGTGACGCGAAAGAAGGGTCGGGTGGTGATGGTCGGTGTCTGGGGCGATGTATTGAACCGGGACGATATCTACTCAAAGGAACTCGATTTTCTCATTTCGACTTCTTACGGACCTGGTAGGGGGGACGAACGTTACGAAATTCAAGGGCAGGATTATCCCTATGCCTATGTCCGTTGGACGGAGGGGCGGAACATGCAAGAGTATCTGCGGTTACTCTCTCGTGGGTCGATAACGTTTCCCCAAGGGGTGTCGGAGGAGTACTCAATTGATAGCGCTTCGGCAGCGTTTGCTCGCTTGAGTGATCGCGATCGGCCCTTGCTGGTTTTCTTGAATTATGGAGACGAGGCTGGGAAGAAGCCCAACGATGCCGTTCGGGTGTCAAACCCGGAACAGTCCAAGTTGACGGTTTCAGATCGCAAGATACGAGTCGGACTAATCGGTGTAGGAGCGTTTACCAAGAACGTTCACCTGCCGAATTTTCAGACTCTCAGCGATAGCTTCTCCATTCATGCGGTTTGTAGTCGTCAGGGACTCAATGCCAAGGAAGTGGCCCGACAATATCAAGGTTCGTATAGCACGACAGATCCAGAAGAGCTATTGAAGGATCCCGATATCGATCTGGTTTGGATAGGGACGCGGCACAATCTGCACGGAAGTTTGGCTTTGCGGGCTCTGGAGTCCGGCAAGAACACTTTCGTTGAGAAACCACTCTGTTTGACTTCAGAAGAGTTGGAGTCGATTCGGGCCTTCTTTGGAAATGGTAACCGCGGCAAACCGAAACCGGTCTTGATAGTTGGCTTCAATCGGCGGTTTTCACCCTATCTGCGGGCTGTCCGGGAAGCCGTTCAGGGGCGCATCAATCCGGTAACCCTGATTTATACAATGAACGCGGGCTTTATTCCTTCAGATCAATGGGTGCATGGGAAGGAAGGGGGGGGGCGCGCATTAGGTGAAGGATGCCATGTGATTGACCTCTTCAGCTATCTGGTGGGATCTCCCGTTGCTTCGGTCAGTGTGGCAGCATTGCATCCTCGGAACCCGCCCCTGCGAAGTGACGATAATCGCATGGTCTCCTTGGAATATGATGACGGATCGATTGCAGGACTCCATTACTTCTCGGGTGGATCGAACAAAGTTTCTAAGGAGCGGTTGGAGGTGCATTTCGATGAAAAATCGATCCTTGTCGATGACTATCGATCACTGCAGGGCTTCGGGGTATCCTTACCTAAGCTTGCATCAAACCTCCCAGAAAAGGGCCACTTGGAGGAAATGAAGGCGATCCACGCTTGTCTATCCGGGACTCCACAAGTGTGGCCGATTCCCTTGAAGAGCTTGCTCGAAACCTCCGCGGTATCCATTCAGGTCGGAGCGGACATGTGATGCCTGCCAAGGTTCTGTATATTCATCATGGAAGGGGGGTTGGAGGTGCCTCTCTGAGTTTGCTATACACCATTCAGGGGCTTGATCCAGAGCGATACACTGCAAAGATCGTACTTTTGCGTCGGTCCAGCGTCGAGGATCTTTACGAAGAGAAAGGGGTCCCGGCCCGGGTTGCAGATCGGTGGCCCTTGTTCCAGCACACGATTGCTATTTGGATTCCGTTCTATCGGCCGTTTCGGCTGGCATCCATGTTCCTTTCATTTTACGTGACAGCGTATCGTTATGCCCGTGAGATCTTGCTGGAAGAGAAGCCCGATCTCGTGCATTTGAATTCATATCATGGTATTGCTTGGGCTCGGGCAGCCCACCGATTGGGCATACCCGTGGTTTCTCACATCCGAGAACCCATGCCAAACGGCTACTTTGGCTTTCGGAAACGGTTCATTCGTCGTCAATTGGAACGAGCGGATGCACGGATCATAGCGATCAGTCAGCATAATGCGACCTTGGTGAATCTTCCGGATCGAACGCGTGTCATTTATAATTTTGTCGATCACAATCGGTTCTCACCTCGAGAGGATTCGCAGAACGGGAGTATTGAGGAGCAGCGCGAATTTAAAGTGATCTTTCTGGGTGGTGCTAACACGATTAAGGGATTTGAAGTTCTGGTAGATTCGCTTTCCCGACTACGAGAAGGAACGACAGTGATCTTTGCTGGGGACTATCCAAAGCATTTGCGTCTCATTTCCCGTCTGATATGGCCGAAGCGGCACCAAGCGTTGGTCGATCTGCAGCACGCGAAAAATGCCGAGATTATAGGGAGCACTCCGGACATCGCAGAATGGATTGCCAAAGCCGATATTCTCGTTTTTCCGTCGATGGTTCCGCATTTTGCCCGCCCTGTCGCTGAGGCGCAGATGATGGGGAAGGCGGTCGTGGCTTCGAGTGTGGAAGGGATGGAAGAGCAGGTGACGGATGGAAAGGACGGGATTCTGGTCCCACCGGGGAACCCAGTTGAACTCGCCGCTGCGATTAATCGTCTCATCGACGAACCCAAACTCAGGAAATGTTTGGGTGAACAAGGCCGGGAGCGCGCCAATAGGAATTACCGACAGGATCGGAACATGGAGGCAGTCCAAGGCCTTTATGATGAGCTTATTACGAGGAGGAGAGAATGACGAGATCTGAGCGACTAAAGTTACCCGATTTCGTGCTGTTGGGAATTCTCGGACTAATTCTTATCGAGTTGTTTATCATTCCCAATTCAGGGGCGCTCAAATCGGCCGGGGGCTTAGGTACCGTGTTTTTAGGGGGGCGCCGGTTCGTATTCAGTGATCTACTAGTGATAGGATTTCTCGCGGTGAGTCCCTTCTTGGCTTTCGGATTTCCCAATCGTGAGCGCAGGGGGAGGCTTGCTCCGGCTCAGTATCAAGTGTTGGTGCTTTGTCTTGTATTACTTGGTGGCTTAAGCCTTCTTTGGGGGGGTATACGGGGCAATGATATGTTCATGACGGAAGTGCGAAGGTTTTTCTTTACGGTGCCACTATTCTTTGTCGTCTATTTTGTAAATTTCTCTCCGAACTGCGATCGCATCGCATTGAAGATGGCTGTTTGGGTGCTTTTCGCCTTTCAGATCTTGAACTTCGTCGGGTTCTTTTTTCCCTCCCTGTCTCTTATACACATCTGACGCTGCCGACGACTCCTTACGTGTAGA
>OJGX01000260.1_pt1 | contig 28508 bp, 22 predicted proteins | sample 1594661 | NCBI WGS metagenome assembly OJGX01 (sample SAMN05416839, study PRJEB24817) | seawater metagenome | isolation source: Sea water | place: Canada:Atlantic | collected 2013-07 | reverse complement strand
AACTATTAGATGGATTTTTAAAAAACGAAAAATATAATTTCACAGAAACAAGTTTTTCTTTATTATAATTAACTCCAAAATAGTTAATAAATAATGAATGTTTGTCTCCTTCATCTAGAATAAAACGGATATTTTCGTTAACCTTTTGGTTATTAATAATAAAGTTAAATTGTTCTATAAAGTTCATGAGAAAATAATATATTTAATAGAAAAGGTCATTAACTTTAGTGTGAACCAAAATATATAGATACTAATTAATAGTAGTTTTTATAATTTATGACAAAATAAGAAATTACATAGTCGTCTATTATTTATAATAATAACTTGGAAACAAATATATAAATATTAATTTTATCGGTACTTTATATCGAATAAATATTCTTTATGCTTGATATTGAAAAATTAGATTATATTCCTTTCTTTTTTATTATAGGACGACCACGTTCTGGCACAACAATGCTTAGTACAATTCTAGATGCTAATAAACAAACGGCTATGCCAATTGAAAGTAAGGTTATTATTTTTATGTATTTTAAATTTAGAAATGTAAAATTTTGGAATGAAAAATTACTTCTAAAATTTTATGATGCTATTTTTAAACAGCCTAAAATAGAAACTTGGACGATTAATAAAGAACAACTAAAAAAAGATATACTTCAACTTGGTGAGAATGCTACTTTTCAAAGATTGATTAAGTTGATTTATCTAAATTATATTTCCTTTTTTGATAAAAAAAACATTACGATTATAGGAGATAAAAATCCTGGATACTCTTATGTGATAAGTCATCTAGAAATATTATTAAAACTTTTTCCTGATGCTAAAATTATTCATCTAACACGTGATTACCGTGACCATTATTTATCTATGAATAAGGTAGACTTTGAAGGAAATCATCTTTCTCTTGTTTGTTACAGGTGGCAATATTCTTTTATACAAGTCAGAAAATTAATGAAAAATAAACCTGAGCAGTACTATTTTTTACGCTATGAGGATTTGGTTCAACAGCCTGAAAAGCAGGTTAAAGACATCTGTGATTTTTTAGGAATAATATACCATTCGTCCATGTTGGAGTATTACAAAATAAAAGAAAAAGTACTCAGTGTATATCCTGAAGATTTAGTAATGAAATACCATAGTAGTTTGTTTCAGCCTATAAGTGTAGATTTTATTGGAAAATGGAAACAAAAACTTAGCCCGCAACAAATTGAAATGGCTGATGCTATAGTTGGAAAGGCTGCTAATGAAGCAGGATATGAAAGACAAGTAATTTTAACCAAATGGAAATTCTTTTGGTATTTATTGCCAGATATGGTATATTCACAATTATGGTTATTTTACAAAAAATGGTATGATCAATTTTTTAAACCAAAAGGAAGTAATAAAGGAAATGGGTCAATGTCAAGGTTATATTTCTTAATTTTTAAGCGATAATTTCGTATTCAAAGTAAGTATAATTATCAATTACTTTTATTGAAGCATTGATATTAAATTTAGTAATCATTTTTTTTATTTTATTAATGAAGTTAGTATCTGTGTTTTTAACCTTTACCTTTAAGGTTTTTTCTTCATAAATTTTGGTTAGAAAAACAATCATTTTTCTTGTTTTTTCTATATAGTTAGTTCTATCTAACTCCATGAATATGACACCATTTTTTTCAGAAGTAGTTTTAAAACCAATTTGTTTATTATAAGCTATTCCTTCTTTATTAGAATTGAGTACTCTTATTAAAGTTTTATTCCAAGATAGTATCTCAAATCCTAATTCTATAATGGTTAGAGAGGCTAATGCGGGAACAATTGTTTTTAAATAGTTGCTTTCCCAAATAAATAAACCAGCTTCAGACGTTAAGTTTTCCCAATCTAAATTTCTATCATTAATTAACCCAATAGGTTGTTGATTATAAATGATTAGGTAATAAAAATTATTAAAGTTATTTATACTTTTGAACCATTCTATTTGCTGATCCATAGAAATGTACCCTCTGTAAATCATTTTTGATGATATATTATCAGCATTTCTTTTGATTCTAATCAACTCAATATCATCAATGGTAATTTTTTTGAGTTGAATACCATATTTTTCAACTATCATTTACTAATCTTTTGTTTAATAAAAAAGGTAGGTTTTTTATTCTGAACTTGATAAAGTTTATAGATATATTGACCTAAAACACCTAATGAGTATAAGATGATACTTGCAGAAAATAATACGGCAACAATGATTGAAGTATAGCCTATAGGAACATCCTTAAATATTTTTCTGTGAATAAAATAAATACCTAATATAAAAGATAAAAATGATGAAATTAAACCTAAGTATGTAATTAATTTTAAAGGAAGAGCAGTATAATTTGTGGTAATATTAATAGACATTTTCAATAAACTAAATATGGAATATCTTGATTTTTTATTTCTTTTGTGTTCAACTTCTACAAAAGAAATGTTATCGGTGTACCAAAGTAATAATTCATCAATATAAATAAAACTTTGGCTATGTTCTAGAATTTTTTTAGAAATAAACGCTGTAAATAGCCTAAAGGAAGAACCTTTCCCATGTGATCCTAAAAATAACTTAGCTATTCTTTTTAGTAAGCTGCTACCTATATTTCTAATAGTATTATGTTTTTTGTTTCTATAAATACCATAAACAACTTCAGAATTATTGCTGTTATATTCACCAATCAATTTTAGTATTTCTTTGGGATTAACTTGTAAATCATCATCAATGGTAATAATTATATCGCCTAGGGAATTTTTTATTCCACAAAGAGTAGCGTTATGTTGCCCGTAGTTTCTCGAAAGTCTTATAATACTTATTTTACAGTTGAGTTGATGATAAACTTTTTCAATATCCTTCCAGGTTGAAAGTTTACCACCGTCATTTACTATAATAATTTCAAACGAAGATTCGATAGAATTAAAAACAGTTACAATTTCTGAACATAATTGGTTAATAGATTCTCCACTATTAAAAGCAGGGATTATAATAGAGTAGGTTACGTTATTTTGTTTTTCCATTTTAATGATTTAACCCAGTATTGAAATTTCCAACTTGTAAAATTTGTCCAGTAATAGAACTGTTTTTATCACTCACTAAAAAATGAATGAGTTCATTAACCTCTTTTTTATCAACATTGCCAAAGGGATGTTTTTTCTCAAACTCTTTTATTTTTTCTTCTGTTGTAAAGTTGGTGATTGAATCTGCCATCTCTCCTTTTACAAAAGTAGGAGCTACTGCATTGACCTTTATTTTTTTTGATGCTAATTCTATTGCCAAGGTTTTTACAAGCCCTTCTAGTGCCATTTTAGAGCTCACGTATAAAGCCCCTCCATAGTAAGGGAATCGAGTAGCAACAGAACTCAGAAATACTAATGAAGCATTATTTTTTATTTTATTATTTTTTAATAATGTAGAAACAGAAACTAAAGCCCCATAAAAGTTAGCATTAAAAATCGTATCGTAATGTCTTTTTTTTGTGAATTTAATAGGTGTATGACTGGCTACTCCTGTAAAATATATAACTCCATCTAATTGAGATAAATTATCAAAACAAGATGTATCAAACTGATCGAAATCTATTTTAATTATATTAGGATGTTTTTCTAATTTTAATGTATTTCTTGCTGCTAAATAAAATTCATATATTTTACTGTAAGTTGTTACAAAATCTTCAGCAATTTCTGATGTAGCTCCTATGATTAAAATTTTTTTCATAAATTAATCCATTTCAATTATTGGTAAACAAACCACATTGTTAAAATCTATGATAACAGAACCCCAAGATAAACCAACTCCAAAACCTGATAGTAAAAGTTTTTTATTTTGATTTACGAGATTTTCTGACAAAGCTGCTAAAATAGTAATAGGGATTGAAGCAGAACTCGTATTTCCATAATTTTCTATTGAATAAGGTACTTTTTCTAAAGGTAATTTTAATTTTTTTCTAATACTTTCATTAATCAATTTATTGGCTTGATGAAACACAAAGTAATCTATTTCCTCTTTAGATACTCCTGAAGAGCTCAAAAGTTCGTTGATATTTGGAGTAATTTCTTTTAAAGAAAAATTAAAGACATCTATTCCATTAAGTTCAAGTTGAATATTATTTCGTTCTATTCCTTCACTAATTTTTTTTGATTTTAAAGATGTTTCTGAAACATAATTTCTTGCACCACCATCTCTTATTATAATAGCTTCATAACCTTTTCCGTCTGTTTGCAAGTTATAAAATGATTTATAAGCATTAGTATTAAACTCTACTGCAGTACAAGTTCCAGCATCTCCAAAAAGAGGGAAAGTACTTTTGTCTTTTGGAGATGTGTGTAGGGTTGAAATATCTCCAACCAATAATAATCCTTTTTTTAGTTGACTATTTAACATAGAGGAGATTACAGAAAGACCATATACGTAACCAGAACACCCCATAGTTAGGTCAAAAGCAATACATGATTTTGATAAATTTAGTTTGTGTTGTAAAATGCAAGCAGAAGAAGGAATGACATAATCTCTAGATTGAGATACAAAGATTAGAATATCAATATCTTCCCGTTTCCAATTGATTTTATCGAGTAAATCATTGGTTGCTCTTTCACATAAATCGGAAGTGGTTGTTCCAAAATTGGCTACATGTCTTTTTGATACTCCTGTAGTTTTAATAAACATTTCTCGCTCTTTTGCAGATATCCAATCATAGTTCATATTAATATAAACATTGGATGGGACAGCAGCAGCAATGCCTTTAATTTCAATATTTTCAACTGAAAATTTAGCCATTATTAGTTTTTGATTGAACTAGATTAAATAAATCTTGAATGGTTTGGGTTTCTTTTAAATCATCTCCTTTAAGTAATATATCATATTCAGAATCAATTAAAGCAATAATTATTAAAGCATGCATAGAACTCCAACCTTCAATTTCTCTATAATTTGTTTCAGGGTTTAAAGTTCCCTTTTCAAGTTCTTCAAACTCATGTTCAATATTTTCTATAAATGTTTTTATATTCATGGTACTAAGTTTTTAAAATTGTTCCACCCCAAGATAAGCCAATTCCAAATCCTGAAATTAATATTTGTTGACTTTTTTGTAGTTTTTTTTCCTTAAATATTTGATAAAGGGCTATTGGAATAGAGGCTGAAACAGTATTTCCAATTTCTTTAATATTAATTATAAATTTTTCTTCGTCAATGTTAAGTTTTTTTCTAATAAAATCAAGCATTTGTCCATTAGCTTGATGTAATACAAAATAATCTATTTCTGAAATAAGTAAGTTTTCTTTGATTAATATCTCTTGTATTAATTGAGGAAGTTTTTTGAGAGCAAAAAGAAAAATTTTGCTACTGTTCATTCTTAACCTCCCTCCCTCTAGTCCGGTTGGAATCTTTTTGAATTGAGTTAACCATTTTATGCTCGCAGGTTCTTTAGTTGCGGAATGTTCAACAAATAAACTTTTTGCACCGGATCCATCAGTACCAAAAGTAAAGTTGGTAGGTCGTGCATTAATACCAGCATTAATTTTTTTATTACTAATTAGTGTAGCAGCAGCAGCATCACTAAAAATAGCTCTTAAATCTAAATCTAAGGGATGAATTACCTTGGTAGGGACATCGGCTGTTATCAATAATACATTAGTGACTTGTTTACTTTCTATTAATGCTTTAGCTAAACTAAGTCCATAAATAAATCCTGTGCATCCGTGCAGGACATCTATAGCTCCACAATTTTGTGATAAACCTAAATCATTTTGAATGATACAGGCTGTTGTAGGACCTTTATATTCTAATGCATCAGAAACAAAAATAATGTATTCAATTTCATTTTTATTAATGTTCCATTCTTTAAATAATTTATTGGCTGCTGCATTTCCTAAGTCTTTAGCAGTTTCATCTAAACGGGATATATATCTTTTATTTACCCAACATTGATTGTATAATTCTTCTGAAGATATTTTAATTTTTTCTTTATTCCAATTGGTATTAAAATCAGTAATTAATTCTTCATTAGTTATTGATTTTTCAGGAAAATGATAACTTATTGCATTAATATATATCAAAATATTTTTAGCTTTAAAGATACAATTCTTTTCAAATTAAAAAAGAAATTTATTTAAATAAAAAGAGGAACTTTTAGTTCCTCTTTTTATGGGGGTATTTTTTATCTTATCAATGTTAGTGTTCCTTTTTGAAAATATTCTTTGCCATCTATGCCTTCTGCTCTAATAATGAAATAATAAGTTCCATCAGCAGCATCTGCACCAGAAAGTGTTTTTCCATCCCACATACCGTTTACATTATCCCAAGCAAACATTTTTTGTCCCCATCGGTTGTAAATCTCCCCTTCTACATGTTTTAAGTTTACACCATCAACTCTAAAAAAGTCATTGCTTCCATCACCATTAGGAGTAAAAATAGTAGGTATTAAAATACTTGATTCATCAAATACTTCTATTATAACAGTAGCTGTATCCCAACAAACTCCATTAGTTACAATTAGTGTTGCAGTAAATGACCCTGGGTTGGTATAAGTATGAGTTGGTTCAAAGATGGTATCTGTAGAACCGTTTCCAAAATCCCAAAAATAGTTGGTAGCACCAGTACTTCCATTTCCGAAGAATACATCTAATGGAGATGAACCTGTTACAGGTGTAGCATTAATTACGGCATCTACAAAATTAACAGTTATAGTTACGGAATCTATTTCACTCGAACAAGAACCAACATTGTTAGCATATATGGTAACAATCCCACCACTTGTCGGAACATAAGCAAGAGGGTTTCCTGTTCCAATAATAATAGTACCAGCAGCATCAGCGTACCATGTTACAGTTCCTGTACCTGTTGTATTTGCAGAAAGATTTAAGGTGTCATTTAAGCAAATAGGGTTAACAGGATTTATACTAATTGTATTTTGTGGATTAATTGTTATTTGTACAGAATCTACAGAAGGACAAGCATTTCCTGCAGAAGTCGTATTATAATAAATAGTATAACTACCAATCCCTGTTAATGTAATATCAATTTCTCCTGTTGTTGCATTAATAGTTCCTGATGGAGATATAGTAAATGTACCACCATTAGTTCCTGTAATGTTAGGTATAGGGTTATTATCTGCTTCACAGAAAGTAGTTGAAGAATAATTAAATGAAGCATCATCATCTGCATTAATCACAACAGAATGTATTAATGTATCAGTACACGGAGCAGCACCAACAGTATAGGTTATATTTACATTAGTACCTCCTAAACCTGATGGGTCAAAATTATTTCCTGTAACTCCTGTTCCTGAGAAACTGCCACCGCTAGAGCCGGTTATTAATGTTGATAAATCTATAGGTGTAGCACTTTCACACATTGGTCCCGGATTAGTCCATGAAGCATCAAATGTTGAAACATTTATAGTGTGTGTTTGAGTTTCTTGACAAGGAGCTGTTCCAACTGTATAAGTTACAGATTGAGAGCCTGAATTTGGATCAAACATATTACCTGTAACTCCTGTTCCACTCCAAGTACCGCCAGTAGTACCAGTTACTAAATTATCTAAATTGATATTTCCGGCAGCAGCACAAACCGGAGATGGATTAGTCCAACTAGGATCAACATCTGGTAATATATTTATGGTATGTGTTTGAGTCTCTGTACATGGAGCAGCACCAACAGTATAGGTTACACTTACATTAGTTCCCCCTAGACCTGAAGGATCAAAATTATTACCTGTAACTCCTGTTCCCGAAAAACTTCCACCAGCTGAGCCAGTTATTAATGTTGATAAATCTATAGGTGTAGCATTTTCACATATTGGACTTGGGTTGGTCCATGAAGGGTCAAATGCAGAAACATTTATAGTGTGTGTTTGAGTTTCTTGACAAGGGGCTGTGCCAACTGTATAAGTTACAGATTGAGAGCCTGAATTTGGGTCAAACATATTACCTGTAACTCCTGTTCCTGACCAAGTACCTCCTGCAGTACCAGTTACTAGATTATCTAAGTTGATATTTCCGGCAGCAGCACAAACCGGAGATGGGTTAGTCCAAGTGGGGTCAACATCTGGCAATACATTTATGGTGTGTGTTTGAGTTTCTTGACAAGGGGCTGTTCCAACTGTATAGGTTACAGATTGAGTCCCAGATGAAGGACTAAATGAAGTACCTGTAACTCCTGTTCCTGACCAAGTACCACCTGTAGTACCAGTTATTAAGTTATTTAAATTTATATTACCTGCAGCTGTACAGATTGGAGATGGATTTGTCCATGCAGGATTAACATCTGGAACTACTGTAATAGTTTGAGTAAGTGTTTGGGTACAAGGAGAAGAACCAACAGTATATGTAACACTTTGTGATCCAGATGCAGGATTGAAACTTGTTCCTGAAACACCAGTACCACTCCAGGTGCCACCAGTAGTACCAGTTATTAAACTATTAAGATTAATAGAACCGGCAGCCGCACAAATAGGTGAAGGGTTAGTCCAAGCCGGATTTACAACAGGATTTACTGTTACAGTTACGGATTGACAAGTAGTGTTATTACAAGTTCCTTCTGCTCTAACAAAATAAGTTGTTGTTGTGCCAGGAGATATAGTTATGGTAGATCCAGAACCTACTGAGGTACCTCCACAACTTCCTGAATACCATTGCCAACCAGCACCAGTACCTAGTGAACCACCATTTACTGTTAAATTAGTAGTTGATCCAACACATATTGGGTTGGGAGTTGCTGTTGCACTAGTTGGAGCAACAGAAGGATTACTTACAGTAACAGCAAAACATCTGGGAGCACTTGTTCCACAAAGATTATTTGCAGTTACACAAATATTTCCAGTACTTCCTGGTGTGGCAGTAATAGAGGTTGTTCCTTGACCGGAATTTATTGTCCACCCGGCAGGAACAGTCCATGTATAACCAGCAGCATTAGCTACCGGTGGTATAGAAAAAGTGGTGGCAACTCCAGTACAAACGTTGGAGTTCCCTGTTATTGTTCCAGGCTGTGTTGCAGGAGTAGCTTGGTTGGCGGGGACATATGTCATTGTTAATACTGCTCTATTTATACAAACTCCTTGTCCTGTACAAAGTTGGAAACTATTATTTCCTCCATAGTTATAGCCCGGTACACCACAAGGAAAGGTTTGTCCTGTAGTAGCAGATGTCCCACAAGGCAAAGACGAACAAGGACAACCTGGGTTTCCCTCATTAACAGTTGGAAAAGTGTTGCCATTAATGGTAGCAGTTAAGCTTCCTCCTTGACATTGTGCTGAATAATAACTAATAGCAATATTAGTAACAATATTTCCAGGAGGAACAGGATCCACAAAATTTTGAGTTCCACAAGCTGCGGTATTTCCACACCAACTTGATGTTGTATTAAAACACCAATAATCGGCACCACAAACAGTACATCCACCACACGCTTGAAAACCACTATAAGTAATAGTGGTTGTTGCTGTTTGAGCATTTAGATTGTTATCTTGAAAAGCATTTAGAAAAAATAAACAACTGAATATTAGAATTGAAAGTATTGATTTTTTCATAGTTAAGTAGTTTTATAAATAGTTAAGTAGTTTTATAAATAGTATAGTAAGTTATTATTTTATTAATAGGTTACTTTATCTTTTTTACTTTTATAGTTTTAAAAACATGTTTTTTAATTGCATTTTTTTCCGATTCATCAGGTGCTTCAATAACTAATTTAGAAATGTTTTTGTCAGTAGAAGAACACGAACCTTCATAATCTTTTCTAGCAGGAATACTTACTACAACTTTTTTTGAATTTGGGGTTAATTGCCACTCAACTTCAACGTCAGATTCGTTAGTATTGATTAACTTTAGAAGAATTACTTTTTTAGAATTGCAAACACTTTTCATTGTATAAAAAGTAACACCTTCTAACATGTTTGTAAGTGGAGCAGGAGCAATAATTGTATTACCTGATGGCTCATCATGAGTATGAGGGTTAAATTTATTTACTGGCATCCATGATTCTCCATGAGGAGTGGCTGCAGTGGATTTTTCATGCTCATGGCTTTGAGAAAAGCCTGTTAAACTTGTTATTAGAATAGTAATTAAAACTACTGAACGAAATGTTTTGATGTTTTTCATAATTTATTTAGATTAATGTTGTATATGTTTGATTATTAGTAAAACAAATATAAAAAGTTAATTGTAAATATAAAATTATATTTTATTGATTGTCATGACGTGTTTTATTTTTAAATAGTTGCATATCAGTATATAATATTTTTTTTTGCCATATAATTTAATGAATAGTTGAGTTTTTGGGCATAACTATCCTTGATTTTTCAGCATATTCTTTTGCTTTTTGTTCATTTCCTACTACTTTAAATACATTAGAAACATTTTGCAGCAATACATAATCTAAAGGAGGAATTGCTGCTGCTTTTTCAAAATAATCTAACCCACTTAATGTATCTTTTTCATACATGTATGCATTGCCAACATTTATGTATAGAGCAACTTTTTCAGGATAGATTTCTATGGCTTTTTTACTGCTTTCTATGGCTTTTTTGTAAGCTTGTTTTTGAAAATGTAATTCGTATAGTCTTTGGTAAGCAGGTAAATATTCTATTTTCTTGCTAAGCATATTTTCATACCAATAGATGGCAGAATCAGGTAAATTTCTTTTTTCATAACAATAGCCATAATTATATTGACCTTCAACATTTTTAGGATTAAGTTCTATTACTTTTTTAAAGATAGGTTGAGCAGATTTCGCATCATTAAAAATATCTACATAAATAGTAGCTAGGTTGTTTTGTGTAGCAAAATCGTTTGGATATTTTTTTAAACCTTCACTCATTAATTCGGTTGTCTTTTTAAAATGAACCTTTGCCTCTTTGATTAATAAGCTTTTTGCTGCTTCATTTTGTGTTAATGCAATTTCTTTAGAGAGTGCATTTGCTAGAATATAATTTAAATTACATGAGTTTTCAAAATTTATAACATCATGTCTGAATAAAGTTAATTCATTTTTCCATGCCGGATTTCTGGAAAAACTTTTGATTGAATATAGCGACAATAGAATTATGCAAGAAGTTTTGAAATAAGAACTTAAGTATTTAAAGTGTATTTCTTTATTGTAATATTCAATTTTAAATAGGGTTAAAATTAAATAACTTATGCTGATGCAAAATCCTAATGAAGCAAAGTAAACAAAGCGTTCTCCTATTATTCCAACAACGGGCGTAAATAGATTGGTAAAAGGAAAAATACCTATTAAATAAATAAGTATTCCATAAGAAATAATTTTTTTCTGTGGTAGTTTTATTAATGCAAAAACAACTAAAGAAATATGAAACAGCATTGAAACCCATACAATAATGTTTGACCAATTTGCCATTGGTATTATATTGTATCCGTAATATGAGGAAAGGGGATGTGGATATATAAACAGTTTTAAATAATAACCGGCAGTGTAAAATGCAAAAGGAATACGTTCCCAAAAATTATCTATATAAAATAATGGGTTTTCAAAAAAAGCATAAGCTCTTAATTGTATTGATTCTTCTAACAAAAAGAATTTTAAAAGTTTAAAAAATAAAAATGCAGCAATAGGAATTAATGAAAATAGGATAAGTTTTTTTGGTTTAATAGTAGTGAAGAAATAAAGCGTGAGAGGTATAAGGATAAAAAATAATACTGCTGTTTTCTTGCTTAATAAGGCTAATAGTAAAAAGATTACTCCAAAAATTATATTTGTTGCTTTTATATTTTCAACATTTTTAATAAAAAAATACAAAGCATTAATGCCAAATAAAAAAGAAAGCAATTCATCTCTACTTTTTAAGTTGTTTACTACTTCTGTATGAATAGGGTGTGTAGTAAATAAAAATGTAATAAGAATAGGAAAAATTATATTGTAATGTGTTAATAGTTTAATTAAAACAATGAATAGCATTATACAACTTAATATATAAAAAAGTAAGTTTATAAAATGACTTATATGAGGATTTATCCCAAAAAATTCATACTCAATGGCAAATGTTGTTAGTACAACTGGTCTGTATTCAAAATTTTGTTGTCTCGATTCAATATAATGACTAGAAAAAATTTCAGGAATTCCTTTTATACCTTGTTGAACTCTTGGGTGTGGGGTTTTATCACTAGTAGCTGTAACATAATTATCATCTAATGCAAATTCATTTTTTAAACTGTTACCATATATCAAAAGACAAGCAAGGCTTATAAAAACTATAATTATTTTTAATTGCTTTTTAGTAATAGTGTGTACCTGATAAAGCTTCATAATTGTGTTTTACGATTGCGATATTGTTTGAAGTAAATTAAATACATTCTTAATCATTATCAAAATAATTATTTAATTACAGAGACTCTGCCAGTAAAGTCATGCCATTCTCCAAAGATGTCCCTTGCTTTTACTTTATAAACATAAACATCAGTTTTAACTAACTTTCCTTTGTAAACACCATTCCATTTAGGTTCTAATTCAATGCTGTTAAAAACAATTTCTCCCCATCTGTCAAAAATTAATGTTTCTAATTGCATTATTCCATAGCCTTTTATGGTAAAGTAATCATTAATATTATCGCCATCAGGAGTAAATGCATTGGGAATCCAAATAGCAAAAGTCGGTTTAATTTTGAGTGGTTTTTGAGTGGTGTCTTTACAGCCATAAATATTTTCTATGTAAAGTGTAACATAGTATAGACCAGAGTCTGCATATTCATGTATGGGATTTCGAACTATAGAACTAGCTCCATCACCAAATTCCCATAACCATTGATTAGGAATAATAGAGTTGTCTGTAAAAGTAATTTCACTACTATAAATATCAGTGTCAATAGGGTCATAAGTAAAGCTAGCTAAAGGTTTTGGATAGGAGGTTATCATATTAATAATAGAATCTTTACTAACACAACCTTTATCTGAAGTGGCAGTTAAACTAATTCCAAATGTAGCAACAGTAGCATGAGAAGGGTTAGTAAATGAAATATTAGTCGGATTTTCTTGATTTGAAGTGCCTGCATTCCCAAAATTCCAAAACCATGAAACGATATTTCCTGAGGTAATAGAAGAGTTGTTGACGAAGTTAACTATTACAGGAGTACAGCCTTCTGTGATATCTGCTGAAAAATCAATTTCAGGAAGAGGATGTACGGTAACAGGTTTGGTAACAGAATCGATACAACCTTTATCGGTAGTTACAATTAACTGTACTTGATAAACACCTTCAGAAGTGTAAGTATGTATTGGACTTTGTATAACACTTCCTGAGTTATCATCAAAATCCCAATTCCAAGCTACATTACTGCCCGAACTAACATTAGATTGGTCAATGAAACGAGTAAAATCATTCAAACAAACGGTAGTAGGAGAGAAGTCAACTACAGGTAATGGCCATACATTAATGTTTTTAGTAACAGTATCAGTACATCCGTTATCAGAAGTTACAATTAATGTTACATCATAATCACCATCATTAGCATAAAGTTCTGAAGGGTTTTGAATAGTTGAATTAGTTCCGTTATCAAAATCCCAGTTCCAATTGGTAATGCTTCCAGAACTAACATTAGAGTTGTCTGTAAAGTTAATAGCTGTTCCAAAACATTCATCATTAAATGTAAAATCAGCTACAGGAGAAGGAAAAATAGTAATGGTTTCAGCTGTTGTATCAGTACATCCTGAGTTGGTTGTAATAATTAGTTGAACGGTATAAGTTCCTGAGGTAGCATAGTTATAATTTGGGTTTTGAGTAGTATCATCAGTGGTGTGAGTAACACCATTAAAATCGAAATCCCAATTCCACTGAGAAATTGTGCCTCCATTTCCGTTAGAGGTTGAGCTGTTAAAGTTAGCTAAGGTATTTAGACAGACATCATTAGTAGTAAAGTTAGCAGTAGGATTCGCATAAACATTTACCGGTAGTGTAATGGTGTGAATACAACCACTGTCAGACGTTACGGTTAAACTTACATTGTAAGTTCCAGCATTAGCGTAAGTGTAAGTAGGATTTTGTGCTGTGCTAGTTCCAACTCCATCATCAAAATCCCAAGCCCAATCGGTTATTGTTCCGGAACTTATTGTTGAAGAATCAATAAAAGTGGTTGTTGCTGAAAGACAAACACTAGCAGCAGAAAAATTAGCTACAGGAAGTGGGTTGACATAAACGGTTTGAACCACAGAATCCTTGCAGCCACCTGAAGTTTCTACTAGCAGTTCAACATCATAACTTCCTGCTGTTGGGTAACCATGAGCAGGGTTTTGGTTGGTATTGTCAACAGTACCATTATTTTGAAAATCCCAACTCCAGTTGGAAATAACACCTCCATTTGAATTAGATGTGTCTGTGAAGTTCATTAAAGTTCCATAACAAACATTGTTAAATGTAAATCCGGCAGTTGGTCCGGCATTAACGTTTATAGTAACAGTAGATGTATCCGAACATCCATTTGTCCAGACTCTAAGTTGGGCTGTGTAAATCCCAGGAGTACTATAGACATAAGGAGGAGGAGTTTGAGTGGTGTCATCAACTAGTCCATCACCGTCAAAATCCCAAGCCCAATCAGAAATAGACGATGTTCCTACAACATAAGATTGGTCTGTAAAAGTAACACTCTCTCCAACACATATATTAATAGGAGAAGCTGTAAAATCTGATACAGGATAATCTGTAGAACCATAAATGGTAGTGGTAAGTGTAACAGAACAAGTAGAACCTGAAACGGGAGTTACTACAACACTATAATTACCCGGTGTAGCTGTTGTGATTGATTGAGTAGTTTGCCCTCCCGGACTCCATAAATAGCTTGCAGCACCAGCAGGAGCTGTTAAAGTTACTGGCCCTCCACCACAAACTACGGTATCAGATTCAATAATTTCTAAGGGAGCACAATTAGCATCTATATAGCCATAACCATAGTGTCCGCTCTGAGAGCAATCTCCAATAATGAATTCAATAGTAACATTTTGTCCAACGTAAGCATTAAGAGGAGCAAAAGTAGTTCTCCAAGGTAAATAAAAACCTGCAGCATAAGGTAAAAAGTCAGGGTCTCCACCGGAGTTTATTGGTCCCGAAATTACTTCATATTCACCACAAGCTATAGGGTTGTTATTTTGATCATACATGTTTACTTTAAAAAAAGGTTTTTCTCCAATAGTGTGTCCTGAAGGATCTTCTAATACTAACGCATAGCTATAAGTAAAAGATGTGGTTTGCGGAGTTACTAAAAATGTTTGTCTCATGCTGGCAGCACCATTTCCTGTTCCTGTGTAATCTCCCAACATTACAGAACAGCCACCACCATTTGGGTCTGTAGTTGGAATTCCAACTAAAGGATCAGTTCCAGGAGTAGTAATTGTGTGATTTCCTCCAGGTGTACTAGGAGTTATATTTATCATTTCATAAGGGTTGTTATTTACATTTCCATCAAATAAATCCCAACCGGTAAAATCGCAAGTTTCAAAATCAGCATTATTACACGGGTCCCCCGGTCCTTTATCATTTTGGTCGCCTTTCTTTTGATTAGATGTAATTGTAAGAGTTTGGTTGTGAGATTTTTGAGGAGTTAAAGGAGGTGTGTAATTTTGGAAATCCAATACAACTTGGTTTATAATTTGGTTAACTATTGCTTCGAAGGCTTGTTTTGTTTCTTCGCTTACATTTTTTGCAGCATTAGAGAAAAGTGTTTTGTAGTTAGGGTAATTGTCTAAATAGTAATGACCTAAGTTATGAAGTTCTTTCTTAGAAAGGTTAGAAGTAATTTGTAGTTTTTTATAAATGTGTTCCTTAAGTGTTGTGTTTAGAAATTCTTCAGTAATATTTTGTTTACTGTATTTATTGTTTTGTTGAGCCTGGATGGAAAAATTACTTAATAAAAATAATATAGGAAGGAGTAGTTTGATTGCAGAATTTTTCATGGCAATTGTTGGTTTTGTTAGTTTTAAATATGGCGTGTTAGATAAAGCATGTTTTTAGATGAATTTTCTTAATTTATTGATTAATTGATGTTTTTAGTAGACAAATATAAATGAATAAAAGCTTAAAATATGACTTATTTTTTAATTAATATTTGTATTCTACCATTATTATTTTTTTAATAAAAAATTATAAATCAATTATTTACTTTGTATATTTTTATCTTTCAAAGTAACTTTTTGTTAAATTTTACTCAACAACATTAGTTCAATAGACATATATTTTGTATAAAGGTTGCCTTTAAGAATTTAATTAGAAATGACTTTTGTCATAATTGGATAAAAATGGATGCTTTTTTAGTACAATTTTATAGTCATTATTTTAATCCTGAATATGTATTTTTACAGTTTTAAAAAATTAAATTTGATAATAGATATGAAAATTATTTGCATAGGAAGGAATTACATCGACCACGCTAAGGAATTGAATAATCCTGTACCTAAAGAACCTGTTTTTTTTATTAAGCCCGATACAGCTTTATTGCCTAAAAGAAATCCTTTTGTTTATCCTAGCTTTACTAAAGATTTACATTATGAAGTAGAAATTGTGTTGAGAATTAATAAAATTGGAAAACATATTGAGGAAAAGTTTGCTCACAAGTATTACAATGAAATAGGAATAGGGGTAGACTTTACAGCCAGAGATGTACAGCAGCAATGTAAAGAAAAAGGCTTGCCTTGGGAAAAAGCTAAAGCATTTGATTTTTCTGCTCCTACAAGTGATTTTGTGCCGATTAAAAACTTTAAAGATATTAATCAGCTGAATTTTGAACTAAAAGTAAATGATGAATTAAAACAGAAAGGAAATACCAAAGACATGCTGTTTAATTTTAATCAGATAGTTGCTTATATATCTCAATTTGTAACGCTTAAAATTGGCGACTACATTTATACAGGAACACCAGCAGGTGTTGGGCCTATTGATATAAATGATAAGATAGCCTGTTTTATTGAGGGAGAAAAAATGTTGGAGTTTAATGTGAAATAGTTACCATTTCGTTTTTATCCATTCTTGCTGTTGTGTTGAGTTTAAAAATGTCCAAGCAACAATGCGGCTTGTTTTATTTCCCTGAGACATAGGAATAGTTTTTACATCAATGGCTTTTACCATTTTTAGTACTTTATAAATGGTTTTAAGATGAACTTGTTTTGCAACAAGTGTAGTAAACCACAAACAGGAGGATGCAAATTCTTGGCTTTGGAATATCATTTTTTGAATAAATTTTTCTTCACCACCTTCCCACCATAATTCTTTATTTTTACCACCAAAGTTTAAGGTGGTTTTGGTTACTTTCTTACGATTTAAATTACTCAATTTACGAAGTGTTCCTGCTTGGGCTTCTTCAGCGGAAGCATGAAATGGTGGATTGCAAATGCTTAAATCAACGTATTCATCTTTGTTTATAATTCCACGAAAAACATCTTCTGGATTTAATTGCAATCGTAGCGTTACATTTCCTTTTAAGGATGCATTGTTCTCAATTATTTCATTTGCTGATTGAATGCTAACTGGGTCAATATCTGAACCGACAAAAGACCAGCCATATTCTTTATTTCCAATAATGGGATAAATACAATTTGCTCCTACACCAATATCCAAGCATTTAATTTGACTGCCAGTTGGAATTTTACCATTGTTACTGCTTGCTAATAAATCGGCTATATGGTGAATGTAGTCAGCTCTTCCTGGAATAGGTGGACATAAATAGCCCTCTGGAATATTCCAATAATCGATTTTGTAAAAATGTTTTAATAAAGCTTTATTCAACATCATTACGGCTTTAGCATTAGAAAAATCTATGGACTCATCGTTATAATTATTTAACCGAACAAATGGAGCTAATTCGGGACAACTGCTAATAAGTTCTTTGAAATCATAACGCCCTTGGTGCTTGTTTCTTGGATGTAAACCAATTTTTTTTAAGTGATGTTCTTTTTTCTTAGGAACCATTTATGGGATATTGTCTGGTTAGGTTGTTGGGTTTGAAAATCAACCTTGAAATTAGTTGTTTAATATCAACTCTTTTTTACCGTAATCTATAATTGCATTGTATTCAGTTAAAATATCGCTACCTAAAACACCATCAATTACTTCCAACTCTAATTTTTCGTAGGACTGATTTACATGTGCTAAATCTAAAATGGTCGCTTCATAGTTTTCAATCACAATAGCATTGAGTTGAAGTTTTTCTAAAGTAACTTTTTTACTTGTCATGGTATTGGTGCCTAAACCTGTAGATAATCTATCTAAATCTTCTATATGGTTGTTTTTGGTGAATTGAGCAATTCTTGTTTGGTCAAAAACACTTCGAGAGGCCCCAGTGTCTAAAATTAAATTAGCTGTAATACCATTAATGGTAACTTTTAACTGTAGGTGAAAGCCATCGTCTTCAATAGGAATAATTTCAAAAGGAAGTTTAGTTTGCATAGGGTAGGTGTATTAGAAAAAAAACCTGTCAGGGGTTTAACATCTGACAGGTCTTTAAAAATGTTTTTATTTAAGTTTTAAGCTAAAACGCTGTTAAGGTCAGCATTAGTTTTCTTAACACCTTCAGCACTTTCTGTTAATTTAGCTTTTTCGTTATCAGATAACTTGATTTCAACAATTTTCTCAATTCCGTTTTTACCCAACACACAAGGAACACCAATTGCTAAATCGTTTAATCCGTACTCTCCTTCTAATAAAGCAGAGCAAGGGAATATTTTTTTAGAATCTTGAGCAATAGCTCTAACTAATTCAGAAACGGCAGCTCCCGGAGCATACCAAGCAGAAGTTCCCAATAAACCTGTTAATGTTGCTCCACCAACTTTAGTATCTTCTACAATTTTAGCCATTCTGTCTGCCGATAAAAATTCAGATACAGGCACACTGTTTCTTACTGCTTTTTCAATTAATGGAACCATACCCGTGTCGCTATGTCCGCCAATTACCATTCCATCAACATCAGAAGCAGGGCAATCTAATGCTTCAGCTAATCTGTATTTAAAACGAGCACTATCTAAAGCACCACCCATACCAATAATTCTGTTTTTAGCGATGTTGGTAGATTTGTGTACTAGGTAAGTCATTGTATCCATTGGGTTACTCACCACAATAATAATAACGTTTGGAGAGTGTTTTAATAAGTTTTCAGTAACTGTTTTTACAATTCCTGCATTAATTCCTATTAACTCTTCACGAGTCATACCCGGTTTTCTTGGAATACCACTAGTAATAACAGCAACATCACTACCTGCTGTAGTTGAATAATCGTTTGTACTTCCTGTAATTTTAGTATCGAAACTATTTAAAGAAGCTGTTTGCATTAAGTCCATTGCCTTACCTTCGGCAAAACCTTCTTTAATATCTACTAAAACAACTTCTGAAGCGAAGTTTTTAATGGCAATGTACTCGGCACAACTAGCTCCTACAGCTCCTGCACCTACTACTGTTACTTTCATAATTTTTTTATTTTTAAGAGGATTAATATATAGCATTTAAGTAGCACGAAATTAAACAATCTAAAAATTATTACCAAACAAATTAATTATGATTCTTAGCATAATTTTATCGTACTAAATTTCGTTTATAAATGTAATTTGTTTAAGTTTACTGAAAGATAAAAAATGCATTATTTAAAACTATTTATTGTTATGGGGTGTTTCAGTTTATTACTGATACAATGTAGTCATGCTCAAAAAAAATCAACTATGGATAATACCAATGAAAACACTAAAAAGGACAATCCTTATTATTCAAGAACAGATACCACAAAGCTAACAGTAAGCGATTCTGTTTGGAAAACCATTTTACCAGAAGAAATGTATAAAGTAGCTCGAGAGAAAGGAACAGAATGGGCTTTTTCAGGGAAATATTATGAAACCGATACCAAAGGAGATTATTATTGTGCTGTTTGCGGAAATCATTTATTTCGTTCGGATGCAAAATTTGCAAGCAGTTGTGGGTGGCCCAGTTTTTATGAAGCCATACATACTAATAGTGTAAATTACATAAAAGATTTAAGTCACGGAATGGTAAGGACAGAAGTAACTTGCGGACGTTGCGATTCTCATTTAGGGCATATTTTTGATGACGGACCACCACCCACTTACAAACGTTTCTGCATGAACTCCATTGTGTTGGACTTTGTTCCTGATGAAGAGTAAGAGGCTTAATTAAGCTTAAATTGGAAGTATATATTTTGTGATAATTCGCAACCTGCGTTATCTATATTTCATAAAAAAGCAAATCTATAAGCCAGGTTCTGTACCTTTTACCAATACATTGGTTCAGGTTTCTATCATTTATCTAGTCGAGGAGTTGCCTCCACGTGCTAACAATCTACCCTCCAAGATTAGGCGAGTAACCCTCAAGCCTTGGTTTATTTGATTTTTCAGCTCCTAAGGTTTGCCTAGCTTACAAAATTACTTTTGTAACTGGTGAGCTCTTACCTCACCTTTTCACCTTTTCCTCAATAAATTGAGGTAGTCTATTTTCTGTGGCACTGTCTGTTATCATTCCATTTCTGAAACAATACCCTAGCTTTCGCTAGGTAGGATACTCTGTGCTGCCCGGACTTTCCTCTCTCTCATTAAAAATGAAACAGCGATAGAACGATTTGCAATGCAAAGTTAAGCAAATAAGTTATTGGTTGTTTTATTGTCTGTAAGGATGCTTTGTTTTTTTATTTTCAGAAAAACTGTAGTTTTATCAAAAAAATAAATAGAGTTGAATAAGGATTTTTATACATTTTTTACTAGAGAGTTACTTCCTGATTTAGAAATACTAGAGAAAAGAAGAAAAAAGATTAAGCTTTGGTTTTATTTAATTTTTTATGGAGGTTATTTTTTGTATGCTGTAAATATATACGTCTTAACATTAGGGATTGAAGAACTGTCGCCATTCTTGTTTGCTATTTCGGTAATTTTTGCAATGTTCGGATGGTTTTATATCCCAATAGTTGCTGTTAACAGTAGAATTCAAAATTTTAGAAGACTAAGAGTGATTTACAAGAATAAAATCATGTTTAAAATATTGGGCTTTATGTTTGATGATTATGAGTATATACCTCGTCAAAAATTATCATACAAAGTATTAAATAACAGCAATCTTCTAATGCATAATCGATTTAAAATCACCGAATCAACAATGGGAGAAGATTATTTAAAATGTGTTTTCGGAAACTCCACTATTCAGTTTTCTGAAATGAATGTATATAAATTTAGGTTAATTAAGTCAACCATAAGTTTTAGAGGACTTTTTATTTCGGCTTCTTTTAACAAAAATTTGAATTATAAAACCATAGTGCTTTCAAAAAGTAAAACATCTTACTTAACTAGATTAAGTTTGACAATAAAAGAAGCTATGAATAACGGACATTTAATAACACTTGAAAATAGTGAGTTTAACAAAAACTTTTTGGTTTATGGAGAAGACCAAGTAGAAGCACGTTATGTCTTATCTTCCAGCTTTATGGAAAAATTATTGGCTTACAAAGAAAAAATTAATAACAATATTGCTTTTTCATTTGTAAATAATAGAATGTATGCAGCAATTCATACCTCTAAAAATCATTTTGAACCTAATTATTCTAAACCATTAACTGACTTTGAAGAGGTATTAAAACATTACACGCATTTTAAAATTTTTACAGAAATAGTTGAAGATTTAGAATTACAGTTGAGGTTGTGGAATGAGTGAGTTGATAAATGTAAAAATGTACCAATTGTTTAATCTAAAAGTCAAGTATTAACAATTAACAGTTAACTTGGCTTTGTGCGTTGGAAACTCCTCCCCTTAGGGGAGGTTGGGTGGGGCTTTAAATAATCCCAACAATCAGCAATACAGAAATAATGATGATTAAAATAGCCACTACATACTGAATAAAAGTAATGGTAACTTTTTTGAGTAATTTTTTACCAATAAAGGCTCCCACAAAAGCACAAAGTGTAGTGGTAGTAATAATGCCAATATTTTCAGATAATGAAATACTTTCAAGTTTAGCAAAATAAATAGTAATTCGACTAACATCTACAATGCAAGCAATAGCAATACCTGTAGCTATAAAACTTTCTTTGGTCAATCCACTTCTTAATAAAAAAATAGTTCTCAACGCTCCTTGATGTCCTGATAAGCCACCAAAAAAGCCACTTACAGTACCGCCTATATAAAGCATATTGTTTTTTAATACTTTTTTATTGGGAGTTGGTAACAGTTCAAAAATGGCAAAAATCAGCATCATAGTGCCAATAATCAATTCTACTAGTTTAATAGTAAGTGTTTTATCTCCTATGGTAAATTCATATAGTATTCGGTTATTATTAGAGAAATTCATTAATAGCCAAGCGCCCAAAAATGCTAATGGAATAGCAGTAATACCAAACTTTAGCAGTACATTTTTGTTAATGTCTTTAAAGGTCAATCCCATTTTAAAAAGGTTGTTCAGAAAGTGAACAATGGCAGTCATAGCAACAGCAATGTCTATAGGAAAAAACAGTACAAAAGCAGGAGTAAGAATGGTTCCCACTCCAAAACCAGAAAAGAAGGTGAGGATAGAGGTTAAAAAAGCGACTCCACCGATAATTAAAAAATCCATTATCCTAAACCTGGTAAAATGCCCATAGCAGCATGGCTCATTTCAGATTTTTCAATTCTTTCGGCTTGTTCTAAAGCTCTGTTAGCCGCTAAAGCAATTGTTTCTTGAAGATTTTCTGCTGAAACAGTATTTTTGTATTCTTCGTCAATAATAATAGTATTAATCATTCTGTTTCCGTTAGCAACCACTCTTACTTTGCCATTTTCGGCTTCACCAATTACAGAAATATTTTCAAGCTTTTGCTTGATTTCTTCCATTTGTTTTTGCATTTCCCCCATTTTTCCCATGAGGTTTTTACCCAAAAATTTATCAAACATATTTTTATTGTTTTTTATTAGTGATATACATGGTTATTAGCCAAATAAATAAACTGCTTCCTGCAACAACCTTCATAGTATTACCTTCCTTTCCTACTAGTAAATAAGTAGAAAAAACAATTGTGGCTAATGAAAGCCCAATGATTATTTTTATTTTATCTTTTCTAAGCAAAATAACAAGTTTAGTATAACAAAAATACTAAATTATTAGTGTGTAGATATGAAAATATGAGATTTTGAAAACAACTTAGTACAGGTTAATATTTATAGGAGAGACTTTAATAAAAGGCAATTGGATAGTTTTAGTAATTTAAAATTTGGAAATAAAACTTAGGTAAATTAATGATGAATTAGTACTTTTGTTTTTGATTTGTAGTGGTTTATAAAATTTTTAAATATGAAGAATTTTTTAATTTTAATATTAGCTGTTTGCCTTTCAATGGCAACATTTGCTCAAACATATTTCAAGGACTTCAAATCCGGAGAACAAAACTTTTCGGAACAAAAATATACCGAAGCAATAGAAAACTTTACTAATGTGATAGCTGCCAAACATGATCACGATAGAGCTTACAATTATAGAGGGTTGTGTTATTTTTATACTAACGATTACGAAAAAGCAGTTGCAGATTTTAAAAAAGCAGTTGAGCTGAAAGAAAAAAGTGATGAGTATCATCTTAATCACGGAAAAGCATTAATGGCGCTTAATAAAAATGATGAAGCTATTGCTGCTTTTGATATTTCTATAGATAGAAATAAAAAACAAACAGAAGCATATCAAGCTAAAATCCAAGCTCAAATGCAAGCTAAAAGATTTATGGATGCTGTAGCTACTGCCGAACAATTACTGAGTATAGATAAGAATGGAATGAGTTATTATTTATTGGGAGTAGCTCAGGATAGTTCTAAATTGTTTAAGGAAGCTGCCTATAGCTTTGATAGAGCTAAGTTTTATGACTCTAAATTGGTCGGAGCATATATTGGTTTAGCTCATTCTAATATGAAATTAGAAAAATATGCTGATGCCCTAAAATATGCAGATAAAGCGTTGGAGTTAGACCCTAAAAATGTTCATGCGTTAAAAGTACGTTCGGCAATTAATGAAGGAAATAACAATTTGCAAGCAGCTATTGATGATTATTCTAAGGTAATACTTTTTGAACCTGAGTCAATAACCCATTACATAAATAGAGCTGCTTTGTACGAAAAAATTGGTCAGAACCCTAATGCTATTGCAGATTACACTAAATCATTAAGTATGCAAAAAGATAATGCTAATTTGTACTTTAAACGTGCTGCTTTGTATGAAAAAATGGGTGATTTTAAAGCTGCTATAAAAGATTATGAGGAAATAAAAAGACTTTCTCCTTATGATGGAACAGCTATGAAATTGTATGATGAGGCTAAAAAAAGAATGTATGAATTAAACAGAGAAAATAACAATCCTGAATTGGAAATGATAAGTCCTGTTTCGCCAAAACCTGGCTTTTTGCAAATTGCCAAAGGAACACAGAAGTTGACTTTTAAAGGTAAGGTTAAAGATGCTAGTTTAATTGATTTTGTTAAAGTAAATGGTAAAGATGCTAACTTCAGTAAAGATTCGTTAAATCCGATTTTTGAGATAGAGTTGGACATTACGGAGTTAAAAAATGTATCCATTACTGTTTTTGATATATATCAAAATTCTGAGACATGGATGTTTGAATTTATTGAGACAGAGGTGAATGCACCTGTTGTTCAGTTGTTAGCTCCTTATGCTTCTGATGATGGAACTATTTATTTAGATGCTGATGACCCTTCGTTGTATATTGAAGGATTGATAAAAGATGAAAGTTTTATAAAAAGTATTTTTATTGATGGAGTAACAGCAAGTTTCAACACGCAAGAGAAAAATCCTAAATTTTCTATGACTATTAACATTATGAATAAAACTAAATTTACTGTTACTGTAGAGGATGAGTATGGCAACAAGACCGAAAAAGATTTTATCTTAAATAGAGAAAATGCTACGTTGTTAGCAGATAACCCTATGGGAAAAACTTGGGTAATTTTTATTGAAAATTCAAATTATCAATCTTTTGCTAGTTTAGATGGACCTGCTAAAGATGTAACCATGATGAAATCTGCTTTTGCTAAGTATAAAATTAATAATGTTATTCATAAAAAAGATATGACCAAAGCTCAATTAGAACGATTTTTCTCTATAGAATTAAGAGATTTGGTAAGAAGTAATAAAGTAAATTCGTTGTTGGTATGGTATGCCGGACATGGAAAATTCATCAATGAAACAGGTTATTGGATTCCAACAGATGCTAAAAGAGATGATGAGTTTACTTATTTTAATATTAATAATTTAAAAGCCTCTATGCAGTCTTATTCGAAAGAAATAACACATACTTTAGTTATTACTGATGCTTGTGAGTCTGGTCCTTCTTTTTATCAAGCAATGCGTTCTACATCAGTAGAGAAAAGTTGCAACGATTGGAAAGCAACAAAATTCAAATCATCACAGGTTTTTTCGTCTGCCGGTTATGAGTTGGCTTCTGATAATTCTCAGTTTACTAAAACTTTTGCAGCTACTCTTTCAGGAAATCCGGATGCTTGTATTCCGATTGAAACGGTAGTGAACAAAGTAAAAACAGCTGTAACTAAGAGTGGAGCTAAGCAAGCTCCTAAGTTTGGTAAGATTGCCGGATTGGAAGATGAAGATGGAACCTTCTTTTTTATTAAGAAATAAGTTAGCTTTTTCAAGATTGCTAAACAAGCGTTTTTTTACTCAAATAATAAATATTGATAATAATTATGGCTAAGTTGGTAATAATAATAGGCCACGAAAAATCTAATAAGAATCCGTAAGCAACAAACAGGGTACAACCAAGTGTATTAATAATTCTAAGACTTTTCATTTTTTTCATTAAGAAAGAGAAAAGTACTAAAAAAGAAGCCAAATAACCAATAAAATCGGTTGCATTCATACCTAAATTTTCCATAGTTTATGAGAGTTTAAAGTGGGTTGTTGCCATGTTGCAAATTTCATCTCCAATTGATAAACAAGCTGTTGCTGCAGGAGATGGAGCGTTTAACACATGTATACTTTTATTTTTATATTCAATTCTAAAATCATCTCTGGTATCACCATCCTGACTTAGTAACATAGCTCTAACACCTGCTCTTCCCGGTTTTATATCATCCATGGTAAGCGAAGGAATCATACGTTGTAAGGTTTTTAAAAATAATTTTTTAGAAAAAGCTCTTCTGTATTCATCCAAAGCAAACATTGGGTTTTTAAATAATAACCTCCATGTTCCGCTATAAGTTAGAGCATCCCAAGTGTCTTTTAAACTAAAATCTGTTTTGCCATAACCTTCACGTTTAAAAGTCATTACTGCATTAGGACCACATTCAATTTCTCCGTTTACCATTCTGGTAAAGTGTACGCCCAAAAACGGAAATTTAGGATTAGGAATAGGGTAGATTAAGTTTTTTACTTTGTGTTTAGCTTGTTCAGTAAGTTCGTAGTAATCGCCTCTAAAACCAACTACTTTTTCTTTTAAATCAACACCATCTTTTTTAGCTAATCTGTCGGCTTGTAAGCCACCACAAAATATCATGTATTTAGTTATGTAGCTATTTTTTGAAGTGTTTACTCTAGTAGTTGTTGCATCATTTTTATCATAAGAAAGCACTTCTTCACCTAAGACAATTTTACTTTTGGGTTGAATTTCAGTAGCTAATTCAGCCATTTTTTCGGTGGCAGCTCTAAAATCTATAATTCCGGTACAAGGCACCCAAATTCCGGCAATTCCTTCAACATGAGGTTCAATTTCTTTTAATCGTTTGGCATCAATTTTCTCTATTCCTTCAGTGTTATTTGCCAATCCATTTTCAAAAATTTTATCCATATAATCTAACTCACTTTCGTCAACAGCAACCACTACTTTTCCACAAACATCATGTTTGATATTATATTTTTGAGCAAAAGCTACTAATTGTTTTCTTCCATCAACACAAGTTTTTGCCTTAGCAGAACCGGGTTTGTAATATAATCCGGAATGGATTACACCTGAATTATTTCCTGTTTGATGGTCAGCTAACCTAGGTTCTTTTTCTATTAGTAAAATTTTAAGTGAAGGATATTTTAATTGAATTTTATAAGCAGTTGCAGCTCCAACAATTCCTCCACCTACAATAGTAATGTCGTATGTTTCTTGAGTTGGCATGGTTTAGAAATTCATATTAATTGTGAGTGCGAAAGTATCAACATTTTTTTGCTTGGAGCATTATTTTTGACATTATTTAAATTAGTTTTTATAAGAAATAAGGTTCTTAACATAGTGTTAATAAATTGTCCTGTTATTTTTTGAGTTTTGTCTGAATTTCAATTGATTGTTTTTCTAATTTCGTTTTTAATTATAAAAACTATGGAACAAACTCAAAATATTGTGAACAACAAAGTATCTGTAATGGCTGAAAACCTTATTGGTTCGGAAATTATTAAACTAGCCGGAGAAGTGAAAGCAAAAATTGCTCAAGGTGAAAAGATTTATAATCTTACTATTGGAGATTTTAATCCTTCGCTTTTTCCTATACCTACAGCTTTAAAAAATGAAATTGTTGAAGCTTATGTTAATAATGAGACGAACTATCCTGCTGCTAATGGAGTAGAAGAGTTGAGAGTTCAAGTAGCAGATTTTTTAAAAACCAGACAAGGTTTAGATTATTCTCCAAACAGTATTTTAATTTCCGGTGGAGCAAGACCATTAATTTACGCTTTATATCAAACTGTTATAGATAAAAATGATACGGTATTGTTTCCTGTTCCATCATGGAATAATAATCATTACTCACACCTTTCCGGAGCTAAGCAACAAATTATTGAAACTAAACCCGAAAATGATTTTATGCCCACCGCTGCTGAGCTAAAACCATATATAAAAGAGGCAACAATGATTGCGTTATGCTCTCCTTTAAACCCTACAGGAACTACTTTTACAAAAGAAGGCTTGGCAGAAATTTGTCAACTAGTGTTGGAAGAAAACCAAAGAAGAGGAGCTAATGAAAAACCATTATATTTACTTTTTGATCAAATTTATTGGGTATTAACTTATGGAGAAACTCAACATTTTGATCCGGTTTCTTTATTTCCTGAAATGAGAGACTATACCATTTATATTGATGGAATTTCAAAAGCTTTTGCAGCAACAGGTGTTAGAGTTGGCTGGGCTTTTGGTCCACAAAAAGTAATGGATAAAATGAGAGCTATTTTAAGTCATGTTGGAGCATGGTCTCCAAAAGCAGAGCAAGTAGCTACAGCTAATTTCTTAGCTAATAAATCTGAAGTGGATGAGTATCTTCATGCTTTTAAGAAAAATATCCATAAAAGGTTAGATGCTTTTTATATAGGAATGACAAAATTAAAAGCGAAAGGTTATCATGTTGATGCAATTCCACCACAGGCAGCAATTTATTTAACAGTTAAGTTTGATTTGGTTGGTAAAACTACTTCAAATGGTCATGTTTTGGAAAACATTGCAGATGTCACGGCTTATTTATTAAATAAAGCCCATATTGCTATAGTTCCTTTTTATGCTTTCGGAACATCAACATCATCACCATGGTATAGACTTTCTGTTGGTACAGCAGATTATGATGAGATTGATGCTATGTTTAT
>OJGX01000259.1_pt1 | contig 28583 bp, 35 predicted proteins | sample 1594661 | NCBI WGS metagenome assembly OJGX01 (sample SAMN05416839, study PRJEB24817) | seawater metagenome | isolation source: Sea water | place: Canada:Atlantic | collected 2013-07 | reverse complement strand
CACGTAAGGAGTCGTCGGCAGCGTCAGATGTGTATAAGAGACAGGATAATAACATTAGCTCAACACGTAGTAATGATAACATTAATTTAATGCCAGCAGGCACAGGAAAAGTTGTAGTTCAAGGAAATGTTGTTGCAACCTTATTTGAAGGTGAATCAACTTCAGCAAGATACGCTGATTTGGCGGAATTATATGTTCCTGACGCAGAATATCCAGCCGGTACAGTAGTTACAGTTGGGGGAGGAGCAGAGATTACATATTGCACCCCGGCAGATCTACCAGCAGGCGTTATTTCAACAGCACCAGCATATTTAATGAACAGTAGCTTAGAGAATGGTGCACCTGTTGCGCTAGTTGGACGAGTTCCAGTTAGGGTTGTTGGTGCAGTTACTAAAGGACAGGTTGTTAAATCAGACCTTAACGGAGTAGCAAGTGTAGCTGCAGATGGTCAACGGGTAGGCATTGCTCTTGAATCAAGTGACGATACTGGCGAAAAACTTATTGAATGTATGTTAAAGGTATAGTATAATGCAAGAGAATGAAAAAGAAAATATGGAAAAATTAGAAAAGCAGCCGCCCACTACCCCCCTTAAAGAACAAGGCGGAGTAATGATGGAAGGCCATATCCGTATCTTTGATCCAGAGACTGGAGAAGATATTGTAAACAAGCGCAATGCTATTCATTACGAGAATATGTCAGAAGCACTAGCATTAAGCATAGCTAACAAGACAACAGGATTTGCACACGAGATTGCATTTGGCAATGGCGGCACTAATGTTGATCCAACTGGTGTTATTACATACTTGCCAGCTAACTCAACTGGACAAAATGCGAGTCTTTACAACCAAACATATTACAAGGTGGTTGATGACAACTCAAGTCTCAACACCGACCCAGGAAGAAATAAAATCACAGTAAACCACATTAGTGGTAATATTTACAGTGATATCGTAGTTAGTTGTTTACTTGACTACGGTGAGCCAAATGATCAACAAGCATTTGACAATACTAGCAACTTCAATGATACATACACATTTGATGAGCTTGGGCTAAAGAGTTGGATTGGAAGTGTTAACACTGGTAAGTTACTTACCCATGTTGTTTTCCATCCTGTGCAAAAAAGTTTGAACAGATTGATACAAATAGACTATACAATCCGTATTCAAACTCTAACAAATTTAACTAGTTTATAACTACGATACTAGATAAATAAAGTTAAGTTCATGGAGAATAATTAGAAATGGCATATACAGTCAATAAAACAAACGGATCAGTCCTAGCAACAGTATCAGACGGTACTATTGATACTACTACTGATCTCGTATTAGTAGGCAAAAACTACGCAGGTTACGGCGAGTTCTTAAACGAAAACTATGTAAAAATGCTAGAAAACTTTGCAAATACAACTGCACCAGCAGCACCGCTTGCTGGACAGATGTGGTGGGATACCAGTGGTAACCTACTTAAAGTTTACACTGGTTCAGCATTTAAAACTGTCAGCTCAAGTACAGCATCAGGCACTGCGCCAAGTAGCAGTGTTACTGGCGACCTTTGGTGGGATACTACCAACGGACAGTTAAAAGTCTATAACGGCTCAGCATTTACTACAATCGGCCCAGCATTCACAAGTGGCACAGGAACTAGTGGTGCTATTGTTGAAGTTGTAGCAGACAACGGCGCAACAGACCATGTTGTTGTTAAACTTTATGCAAGTAGCACGGTTGTTGGCATTATAAGCAAAGATGCAGTATTTACACCACAAAGTGCAATATCAGGATTTACTACAGTAAGCCCAGGTTTACAACTTAGTTCAACAGTTAGTGGTGCCAAACTACAAGGCACATCAACAGATTCAGATAAACTTGGTGGCATTGCCGCTACATCTTATCTAAGGACTGACCAAGCTGATTCAACCACTGCAACATTTAGTGTTGTTAACGACACTGCACTTATTCTTGGTGCAGACGGCGATTTAACAATCGACGTTAACGGATCAAGCAATCCAGTATTAACAAACACTAACACGAATGGTAGTATTGTACTTGCTCCAAACGGAACTGGAACACTTGATGTTAGCAGTAAGAAAATTACAAGCCTAGCAACCCCGACAGCAAGTACAGATGCCGCTACTAAGGCATATGTTGATAGTACTGTTAGTGGTTCAGGCGCACTTGCTGCAGACGGTAGTGTAGCATTAGCTGGTATCCAGAGTCCAGACGCAAACAACACACGAGATTTTGGTACAAGTTCATTGCGATATAAAACAATGTTTGCAACCACATTTAACGGTGAATCAACTTCAGCACAATACGCTGACGTCGCGGAGAATTTCTCAGCAGATGCTGTTTATTCTCCTGGAACAGTTGTTGCATTAGGCGGCGCAGAAGAAATTACTAGAGTTAACGAAGAACTTGCAGACAACGTTTTTGGTGTTATCTCAAACAAACCTGCTTACTTGATGAACGCTGGTCTAGACGGATCGCCAGTTGCGGTTGCTGGACGTGTTCCAGTTCAAGTACTCGGACAGATAAATAAAGGTGATAGACTTGTTAGCGCAGGCAACGGGCTAGCTAGAGCGGCCCAAGAAGGCGAAGCAACCTCATTTAATGTTATAGGACGGGCAATTCAATCAAAGAATACACAAGAGCAGGGCGTAGTAGAAGCCTTTGTAACAATTAATTAAAAGGAAATTTTTATAAATGGCATATGCATCATCAGGCTCAATAGAAGCCACCCACTACAACGGTTTTGTAACTAGTCTCAACGCAATTTGGGGTGTGGGTACTGGCGTTCGTGGCTTGGGGCAAACAACTACATTGGCGGCGGTTAGCGCGTCAGACTCAATAACAGCTTCACAGTGGGCAACATTGTTAACTCGATTAAAATCAATAAGTTCTCATCAAGGTAACGATGGTAACATTACTATCGATTCTGTTACTAACCCAAGTGCTGGAGATAGCATTGCGGTTATTGCTAACATAGCAACAGACATTGGCACACTTGATACAAGTGCAGCAATATCGACCGTTGCTGGACTTGGTAGTGCAATTACTGATACTGCGGTTACTAGTGGAAACTTTACTACTACAATTACACAAACAGATACACTTACATTTGCAAGTGAAGACAAAATGCGTACCTTCTTTAATGCAGGCGGCAAAGTAACAGTAAGTTGGGGTTTGTCCGGGCATACATCAGATACGAAAGCAAACGAATGGGCAAATTTAGCAACTGAGTGCGGGTCATGGACAATCTTAGGTGCATCTAGTTCTAAAGTTGGCGGTAGTGCTACAGGTACTGTGACACAATCAGTTACAACTGGTTTAAGTGGAATAACTGGCAGCAACGCCCAGCAATTTAAACAGACTCAGAATACCAGTCCGTATACTGCTAACTATATACAAGTTAATGCATCGAAAAGCGGTGGGGTACTTACACTTCAGAGTGTTTGGAAAGATGATGCAGCAGAGAACTCTACTCCAGCGGCTTTGGATATTACCGACGGCAATAAAACAACAACATTTACAGTATTTCCTCCATCCTACACACATATTGCTGATACCTTTGGAACACCAAGTTGGGCAACCACAGTTAACAGTGAAGCATAAAGACTACTATTACACATTTTAAATAAGTTGACAGGGCCCTAGTGGCCCTGTTATACTGAGTGCATGATACTAACTCTTAAAGGATATTTCAGTGGAAGACTTTGAAGAATTTGCACGCCAACGACTTGACCACGCTAGACAACGCCTAGCACTCAAAGAGCAACAAGAGCAACGTCTAACAATAACACACTCTGGTGGAATGTTTCGTGTAACTACAGAACTTATGTCGTTATTGGCTACTTGGCCAGAAGATGAAGTCTTGTATCTATTAGATGATTATGACAATCCTGTGCTAGTGACTCCAACTGCTATGCTAGTTGATTGCAGGAAGAAATGGTATGAAGTAATGAACGATTGGCATAATCAGCACCAAGAATTAAAAAAAGTTCGTAGAGTAGGGCAACTAAGTGAGTAAAGGCGCACTATTACTTGCCACGCCACATGATACTATAGATTATATAGGTTTTGCTAAACTTGCTGCAAAACTAGTGGAAAAGCATCTAGGTATAGACACGCATATACACGTTGGCGAAGCAAAACCTGGAAATGTCCGTGCATTTAGATGGCATACTGGTGATACTGAACGAGTGCAATGGCATAACTCGGATCGACCTCTTGCCTATGATTTATCTCCCTATGATGAAACATTATTAATAGACGTAGACTATTTAACTTTCAACAGCCAACTTAAAGATTACTTTGGCGGGAATCATGAGTTTTTGTGTTATGACCGTGTCTGGGATGTTACTCATACAGATAGTATGAAGAATGATGCGACTATGACAAGTGCTGGACACCCAATGCTATGGGCAACAGTTGTTTATTTCCGTAAGTGTGAGCTAGCCCATAGAATATTTGAAATGATGAAAAATATTCAGACTAACTGGAGATACCACTCTAAATTCTGGGGATTTTCCGGTAACAGATATCGCAACGATTTTAGTTTAACACTGGCTCACCAACTTATGCAGGGGTATCAACAAGGTACAACATTTAATCATGCCCTGCCAAGTTTAAGCACCATGGATACAATTTACAAAGTAAAAGGCAGTGAATTGCTTATTAAGTATACGTATGATGAGTCTGATAATGCTGTTAGGATTAAAGATACAAACCTACACGTAATGAATAAAGCCTGTTTAATGGATCCAGAAATTAGAGGCGAGTTGGAACGGTATGCTGATGTTTAAACAAAAAACAGAAGACAAGGGCTGGCTAACATTTGCACAGAATAGTGAAACTGTTAACTATGTTAATCAGGCATACCTGTTAGCACTCAGTATTAAAGCCACTTGTAAACATAATCGTTTTGCTATTGTAGTAGACGAAGACAGCGAAAAAACGATAAGTAAAAGACAGAGACAAGTATTTGATCATATCATTGTAATACCTCGCATGGAACCTTTTCAAAACGAGGCGTATGCTTTAGATGTTACTCCATTTAAAGAAACATTTAAAGTAGAATCAGATATGATTATTCCACGTAACATTGATCATTGGTGGAATGGTTGCAGAATACAAGATGTGTGTTATACTAGTAGAGTAAGAGATTACCAAGGCAGAGTTGCAGACACTAGATATTACAGGAAGTTCTTTGACGCCAATAACCTTACAGACGCTTATAATGGCTTTACATATTTTAGGTACAGTCGGACTAGTACTGAGTTTTTTAATAATGTTAAGAATGTCCTCAGTAACTGGGATACTTTGCATGACAGGGTTCTTAATCATAGTATCTACGATAAACCTGACACTGATGTCTTATATGGCTTGGCTCAATCTCTTACAGGAACTCCCTGTTTTAACAAACTAAGTTACCCAACATTTACCCACATGAAGGGTGCGATTAATGGATGGAAACCAGAAATGGATTGGCGCGATGCAGTTAGGTGGACATTAACAAACGACTTTGATTTTATAGTGGGAGGGTATGCACAACACTATCCTTTCCATTACTTCCAAAAAGATTTTTGCACTGAAGAATTGATAGGTAGATATGAACAGCGACTCGGAAATTAGTCCACTTGTACAGGCACTTGCGTCTATCAAGTTTAATGATACAATACCAATTGAACGTCGACTAAAATATAATATAGAAACTGGCGAGTATAGAATTGAAGATGCTAATACTGTACCTGTTGATGAGGTATGGGATGAAAATTATATGATTATATCCCAGGACACTGATCTTCCTAGCCCGGTAATCCATAGGATTATTGACGGAAAAGTCACATGGATAGACACTAGCACTGGGTCGACCTGGCATAACGCTCCTCCAGCTGACGTATTAGAGAATAATCCTTATTTTTGTATTAAAGAGTTAGAAGAAGAATGAAATCAGTGATAGACAAACGTCCTTCTGACAGCGAATATACTGCACTTAGGCCGTTTGGTCCTACTATCATAAAAATGCGAATACCAGACAATGTCCAGGAGATATTGTGGGCGGCGTTTGATAAAAGTGACACTGCCTATGACTATAATCAACACCTTGCAGGAAACATTAAGCGTGAGTTTGAACTTACCCAGGAAACTTTGGGCACCCAAGGTAGTGCTATGTTTGTTGATATGCTAGGAGATGGTGGAAGTCGTTTATATAAAGAAAGCATAGCACAAACTTGGATTAACTTAAAAGATACATTAACTACTGAACATATACAAATGATTGAGCCGCAGTTAGAACAGATGTATTTAACAGTAGCAATACAAAGTGCTTGGGGAAATATTAGTGTTGCGGGCGACTTCAACCCTGCACATTCACATAGCGAAAAAATAAGCGGTGTTGGCTACTTAAAATTACCAGATAACATTGAGCAAGAATGGCAACAAGAAGACCACGAACCCAGCGTAGGAATGCTTTCTTTTATTGATGGTAGACAACAGGCAATGGTATCTGCTAACATACGTATTAAACCACAAGTTGGTGATATTTACTTCTTCCCTGCCTGGTTACTGCATTCAGTAGCACCGTTTCGTAGCACAGGCGAGCGTTGGAGTTTTAGTTTTAATATAAGTGTTGAAAATATGAACTCTGACATTATCTTAACAGACGACCAGAAGTTTGAATTACAGGAAATACAAAATGCAAAAGATTGATATTGCTGACATGGATTGCATATATCTTAGTTATGACGAACCACAAAAGGAAGAGTTTTGGATAGAGATTCAAAATATGGTTCCTTGGGCTAAACGAGTAGATGGTGTAGAAGGCAGTGATGCTGCACACAAAGCCGCCGCCGATGCCAGTGATACTGAACGATTCATCCTCATTGACGGGGACAATATCCCTGATGCAAACTTCTTTGACTTACAGTTAGATATTAACCCTGAGCTCGAAGATTGTGTATTCCGTTGGAAGGCCCGTAATGTAGTTAATGGACTTATGTATGGCAACGGCGGATTAAGTTGTTGGACACGCGAGTTTGTTAATAATATGCAAACACACGAAGCGACAGACGGTAGTGACGAAACAGTCGTAGAGTTTTGCTTTGATGACAAATACAAAGCAATGAATAATGTTTACTCTACTACATATCCTAATGGTGATGCTTACCATGCTTGGAGAGCAGGCTTTAGAGAAGGGGTTAAGATGTGCCTTAAGAACGGCGCTAAACCCAGTTTGGAAGAATTCCACAAACATGTTCATGCTAGGAACTATGACAAATTGTGTATATGGCATAGTGTGGGTCAAGATAGCGAGTACGGGTTCGAAGCAATGATAGGTGCAAGATATGGTACCTACAAGCTAATGTGTACCGACTGGGATTGGCATGAGGTCAGAGACTTTGCTGCATTGCATGCCCTCTGGGAAAAACATTACTACACAGTGGATGAATTCCATGAGTGGGGAGCAACACTTAGACGAAAATTGTTGCTCCCTATTGTGGATTATACAGCAGAACAGAGTAAATTCTTTAAGCATTACTATAAGCAAACCTATCAAGAACATGACCCAATGACTACAGAACTAGAAGTAATTAGAAAGATCGAAGGCTGGTAACTTGTTATGAGCGATTATTTAGACGATGCACAAAAAGCCAAAGCAAAACTAGCCGGAGTTAGCGGGAGTTTCTGTTTGGCTAAGTGGAAGCAAACAAGCCTGCACTTAACCACAGGACATACCAACAGTTGTTACCATCCGCCATTGCATAAGATTCCAACAGAGCCTCTTGCAGATAATCCAAGTGCTTTGCATAACACAGAACATAAAAAACAACGCCGTGCTGAGATGGTAGACCCAATGACCAAGGTAAAGCATAGTGAATGTGACTACTGTTGGAACATAGAAAAGCAAGGTGCGTTAAGTGATAGACATTATCGCAGTGGTGAGCCCTGGGCCATGGAATCGTTTGATGAGATTGTTGCTAATCCACTGGTAGACGTTAATCCTAGTTATGTAGAAGTTAACTTTAACAATGCCTGTAACCTAGCGTGTAGTTATTGTAGCCCACAGTTTAGCAGTACCTGGACAAAAGAAGCAAAGCAACATGGATCGTTTCCTACCAGCACTCCGCATAACGACCCAAGTCATTTTACAGGCGAACGTAGGGCTATACCTAACAAGGACACTAACCCATACAGAGAAGCATTTTGGAAGTGGTGGCCTGACTTATATAAAGATCTAAAGCATTTTCGTATGACAGGGGGCGAGCCTATGATGGATCCTAATACATACAAGGTGTTTGATTATGTATTGGAAAATCCCAAACCCGACTTACACTTAAACGTTACCAGTAACTTTAGCACAGAGCCTAAAGTATGGGACAAGTATAAAGAATACGTGCAACAATTAACAGCAAATCCAGGAACAGTAGAACACTTTATGCAGTTTGTTAGCCTGGATACCTGGGGTAAACAAGCAGAGTATATACGTCACGGACTGGACTTTGGCTTGGCAATAAATAGATGTGAAGAATTTATAACAGACGTCCCAGAGCGTTCAAGTTTAACCTTTATTATTACAATGAATAATCTTAGCATTGTTAGTCTCAAACAATTATTGGAACACATCTTATATTTGCGCAAAACCCACACTACTACGTACCAACGGATATGGTTCGACACCCCGTTGTTACGAACTCCAGAATGGCAGAGTATGCAGATACTTCCAAAGAGCTATCAGCAATGTTTGTGGGATTGCATTAACTTTATGAACGATAACTTGGATGAGATGCATGGATTTAAAGACTACGAAGTATTAAAAATGCGTCGTGACTTACAATGGATGCAAGAAGGAACAACAGACGTTGAACGCAAACAAGCAGACTTTTACCGATTCTTTAATGAACACGACCGCCGAAGAGGCACTAACTTTTTAGAATCATTCCCAGAGATGACAGAATTTTGGAGTACATGTGAATACAATGCCAACAGATAAAGAAATGAATAGACTTTTTTGGTCTGTAAAGGACCATTTGATTCCTGAATCATGGTCTTTAGAAGCCAAACACCGGATATATGATGAATACTTCAAACGTCAATGGTGCAACAACGAACAAGGCCATTCAGAAGAAGAATTTGAGAAAGCATATGAGCAAAAACATGGATGATTTAGAGTTTAAGCAGACTGTACTTGATACAAAGAGTGCTAGTTTCTGTGGTGCTAAATGGTATAACGCTACTGTATGGCTAGGGTCAGGTATGACTACTAGTTGTCATCATCCACTGCCCCATAAGATTGATCCAATAGCAGTGCAATCTAACCCTAAACTTCTGCACAATACTCCAGAGAAAAAAGAACAGCGCAGACAAATGCAATGTGGTGAACGTCCTGCGGGTTGTGAATACTGCTGGAAGATTGAAGATATGGGAGAGACCTATATCAGTGACCGCGTATATAAAAGTAAGATATATACTGATGAGGAACTTAATGATGCATATACCACAGATTTTAATGAAGACATTAACTTACATACACTTGAGATTGCCTTTGACAGAACTTGTAACTTTGCTTGTAGCTATTGCAATCCTGCTTTTAGTACTACTTGGGTAAAAGACTTAAAGAACAACGGCGGCTATACTGATCTTGTTAGTGACGGGCGTAATCATTTTACTCATAGTCATGACAGCAACCAACTATTTGGATTAAACGAATACAATCCTTATGTAGAAGCGTTCTTTAAATGGTGGGACAGTGACTTACACAGCACATTGCAGGAGTTAAGGATTACCGGTGGAGAGCCACTTATGAGCCCTGAGCTTTGGAAGTTACTAGATTGGTTTAAGAAAGAGGATAATACATCAGAATGTAGTATTGCTATTAATAGTAACTTAGGTGGAAAGAAAGATCTAATAGATCGTCTAGTAGAAGCAAAACAACACTTGCCTAGTCTAAACGTTTATACAAGTTGTGAAGCGACAGGATCCCAAGCAGAGTATGTGCGCGATGGTTTAGACTACGAGTATTGGTGGACTAACCTAGTAAGACTTAGTGAGGCAGGGATAAACACACATTGCATGTTTACTATCAATGCACTGTGCTTGCCAACACTGCCAGACCTAATTAAAAAAATACTCCGTGCAAGAAATGTTTTTGGCAAGGACTTTGCATTTATGAGTTACAATATACTACGCTTTCCTAGTTTTCAATCGCCTCTAGTACTGCCCTATGAGATACGCAAGACCTGTGTTGATAGATTAAAAGAAATAGATCAAAGCGAGATGCATGATTGGGAACAAGGCCATATGACTAGGCTAATTGAATACTTGCAAGTTGTAGAAACGCCACACAACGAAGCATTTGAAATGCCTAAACTACACAATGATTTTAAACAATTTTATCAACAATATGATGTAAGAAGAAATAAAAACTTTGAGACGACATTTCCAGAGTTAAAAGATTGGTACGAAAAATTATTAAAATAAATACATACATGATTACAGAAAAAGAACGTGTATAATGACGGATATTGTAATATGCAGTATACCAAGGATGAGTATATATTATCCGCCGGCTGCTCCTGCGTTAATTAAAGCAAGCGTACAGGCTGCTGGCTATACTGCGACTGCAATAGACTTTGTAATACAATTCCATGACAAATACTTTGGTACACCTCAGTGGGATCAACTTGATCAGTGGTTAGTGCTTGAAACTAACGACCCAGAGTCCTATGCTACTATGAAACATGAGGCCGATAACTGGGCAGACCAAATGTTATCACTGTCACCTAAGTGGATAGGCATAAGTGTTTTTAGTTTTGAAAGTCACAAAATAGCAAAGTTACTTTGCATGAGTATCCGTAAAAAAAGCACATCTGTTAAAATTGTTCTTGGCGGCGCAGGTCTGAGCGGGGATGTATATGATGTAAGTGCTCAGTACAGAGAAAACAACCTCTGTGATGAGATTATTACTGGTGACGGTGAATCTAGTATTATTGAATTGCTCCAACAAACGTACACAGGAAAATTTGATAGATTGGCTAATTTAGATAACTGGCCGCATGCAGACTTCAGTGATTACAATTTGGACTTGTATAAAGCAAATAAACAGCGCAAGAATAAGATATCAACAAATAAGATGGATGTATGGCAAGGATATGGTAACGCATGGTATCGTAGTGACGAGATACTTACTCTCCCGTTAGTAGGCAGTAGAGGATGTGTGCGCAAGTGTTCATTCTGTGACATTCCCTTTCTGTGGCCTAAATATAAAACCCGTAGTGCTGAAAACATCGCACAGGAGGTTATAGAACAGTACGAACAGCACGATGTACAGCGTTTCCACTTTACAGATAGTTTGATTAATGGTAACCAAAAGAACTTCCGTAAACTAGCAGAGATACTTGCAGCATACAGAACTAAAAACAGTGCAGACTTTACCATTACAGGACAGTACATTTGTCGCAGTGAAGAATTTGAAAGTCAAGAATACTATAATCTATTAAGCAGCGCAGGCTTTAAGATTCTTGAAATTGGAATTGAAAGCGGCAGCGAAGCAGTGCGCTGGCATATGGGTAAAAAGTTTTATAATAGAGATGTGGATGTATTAGTGGAAAGATTGCACAATGCTAATATGAAAGCGGTGCTGTTGTTTATTGTTGGATACCCAACTGAAACTGCCGATGACTTTCGTCAGACAATGGATATGCTAACAAAATATCAGCCTTATGTAGAAAATGGTACAGTAGTCGAAGCATGCCTTGGTGGAACTCAACACATTGACCCCAATAGTGCTTTAGGTAAAGATCCTCATATTATTACCAGCATTGATAGCAAGGGGAACACAGATTATTTTAATTGGACATATACTAAAAATCCAGAACTAACATTTAAAGAACGCATTAGACGTAGACTTGTTATTATGGAACATGCACAAAGTCTAGGATATTTAAGCCCAACAAACAATCAAGAAATCGCAATCTTAAGAAAAAGATGGAAAAGCATCAATGAAAATGACAATACAGTTAAGAACAATGACAGCCTTAAACCAAGGGCCGAACTTGCGCATCAAAGTCAACAAACAATCTCTTTATGAAGTAAGTAACTTACGCGAAGACCTAAACTTAGAATTAGAGTTTACCCCTGAAGACGCAAATCAACTTGTAATAGAACATTGGGGTAAGAACCCCAAACATATACCTCAAGGAGAGGATATTGCATTTGAAGTTGTGTATATAAAGTTTAATGATATGTTAATTCACCGAAACTTGTTATACACATCAGAGTTTTATCCAAATTGGTTATACGGAGATGCTCCCAACATTGTACTAGATAATTGTTACATAGGATATAACGGCGTATGGAGTTTAGTATTTCCTAGAGATACTATAAGTTGGGCTATTGACTATGTTGAAAGAGAACTATTTGAGCTGGGAACAAATTACAATCATCAAGAAATAGGCGACGATATAGGCGCTCAAGACTTAGCAGATTTTAAGAAAGATTTTATTTAATATGGCAGATAAACTAGAGAACTATCACGAAGGCTGGGATTACGGAAGTAGAGAGCCACTAAAGATCGGCATGGACGAGCTAACCCCCACAGAAGCTGAACTGCTGATCAAAAGTGATGTTTTTTGTATGCTACCTTGGATACACTTGCATGCATATCCAGACGGCAGAGCCTATCCTTGTTGTTTGGCAAAGTATGAGAACCATGTTGGCTCATTGCGAGAAAACACCATGGAAGAAATTTGGCGTGATAAGCCTATGCAAGATCTTCGTAAGAACATGGTTACTGAATGCAAGAGCGAAGTGTGTAGCAAATGCTATGAGCAAGAAGAATCAGGGTTCTTTAGTATGCGAAATAGCAGTAACCAAACATTTGGACATCACATTAAAACAATAGACGATGACGAGTTTAAAATTCGGTATTATGATATCCGATTTAGTAATTTGTGTAACTTGTCCTGTCGTAGTTGCGGCGATACGTTTAGTAGTAATTGGGTTAAAGAAGCCAAATTAATGAACTGGCTCCCCAAGGACGCACCAAATGTAAGTTATGCTGGTAAGACTGAAACAGATGCGTGGGAACAACTCCTGCCGCATATTCCTCATATTGAAGAAGTGTATTTCGCTGGTGGTGAACCGCTGATGATGAAAGAGCACTACGACTTATTGCATGAGTTATTGAGGCAAGGTCGCACAGATGTCAAGCTGGTATATAACACCAACTTTACAGAACTGGTATTCAAAGGTAGCAGCGTTCTTCCGTTGTGGAACGAGTTTGAGTGTGTTAGTATTGGTGCAAGTTTAGATGCTAGCCACGAGCGGGCAGAGCTCATGCGTAAAGGTACTAAGTGGTCACAGACAGTTAAAAACAGAGAAGAGATGCTGAAAGTATGTCCTACTGTAGACTTTTACGTCAGCTCAACATTAAGTATTATGAACAGTTTTCACATTCCAGACTTCCACAAGGAATGGGTTGAACTAGGATTGTTAGGTCCCATGGATTGGAATATTAATATATTGCAAAGCCCAGAGTATTACAGAATTGATGTATTGCCAGAAGCAATGAAACAAGAAGTAGTTGAGAAGTTTAACACTCACATTGAATACCTTACTCCGATTGATGAGTTTAGCAGAGCAAGCAAGGGATATATGGCCGCAGTTAATTATATGACACAACAGGACAACAGCCATCTGATTCCTGAATTATTAGAAAAATTAAATCACTTGGATAAGTTTAGAAACGAAAATTTCTTTGAAACATTCCCAGAATTGGCAAGGTTAAAAGACCATGTTTAGAAGAAAATAAGATTATGATATACGTAAACGGAGATAGTTATTCTGTAATATCAGATGGAAAAAATTACAGCAATGTGTTGGGTGAACGGTTCAATGAACATGTTATGAACAAGGCTATACCAGGAAGTTGTAACGGAAGAATTTTTAGAGTTACATGCAGAGATTTATTAAAACTACATAAACAAAATGTTGAAAATGTAAAAGTTTGTGTAGGACTAAGTTTTTGGTATAGGACAGAATTATGGATAGATGAACACGGTATAGATAGATGGTATCAATTTCAATTCGACGACGGGGAGTTTGCTAGTTTTCAAGCAACAACTAACACAGATTGGTGGCAACACGGACCAGTAGTTTCATCAGATGTGCCAAAATTTTTTAAAAAGCCCTTACAGGAATGGGTAAAAACAATTAATGCTGATGCTGCTATTGTTAACACTTTGCACCAAGCAAGTCTTTTGTTGCACTTGTGTAAGAGTTTAGGGTACAAACTTGTAATTTTTTGGGCTGCAGACGTAACTGAAGAGTTAGATAGGATTGATACTAAATTGGATGCATTAAAAGACTTTTATGCTGAGTTTGATCAAACCAATAGTTTTGATTTGTTAAATTATAGTTTTGTAAGAAAATTTAATAAGATTAGACACCCTATTGATTACGAAAAATACGGACTACACGGGCATCCAGGAACACTATCGCATACAGCACTTGCAGAAGAAATATACGAAAAATTATTAATACATTCCCAGAATTGACAAGGTTAAAAGATCATGGATAACGATAAAAAATGCATACTTCCTTGGATTAGTTTAGAAACTACCCCAATGGGAAAAGTTAGGCCCTGCTGTTTGTCAACTGTTGAAGTGCCTGACATAGACTTAACCACTAACACCCTGCAGGATGCATTCCGTAGTCCATTCATGAACGGTCTGCGAGAAGCATTTAGTAAAAATAGACAACCTGGGTCGTGTGAACGATGCTGGTCAGAAGAAAAAGCTGGCAAAAAAAGCAAGCGTGAATACATGTTGGAAAAATTTAAAGATATAGATGTTGACTACGAAAACATCCTTGGAGAAAAACTGCAATTCTTAGACTTAAAATTAGGCAACATATGTAACCTAAAGTGTCGTATATGTGGTTCATGGAGTAGCAGTAAGTGGGCTCAAGAACAGGTTGCCCAACATGGAAAAGAGCATGCCGCCAAGGATTGGCTTAAACAAGGACAGTGGCCCCGTAAGAGTAATGAATTTTGGGAAAATGTAGATAATATGTTGCCTGACATAACATACTTTGAGTTTACTGGTGGCGAGCCGTTCCTTATTAAACAACACTTTGATTTATTAGAACGTGCTGCAGAGTTAGGCCATGCTAAAGACATTGATATACATTATAACACAAACGGTACACAATATCCCAAACAGCATACAGTATGGAAACACTTTAAACAAGTACAGATTGCATTTAGTATCGACAATGTAGGTAAACGATTTGAATATGAACGCGACGGAGCAAAGTGGGCTACAGTTAACCGTAATATTAAGAAATTCCTAGCGTTAAAAGAACAAGGGTATCCGTTAAGTTTTCAGATCTGCGTTACTTGGAATGTTCAAAACATCTTCTACATAGTCGAGTTTCTAACCTGGGCAAAAACTAGTGGCATTGATGACATACATTTTAACTTAATGCATGATCCAGAAGAGTTTGCTTTGTCCAAGTTACCTAAAAAAATGGTATCGCCGTTAATGTTAATGTTACAAAAATGTCAGATTCTACACTCTGATTACAAGGATCAAATTATTAGCCTTAAAAAGTTCGCACTTACTAGTACAGATAGACCAAATCAAAACACAGGCGAGGCACTAGTAAAGAAGTTAACCGAGACTGATAACTTCCGTGGTATTAAATTTTCTGACACTCACCCTGAAGTAGCAAAAATGATTGGCTATGAATAAACCTGATAATTTATGCCTTGCACCTTGGGTTCACACGTATTTGTCACCTGTCACAGAAAGACGGCTATGTTGTGCAAGCAGAGAACCTGCACAGAGTTTTACACAATACATTGACACTGACGCTGGTGATAACGTATACACTCCGCAAAGTTTAGATGAGTATTGGAATAGTGAACGTATCCGTAGAGTAAGACGTGATATGATGAACAATATTGTGCCTCCCGAATGTGAAGTTTGTGATAAGAAGTTACTTAACACTGACGTTTACCGTGATTACTTTGGTCATTTGTTTGCACACAAATATCCTGAAGTTGTTGCTAGCACAGACGATACTGGATATACAACAATGAAGCCCATAAGCTGGGACTATCGTTTCAGTAACCTATGCAACTTTAAATGTCGTATGTGTGGTCCTATGTTATCAAGTAGCTGGGAAACAGAATCTCGTAAACAAGGTAAAATAGAACCTTGGATGGAGCCAGCAGTAAAAGAACAAATTAGCAACTATCAAGACACGCAGATAGAAGCTGAGTTTAGCCAGGCTGTAGAAGACCATCGCATAGAAGAAATATACTGGGTTGGCGGCGAGCCACTGATGTACGAACAACACTGGCGATACATGCAACGTATTATCGAACTAGGAGATGGTCCTGGGTTATATGCTAGATATAATACAAACCTAAGCCGTGTAGACTATCAAGGCATTAACTTATACACTGACATATTAGACAATATTAGAGACTGGCAGGTATGTGCTAGTATTGACGGCACTGGTCCGGTAGGAGAGTATATACGCACTGGGTTAAAGTACGACTCATGGTTAGAAAACTTTAAACAAGGGTTATCCCATGCTCGTAATCAACGCATGATGAGGTTAGACTTCACACTTACTACTCCTGGGTTAACAGAAGTAGTAAATATATGCAACCTAGCAGACGAGCTAGGTGTTCAAATACTTGCTAAAACTACGTTTGCATTTACTCCTGACATTGCTATGTCTCCCTTGTTCTTGACAAAGGACATACTACATAGTATAATAAATGAAATACTACCCAACGTTACTAGACACAGGGCAGTACATGATCTGCTTAGTAACTTGTTAACACGCCCTACTTTTGAAGAAGAGTTTCCTGATTCATTCCAAGAGGCAAGAATACAAGGCAAGAAAAGACTACAAAAACTGGACGCACTTAGGGGAGGATTGAGCTTTGGCGAAACAATTAGACCATATGAAGCGTTACATGAATGGTGGAGTGCAATACCCAATGGGCTGGATTAAAAGACTTATAAACAGAATTAAAATGGAAATACAATATCGCAAACGATTAAAAGAGTTGCGGAAGAGGGATCCTTTTATTTACAGATGAAATTAGGTAATATATTAGGTGTGAGTGCAGGGTTCCACGACGCTGGAGTTAGTGTTGTTGACAGCAGGGGTAATATACTCTTTGCTGGTCACAGTGAACGATATAGTCGTGTTAAGAACGACTCTACTTTAAATCAAGGTATTATCGACGAAGCATTAAGTCATGGTGAGATTGCTAGAGTAGCATGGTATGAAACTCCATGGCTTAAAAAGACTAGGCAGTTATACAGCGGTGAGTTCCGCAAGGCATTTACTGACAAGAGCCCTAAACAGCATTTAAGTGAAGTAGGTGTTAACCGGCCTATCCAATGTCACAGGCATCATTTAAGTCATGCCGCCGCTGGATTTCAAACAAGTCCTTACGAGCGGGCTATTGTAGTCGTTGTTGATGCCATTGGTGAATGGGATACTTACAGCGCATACCGTGCTGAGTATGACAACAGAGGAAAAGCACAATACACCCGCATAATGAGCCAGCATTATCCACATAGCATGGGATTGTTCTACAGTGCAATGACACAGCGTGTGGGATTAAAGCCCATGGAAGAAGAATATATCCTAATGGGAATGTCTGCTTACGGACAGCCTGGCCGTTACAGGGATGTTTATGATACCTTTGTCCAAGAAGATCATGCGCAAACTTGGAAACAGAATTTCCATGCCGGGATTGATCCGTATTTTTTAAAAGATGCCCCGGTTGAAGATATAGCTATTGCAAGTCAATTAGTAGTGGAACGATGCATAGTCACACTCATGAAACAACTTGCAGAAACCAACCAAGACATTGACGATTGTGTGTTTATGGGAGGCGTTGCTCTTAATTGTGTTGCTAACGCACAAGTAAGAAATGTTTGGAATAGACTTTGGATTATGCCTAACCCAGGAGACTGTGGTAGTAGTTTAGGCGCCGCGGCATTATCCTATGGCAAGAAATTAAACTGGAAAGGTCCTTATTTAGGAACTAACATACCTGGTGACTATCCTTGTGAGGAACTAGTAAGCGAGCTTATGGAAAACAAAATTGTAGGTGTTGCCAGTGGCAGGGCAGAGTTTGGTCCCAGAGCATTAGGTAATAGAAGTTTACTTGCTGATCCAAGAGGCGATGACATTAAAGATCGTGTTAATGAAATTAAACGCAGACAAAAGTTTAGACCATTTGCGCCAATGATCCTAGAAGAATACGCACACGACTATTTTGATATGCCTAAGTTTGACAATCAACCGTATATGCAAAGTGTCTACGAGTGTAAGTTTCCAAAACAATTCCCAGCCATCGTACACAAAGACGGAACAAGTCGTGTACAAACAGTGGGTAAAGACGACAAAACAGGTGCCAGGCAGTTATTAGAGATGTGGTATGTAATGACAGATTGTCCTATTATATTAAACACTAGTCTAAACATTAGAGGTGAGCCTGTAGTTAACGACCGCGCAGACGCAGACAGATTTCAACAACGATATAATGTTAAGGTATGCAGTTAAATGAAAAATAAGTTAATTAAAAAGGTAAAAAAGATGGAATTAGGTAACCCCGTGATTACCACCCTTGTTGGGCTAGTAATTTTTTATATTGGTTTAAAGATGTTTTCAGGTGGAATGAAATCCATGGGTAATTTAGATCATCTATCCTATTTTATTCATAATCCATATTGGATGTTTTTGGGTGGAATTATTATGACATTGTTGTGGCAATCTTCGTCATTGTCTACAACTGCAATTATTGCTCTTGTAGCAAGTGGTGCGGTGCCACTGCCAGCGGCAATAGCGGCAGTCTTAGGTGCAAACATTGGCACAACAGGCACTATATGGATTGCTGGAGCATTGGTGTCCGACGGTATGCCAAAAGGCGATACACTAAGGATTGCATTAGCGCATACTGGAGTAAACCTGTTTATGGCAGCAACTTTAATGCCATTTATTCATCACATTGCTAGATATTTAGGAAGGTTTGGTTAATATAGACTTTTTACTTAAACGGTGTTACAGTAATACTATGACACATATAGATAAAGACCTTATTATACAAAATCTTAAAGAAGTATATGATCCTGAAATTAGTATTAATATATACGACTTGGGTTTAATATACGACATAGACATTGATGCACAAGAAGAATCTGTTACTATCACACATACATTGACAAGTGCATTTTGTCCGTTTGCAGATCAAATTGTCAGCGATATACAAAAAGCAGGATATGTTGATGGTGTATTAAATGTTACGATCAATACAACATTTGATCCTCCGTTTTCCATGGACTTAGTATCAGAAGAAACTAAAATGGCATTAGGCTGGTTTTAATGAAACAAAAACATAAAATAGCACACATGAAATCTGCGTTTAACTATGCAGAGTGTTCAACAGCATCACGCCTTCAAGTTGGTTGTGTACTGGTTAAAGACAATCGTATCATTAGCATTGGATACAACGGCATGCCCAGTGGTTGGACTAACGAGTGTGAAACAGAAGATAACGTAACCAAGCCTGAGGTATTACATGCTGAAACAAATGCGATTGCTAAACTTGCTCGTTGCAGTGAGCATGGCGAAGGCGCAACAGCGTTCGTAACACACCAACCCTGCTTGGATTGTGCTAAACTACTCTACCAGAGCGGCATTACTGAAGTTTATTATGCACACGAGTATAGGTTAACACACGGTGTTGACTTTCTAGAGAAGTGCGGCATTAAAGTAGAACAATTATCAAGCGATAGACTTGACACAGGGATCTTTTTAAAATGAATGAAATCGAAGAGAAGACAACAAGAATAGCAGAGATTGAGTTAGAAACACACCAAATTGCTACTAAAACAGCTACTCCATTACATACCACTGATTGGTATATCAAATGGGTTAGTTCGATTGTTTTGATTGTTGGTATGATCCTTGCTGCAAATAATCTTTATCCTTGGAACATTATTGTTCAATGTATAGGAATATTTGGTTGGTTAGTTGTTTCAGTTATGTGGAATGATCGTGCGTTGATTGTGGTCAACGCTGTTGGTGGTGCTATTCTTTTAAATGGTCTAGTTGGGTATTGGTTAAAAGTAGGGTAAAATGGAAACCTGCAAATATTGCGATAGAGAGATTGTTGATGGAGTCCCTGAGAACTCTGGTTATGGATATTGTTCCGGACTACATTGCGGACATCAGCGAGTATACGGTTTGTATAATGAAGACTGTCGACAAGTGATTGTGAGAACAGACATAAAACATGTTTGATGTCTTTTGTATGCAGGTTACTGACGAACCAGTAGACTTACCCGCACACACTCAATACACCCGCTGGAACGGAACTCATTTAGATACCATACGCAGGTGTGTTAATCGCGCACGAACTGAGTTTGTTTGGGTAGTTGCAGATTGCTGTGACTATAGATCTTTTGATTTTACTTGGCAACCAGTTCCCTGGGAAGCAGATCAAATACATTGCTGGGCTAGTGGTGAGCAAGAATTTGGTGATACGTTCCTGATACCAGTGCAGGCGTTTAAAGAGCAAGAGCGAGGGCTTAAACTACTTGAGTGGTACGAGCACATAAATTGGCATAATCAGCCAGAAATAGCTCGTAAACCGTGGCCTACTGTTAACAATGTGAGTGAAATCAACACACTTTATGCCTGGATTAAGAATACCCCTACAAGTATAGCTTATGATCCCAGTTTGTGGAAAGAACGCAATCTACATGTTTTTAATAAAAGCGGCAGTGTAGTATTAGCGCCTAGAGACTGTAAACAGCATTTTAAAGAGCAATACTACGACTACCCATACATCTTGCGTCATAACACCCATACTATAGCAGAACAACCACTAGATGTTGTATACCTTTCAAATGGCGAAGAAAACGCTGAAAGAAACTGGGAGATACTAAAAGATATATGCCCTAGAGCAAAGCGAATTGATGGAATTACTGGCAGAGCTGCAGCATACAAGGCATGCGCAGAGATTAGTGACACTCCTTGGTTCTTTAATGTATTTGCTAAGTGTATTACGCTGCCAGAGTTTAACTTTAACTGGCAACCAGATTGGCTGCAGGGAGATAAGCATTGGATATTTCATGCCCGTAATCCTGTTAATGGTTTAGAATATGGCCACATGGGTATTATTGCATACAATAAAAAACTCGTACTAGAGCAGGATGAATGGGGTTTAGACTTTACTCTAAGCGCCAGACACGGTGTTGTTCCTGTTGTGGGTAGCATTGCAGAGTTTAACACAGACAAACATGCAACCTGGCGTACAGCATTTCGTGAGTGTATCAAGCTCGTACAAAACAACGACATAGAAAGCCGTTACCGACTTAAACAATGGTGTACAGTAGCAGAAGGTGAATTTGCTGAGTGGAGTTTAGAAGGTGCTAATTATGCCACAGTATATGCAGCAAGCGGTAACGACTTACAAGCTACGTTTGAATGGAAGTTCCTTGAAGAACTCTTTGACAGCAAGTATAACTACCTGTAATTCTTCATCTGTCATATATGGATCACATGGAAGTGCTAGGTGTTGTTTGCAATTCTTAACAGCGCCAGGTAAGTTACACAGTGGATCCTTATAAACTAATTTAGTTTCAATTCTCTTATCTAATAAATGTTTTGCTAGTTGATCTCGTTGATCAGTGCCAATAACAAACTTACTAACCTGCCCTCTATGATCCGTAATAATATCAACATACTTACCGAGTTCTATAGTATAGTCTCTGGCAATCTCTTGTCTTCTTTCCTGCCAAAAGGGAAAGTGATCTAACTTAACACACATTTCAGCACAATCTCGTTCACTCATAACGCTGTGCCCGCCTACGTGTGAATCGTAGTATCCATGTCTACGAAGAAGTTTAACTCTATCTACGATACGTTTATCATTAGTAACAACGGCTCCGCCATTGCCAAAGTTTGGCAATGCCTTGGTGGGATCAAAACTATATGCAGCAAAAATGCCTTGTAACGGTGCACCAAAGTGTTGAGCACCATCTTCATATACAATTTTATCTGTAGGTAACGTTTCTGTATTTCCAAAAAGTCCAACCCATACAGCATGTTCTACATTATTGCTAACTTTGTTCCAGTCCAACAATCCATTGGGTTTTACGTCTACGCATACTGGCTCTAGCCCTGCTCGTAATATACTATTCTTGGTAGCAACAAAGGTTTGGCTAGGTAATGCTATTGGTCTTTGTATTTGTGATGCAGCTAGTCCATAATAAAGTGCATCACTTCCGCTACCCATAGTAATAGCATAGTCGGCGCCAGCAAGAAGGGCAAGCCGCTGTTCGAACTCTTGTGTGAATTCTCCTAGCATAACTTGCCCTGAATTTAAAACTAAATTTGAAACTCTTGATAGGTTTGGTTCTAGTTCTTGATACAGCCTACTCAGGTTGTGCAGTCGTATCATCTTCAATACTCTCTGGCTTGGGTTTAATCTTTTGCAAGTCAAGCAATAAGATTTCACGCAATTCTTCAACGTCAACCTCGCCACTCTCTAGCATCATTAACGCCTTTACGGCGGAACATTTCCGTGTACGTGCTAATTTAGAAGCAAGTAATACTAGCTCTACTCTTGATATAATACCTGAACCAGTTAATACACTGTCTGCGTTTATTGACATTTCTGTTACTCCCTGTGTTGTTTGTGGTAACATGCTAATGCCCACAGTGTCATTTCAGTTGGGTCTTCAAAACTCATATACGCCATCTTATCATCGTTAAACCACCAGCCCCATTTATGTTGGCACATGCCAGCGGCATAACTTATGCATTTGCCATTAATCCCCGTGGCGTTTATGTATATGTTATATTCAAACTTCTTGTTATACCCACAGTCAGTGCTATAATCGTTCATCCTGGAACAATTCGTGGGCTAGAGGAAACACATCAGCAATAACTTTGGCACAGGCTACCGCAATCTCCATGTGTTCTTTTTGTGTGCCGTTAGCACTTCGCAAATCAATGTAATGAATCCAACTCCGTAAAGTTCCATTCATATACAAGGTAGTCTTAGTGTTGCCTTCAGGTAATACTTTACGGGCTAGTTCTTTAGCAATGCCATTTTTAATAGCCCAGTCGTATTTCTGTTTAGCAAGTGCGGCTACTTCTTCTTGAGCATCAACCCATTGGTGATGAAGTTCAACGTTCTCAACAGCAACACTATTCTGTCTGTTCTTTGGGTCTTGTAAACGAGCTTCACTGTATTCAAACATGTCGCCTTGCTCTTCAGGATTAGCATAACGTTGACTAAATTCCTGGAAAGCAAAACTACGATGCCTAACAATTTGGTGTGCAATGTCACGAGTTGTTTGTATTTCTAAACAAGCATTAACCATTTCTAACGGTGACCAATGAGAGTGTTTAATCAAATACTTAATTAATTTCTCACTGGTTTCCGTATTCATTTGGTTGCTAGGATTACTAACTCTGGCACAGAAAGCAATCAAGTCTTGAATATTTGCATCATCAAGATCATGTTTACTTAAAAATTCTGTGCTAGCCTTGCTATAGCTAACGATACCGACATGCATTAAGCGGCAACCTTTTTCTTACGAGGCGCACGTTTTTTCTTTGGCTTTAATGCAGGATTAAGAGATTGCGCTTCTTCCGTTAAGCGTGTAATCTCAGCAGTCATTGTAGCAACTTGAGCTTGCATACCTTCTGCTTGCCTAACTAGGTTAGTAGCAATATCAGCATCACTAAGTACGCCGTCACTGCCGGCTGACAAAATAGCTTGACTAGCAGCTTCGCCAACCGCTAATTTTGCTGGATCAGCCATGCCTTGTGTCGCATCAATCTTTGCCATTTTAGCAGCAGCTTCGCCGCCTGCTTCCATGCCTCGCACAATCTCGTTAATTTCGTCTAAACGAGCGCCAGTCCCTTTTCCGCCTGGATTAAGAACTACGTCTTGAGTACGTACCTTTTTCATCCATCTGTTTTTATGAATGGTAGTTAGAAGCATAACACCATCACCGCCTGCGGTTGTGTGAAGTGCATCAGCTAAATTATTAGCTTCTTGCCCAGCAGCACTTTCAATACATTTCATGACAGAATCATGAATGGTCTGAGGCAAAGTGTCTGGGTAAATGACAAGCGCCATGTGGTCTTCTCCAGGGACTTCCCTAAAGACTACTACTGCGTTCTTGTCATTGTGTTTACCGATATGTTTAATCATCTGTTGTTTCCTCGACTGTTTCTTCTGGAGCGTCACTCTCTTGTGGTGTTGCAGTACCTGGTGCTTCACGTAATCCATTCTCTACTAAGAATGAATGTAATTTAGTGTAAAGTTGTCCAACCACATGCATTTCGTTAGCACGGATCGCACCACGTTGTGCAGCAGCATCAAGCACGGTAGCCATGGTATTTAGGTCACCTATACCAAGTGCCATTGGATTAGCAGCGGCGGCAGGCGCTTCAGACTCTTCAAATTCTGCGTCTGTTACTGTATCTGCTGACATCACTTCGTCCATTTCTACTTCGTCTACTGCTTCTGACGTTACTGTTTCGTTACTCATTGTTCATTGAACTCCTATGTTAATTTTTAGTGTATACTAATAAGTATATTATGTAGTTTATTATAAGGTATTTTTCTCATGATTGCAAGATTTATTTTTATTGGAATGCTATTTTTATTCATTTCAACTCCAGCGCTAGGCCAGGAATCATATGATCAGTCTAATGGTACTCCTGATGAGATAGAAAGGTTTGCAAAATTGCATTATATACTTGATGGTGGATTAAAATGCCAAGCCGCTTTAGCCTTAACTTCTAACTACAATGTTATTTATCGTGCCTTAAACCAGGGTCTTGAAAAAAATGATCCTCCTGAAGCAAAAAAGTTTTCCACTGTATTACAAGCTCAGTGGAATAATCTTGAGAATATTGTATCAAAGGCCAAGATAGAACTTGCAAAAATCCCAGGATTCAATGTTAAGCTAGAAGAAAAAAGACTTTACACCGAAGCACAAGAGTATCTAACTGGTCCGTTGCGAGCACTTAAAGTTGATCCTGAACATATAAGACTATTAATGGTATTAAACTCCGAGTGCGCATCACAGTCTCCGAGCATACTTAAACAACTGGAATCTATGCTGCTTCCTTAAACTTATAGTAAGCCCAGTTACCAAACGGTGGCTTAATAGTATCCGGTCCATGAATAATAAACACTGTGTCACAGTAGTCTGGATCGCCCCATGAACTATAAGGATATCCGTCAGTAAACATTATAAACCGTTCTGGGCAAATATCGTTCTCTTTCATAAACTTCCAGTTACAATCAAAGTCAGTGCCACCGCCGCCTTTTGGCTCGTATGATAGAATGTCATCGATGTTAGTGTTGTCAAACTCAGCATAGTTATAAACTTGAGTATCAAAGCACCATAGTTTAATCTTAAAGTCCTGGAACTGCTCCATGATGCCTTTAACTTCTGACAACATATCACGGCCCATGTCGTTACTAATACTTCCTGACATATCCATTGCAATAGCTGCTTCAATAGTATTCTCAGGAACCATACCGGGCAACATAAAGTCACTGCCCCAGCCCTTGCGGCTTGGGCGCATAAAACTATAGTCGCTCTTAACAGTGCTCTGGATACTTGTTTCAAGTAGTTCAGTCCAAACCATTTGTGGCTCTGTTAGATCACGTATAATTCTAGCAACATCACCAGGAATATCACCAGCAGCATTGCCTGCTTGTTTAGCACTGTTAATTAAAGACTCTTTAATCTCGTCGCGAATCTTTTTACGATCTTCTTTGGAATACTTTGGCTTGCTCTTGCTTTTTAGGTTACCATTTTCATCTTCTTCTGGACCGTCACCGTTGCCGCCTTCGCCATCGTCAGCATCTAGGTGTTCGTCTAACAACATATCTGCAAGTTGGTCCAAGTCAATCTTCTCTGCATTATCATAGATATCGTCGTATATCTCTTCCATGCTAAGTTTTTCATACTTGCGGTCATATAGTGCAGGAACTGTGGTAATCATTACTCCAATCTTGCTGTTAACAAGATCACGGTTTACAGCATAGTCTGCTGCAATGTTAGCAATGGTAGGATTATGAAGGTTAAACTTACTACGGCCCAAGTGGTCATATACATTGTGCAAAGTTTCATGCCCAAACAAGAACTCAATCTCTTTAGGTTTAAGCATTAAGATAAATTTGCTGTTGTAATAAAAATAACGGCCGTCAGTGGCCGCTGTAGGCAACCACTCATCTGAGTTAACTAGCGGAAGTCTAGTAGCCATGTTGCCAAAGAAGCTAGCCTTAAGGAGCAAGGCTACTCTAGCAGTAGTAAGGGCTTCACGAGCAAGCGCATCCTCTGCAGGATCTGTCTCAAATCCTACTGGAAGTTCTATGTCTTTTTTGTTAGCTGTTGATGTTGGCATGTACTTGCTCCTTTAATTAACTTATACACTATAGTAGCACGAGTTAGCATAATGTCAACCAAAAGCTACAAATTTTACCAATCTATCTTCAAATTCTTGTTGTTTTCGTTCATCATCATATGGATGGCTGCCGTCAAAGCGATAGTGATAGCGTAAGCCGTCTGCACAAACAATGTTTTGCTCTACAATGTGTCGTAAATCTTCTCTGCCACATAGCAATCTGTCCTGGCACAGTTCGACGTTGTCTTCCATTAAGTCTACAGAATATAGTGTAGATAACGCAGTTTCAAAGTCGATTCCATTTTGTAGTTTGCGATATAGAACACTTGCTAAGAATTGACCGTCGCCGGCGCTAGGATCTAAGAATGTTTTAGTAGGATCTGTGAACAGTTCAGGATCCATTTTATCTAAGATTTCTTCCACAAGAGGTGTAGGCGTGAACACCTCTCCTGTTGCTTTAACACGAGTCTTTTCTCTCTCGACTCCGCTCATATAAGTACGGTCAAATAAATGACTGTATATATTACTTAACACTTGCTTCAATGTAATCACGTTCCTCTTTTGTTAGACCGTAAAAATCATAAACATCGCTGTCTGTCCATGTTTTATTAATATCAAGATAACCTAACTTAGGTACACCTGTGTTATATCCGCCGGATTTCTCATATTCTACAAACCAAGCATATAATTTACTTGTTAAGTAACTCAAACAATTTCTTGCTAAACTTTCTGATTGAAAACTTAATGCATAACCTGCTACACCAACTGCAAACTGATCGTTTAGATCGAGTTTTATATATTTGTCAACATTATCTTTAACATAGTAATAACCACTTCGGTTAATAATAATTTTTATACCTTTTTTAGATTTACTAGGGTCTGCAAAATAGTAGTTATTATTAGCCGCAGTCCAATACACAGGTTGAGTGTTAGTGCCGTTAGCGCCAATTGTAAATTGATTACGTTCTATTCTTTGATCAATAGTAGCATCGCCTCCATAATCGCACCATACATGATTTCCAATTCTATTGCCAGTCTGAGCCATTACTTTGTCGAATATTTTTAATGCAATACCTTCGTCTAATGTTAATGGTAATTTTTGTCCAGTGTAATCGATTACTTCCTGTCTATCTAAAAATCTAAACTCTGTAGTTGTATATCGAGGAGTCTTCTGTAAAATATATGCAGATACTTCTTCTCCAACATTAAAATGTTTAGTTGCAGTTGCATCAACGTATATTAATTGATTTTTAGAAAGGATGTCTTTTACAAGTTTGTCTGATGCTTGGCCATTTGGACGGCGCATCCATACTAAAGGATGAATCATTGCTATATATCCATCATCTTTTAGATGATCAAAACTAGTTTGGACAAATCTATTCCATAGTTTTGCACTAGGGTTATCACCGTCTTGATATGGCGGGTTTCCTATAATTACATCAAATTTCATATCAAACTCTTTTTCTAAAAAATTACACTTAAATACATTGGTATATCCTTTACGTAATGCGTCTTTAGTGAATACACTGTACTTATCTAACACATAAACACTGTCTTTAATATCAGAAAGTGTTCGACCTAAAGCAAGCATACGCTTTACAATTATATCTGCTTCTGTGCAATGACCGCAGGCGACATTTAATATCTTTAAGTCTTTTTTAAGAAAGGTTTCGTCTGGAATACTAGAAATAATTTGTTCCCATACTTCTACAGAGTCTGGCTTGCCTAAAATGCCCTTACTTAGATCAGTTACAAAACGCATATTGCCCTCATTGCTTGTTTAGCTGTACATATAGTATACTATCAAACGAACGGTGTGTCGACCACATTCTTTGAGTTCTGTACAATAACATCTAAGATAGGCTCATTTAACATTTCTCGATCTAAGATAATCTCAACTACACTAGGCGATACTCCGAACAGCTCTTCAAACTCGTGTGCATCATCTGTACTACTTGCAATCCGCTCAATGCACTCGCGATAAGTGTTGCCACTTTCTGCTAAGATATATACACTGGTAGCACTCATATTAAGCGCACGTACAGCGTTATTAATAATCCTGTCTCTTATACACATCTCCGAGCCCACGAGACTAGGCATGATCT
>OJGX01000255.1_pt1 | contig 28726 bp, 30 predicted proteins | sample 1594661 | NCBI WGS metagenome assembly OJGX01 (sample SAMN05416839, study PRJEB24817) | seawater metagenome | isolation source: Sea water | place: Canada:Atlantic | collected 2013-07 | reverse complement strand
TCCCATGCCTTTGCCCTTCATCATTTTCATCATCCCCATGCCGCTTCCAGATCCCATTTTCATCCCGTCAGATGAATCCTCCTCCATTTTCGACATGCTTCCTCCCATGCCTTTGCCCTTCATCATTTTCATCATCCCCATGCCGCTTCCAGATCCCATTTTCATCGAATCTAAATTCTCTTGCTTCTCCGCCAGAAGCTGCTCCAAATGCCGCACCTTTGACCTCAGGGCTTCTACTTGCTCAGTAAGACCACCTATTTTATTCACGCCATCAGACGATTCATGTTGGTGACTCGCGTCGCTCTGAGCGTTCGCATACCCTCCTACTAAGCTGATCAACAACAAACTTAGCGACCATCGATATCCAAACTTACTTTTCATAATCAAACTACCTTTCTACCAATCACACTTTCCTAATTGTAATTCCGACAGATCCACCCATAAAAAACCCTCACAATTCTTTAGCCCCCGAGGACATAGAGACTGAAACGCCTCCCGCCCCGAGAGCTGACCAAAGGTATCGCAAGAGCAGGGGCCCGATCACCGTTGTGGCTACAATGACCAAGGTCAGAACCGAATACTGACCCCCGCTAAAAACACCAACCGAGAACCCCATCTGCGCGAAAACAAAGCCCACCTCGCCTCGCGGCATCATCCCACTGCCAATGGCCAAGCGGTTAGCTCCCTGGCAATTAACCAAGAGGGGACTGAATAACTTTCCAACCGTCGCGGCGCCTACGAGCAAGCAAAAAGTCAAAATTAGAGTTCGCCCTTCGCTAGTGACAAAACTAAATCCATCTAGCTCGATCGATGCGCCAATGAGAATAAAAAACAGAGGCGTTATCAGATCGATAAGCGGCCGAAGATTCTGATTCAATCGCTCGTGTTCAGGATGCCTTCCATAAGCAAGCCCCGCCGCGTATGCACCGATTATCATCGCCAGCCCTATAGCATGGGCGGCCCACGACATCATCAACAAATAGGCGAAGGCTAGAACTAGAAAGACTGAAGGATTGTTCGCCCAAGCCGCCACCTTCATAAACCCTTTTACGATCCAAGGGCCAAGCAAGACTCCACCTGCAATAAATATTGAGGCCTGCATAAACCCTCTGAATACTGGACCCACGACCGAACCTCCAGGTGACGCCAGAGCAACAATTCCTGCCAACAATAGAAGTCCTAAGACGTCATCCAATACCGCCGCCCCAAGAATAATTCTACCTTCTTTACTTCGCTGCCCGCCAAGTTCGTCCAGTACTGACGCGGTCACACCTATACTCGTTGCCGTCAAGGTAGCCCCAATAAATACCGAGACCATCGGAGACCAGCCAAAGGCAAATGCTACGCCGCTCCCAAGAATGAATGGAAATACCATGCCAACGGCGGCTACCCCTGTCGCAGCACGCCAGACCCCCAAGAACTCTTTTAGGTCCGTTTCCAATCCGATTCGAAACAGCAGTACACACAAGCCAATTTGAGCGAACTCGTGAAAAATATGATATCCCTCAGATGCATCGGCCATCGAAGGCAGAATGCCCAATATCGCTGGGCCCAAGAGAAGGCCAGTAAAAATCTCACCAACGACTGCCGGAATTCCAAACTTGCGGCCCAACACGCCAACCAACTTCGCGGGAACAAGTAGCAACGGAAGCAATAGATGGAGACTCGTTATCATTAGACCGACTCCTCCATCTGCGAACCCAAAGGACGAAAACTGCCCCCTGCACACTGAGATAATCGTTCCAACGACAGAATTTCGATACTCCCTCGCTTCAACCGGAGCACTCCTTCCTTTTCCAAACCACGCGTGATCCGAATAGCGGATTCGGTCGTCGTGCCAGCCAGCTCCGCAATGATTGCCCTCGTTTCAGGAATTTGTGCCCCGAACTTCTCTTGCAACCGACAGAGAATAGAAGCGATTCGCACCGGGACGTCCTCGAGCCCCAAGCCCCTCATCGCAATTGATTGGCAGAGTTTTACACAGGTATCCTCCAAGAGCGCCATTTGAAGCAGATCGTTGGTCTTCAACTCATCGATCAACACATCCAGGGGGAATGCGAAGGTCTGGGCTCTCTTCATGGCAACTGCCGTCACAGGATGAATCGGGTGCCCCGCGTAGAAAACAGCCCCAAACAGGTCTCCAGGAAGCATTAGGTCCACAAGCAACACTTGCCCTTTTGTCGTATGCCGCAATAGTTTCACCTCTCCTTTTAATACGAGCCAACCGGTTTCCGCACGCTGCCACTCGCGACAAATCGTCTCTCCAGGCTGGGGTTCTTCGAGACGAGACCGATGCAAGAGCTCGACCCAATTGGTCTGCCGAAATTGCGAAAATACCGGGTGCATACGAAGACGGTCTCTTACCGTCTTCGTATGCCGGTTTCGCTCAACATCTGTAGATCTTGTCGACATTTGAAAGTTGGCTGGCTATCTCTTCAACGATCCACAGTTCAGCATCGACTTGCCGAAATAGGGATTCCGAATCGCCTCACCTTCCTGGATCCAGCTGGCCTTTGCCATCGGACAATAAGCTACCCGATACTTGCCAGTTTTATCCGGGTGATTCGCTAAATAATCTACAAAGGATTGGCTAAGTGCCTTGAACGAATGACGGGCGGATTTCAAGCTCTTGCTTTGCGCAACCTTTGTCGCCTGCTGTGAAGTCTCTGCCGCTATCCCATGCAGTTTATGCTCTTTAACTGCTTTGGAGATTGCCATCGCGTGATGATTGACATGATCCATGGAATCACCAGCCAATGATTTCTGTATGGCCACCAAATCATCAAGAGGCCCCTTGGACTTGGAATGTTCAGCATCAGCCAAAACCAAGCTCGCTCCGAATAGCAGCGCCATCACGCAAGTCATCGTCGTTTTCATTATGTTCTTCATCATTTTTTCCCTACCAATATCAATTTCGCCTATTTGTCGGCGGTTTTCTCTTCGTTTTCTGCGGCACGACTCGTGACGCAACAAAATGGCGAATGCTCTCCGCATGCTTTGCAAACGTGCTTAATGATCGCCTTCTTTCCCTTCCCATGTCCTTTTATCTCCACCTTGCTTCCGCAGCCCTCACAGAGATGCAGCCCGACTAATTCCCTAGGAACTCCACCTTCCCTTAGCACCTGCGCCCCTTTAACTCCCTTCTTGATTTCGCTGGTCCATATCGTCTTGCACTTCGCACACGCCATAGCAAAGGTGTCGCCGTCCTGAAGTGAATCAATGTCACCAACGGTCTTTAGTGTCGTCAGCGATCTGAGAAGCGTCGCGCCTTTCTGGGCATGCACGACAGAGAAGGATAGCGGCAACACAAGACCAAGCGCCACAAGCCAACAAATAGATTTATATAGAGTTTTCATGATTGTATCTTTTCAGGGACCTAAGGTTTCTAAGATCTCGAGCAACCCAGGCACAATGCCTCTGTAGAACTCAAGATCAGCTCTCTGAGCTATTTCGGGAGAAGTTCTCCCATTAAATTACTTGTGAATGTTGAGCCAGAATATGATCTAGCTCATAGAAGCGGTGGAATCCCGAGGCGTCGGGATCACGTTGTGGGGGGACCATGAGGAAAGTGAATTTCCCCTATGGTAATAGTACACAGATAGCCTCTTGCTATCGGAACGATCCAAGCAGTCGACGGTGCCTCGAGACATGCGACAGTAGAATCAATGAAATTGAAGTAGGACAATTGACAATCGACTTGAAAACCATCGTCAATCTTGGCGAAAAACTCTTCTAGATCAGCCGATTCAGTCTTTACAATGAACTGATCACTACAACAGGATTCCAGCGCACCAGTAGGACATTCATCCTTTTGATCGTGTGCTCCTTCCTGATGTCCGGAAGCAATATCCTGCGGGTGCTCATGGTGCCCCCCTGCCCCGTGGTGACCATGGCCCTCATCATGATGATTTCGGGACTGAGCGGATGCTTTATCTTTTACTCGAGATTCATGTTCACAGCACGCAACGGAAACTCCAAATCCGAGTGAACACATGGATTGACAACTTAACCAAACAAACAACAGCGTCGCCCCAGCGATTTGCCTGCAATTTGCAGAGGTTAAGAATGTCAAAATTGATCCAATCATCGAATGTTCTTATATCTATAGGGGTTTCAATTATTTCTAACTACTCGTGCTTTGCTTAAAGCCGACTACTTTTTAACATTTCCAGAATAGTAGCGAATACACGGGTTCGTTGTGTTAAACTTCGCTCCGCAGCCCGTGAACAACTTGCTTTGGACAGAATAAGCGAGTCCGTCCGTGCAATGCCCAAAACTTTAGAAACTCGAACTTTTCTGTCATCACCCAATAGAACGACAGCCCCATTTGAAACCCTCTAGGTTTTTAAATTATTTTAAGGACCATCACCGGAAACTCATTTGAGTATTCAAGATCGAGACCGTTACCGTTTTGGCCGTCAATTTGTAAAATTGATAAAACATGCCCGCAACCGTTAGAAACCATAGAGGATCCTTTTGAATCACATCTCATCTTCTCTTCGTTTAATCGACTATCGACTAGGAAGTCTCAAGACAGCCCTAGTATATCAGAACGAAGTTCCCATCTCGCTTTGTTGCCGTCGCAGTAAAGCTCCATTCGGGTATCGATATATCAACACCTTCCGACTCAGCGATCAGTCGTCCCTTTAGATCGAAAACCTGCCATTTTAGTTTGCCTCCCTTTTTCCATCCAGCACCCTCGGACCACGCAAATACCGACTCCCCCTTTTCATTCCCTGAGATCGACGGATGCTTCCCTTCACGCCTGACTCCCGATATACCTGGAATGTTCGAGAAATCATCGGTTTTAGCGGTCACGAGACGAGCCTCCACTCTGCCTTCAGTTTCGGTCGAAATCATGACTCCAGCATGGCTCTCACCAAACGCAGCACTGCTCATAGGACAAGCCTGAATCTGCCACTCACTGACTTTTCTCAGTGAAAAGGATCGTCCCTGGTCGCTCGACATGAGGAGTCCCATATCCCGGTTGACATCGTTTGCCATACGATAGAGCAAGTACAGTTGGCCCTTCGAGTCCGCAAATCCGCGCATCCCGCAACAGCCGCATGCTCCAGTCGTCTCAGAATTCGCCAAAGCCTCTCGAGAGAACGTTTTCCCATCATCATCTGATCGAGTCAGATACACCGCCCGACCAAACTCAGTGGTAGCGATGTTCTCTGGTTTGCCATGCCATGCCACGTAGACACGGCCGTTGCGATCGGCAGCCACTGTTCCGCCCCCATCGAGACCAGTTGTCCATGTCAACAGATCGCGCTCCTCCTCGAAGGTCGTTCCATCGTCATTGAGTCGAGCGTATAGCATGGGATGTTTCGGATGCTCGCCCTCTTTTCCAGGGGTCGCGACCTTAGCGCTTCCCATCCAGGCCACATGAATCCGACCATTCTTCCCAAGAGCCATCTGGGGACCACGAATTGTCCCTGCGGCGACCGCACTTTCCTTTCGATGATTCACCTGAATCGGTTCGCTCCATTGTTCCGAGCCCTCTTCTCGCTTCACATAGAAAACGTCTCCAGCCATAGGTGCGCCTTTGAAATAGATCAGATGAAGCATCCCACCTGAATCGATCGCAGTTCGAGGTTGAATCCCTCCATGAGGCACTCTGACAAGCTCGACGGACACAGCAGCACGTGAATCGAAGCCAAAAATTGAGGCGACTAGCGCCAAGACAATCAAAAATCTGATTTGTTTCATTGGTCTAACTTTCTAATAGCAGCCTTCATAGGGGCTGCACTATATTCTGAACTATTTTCCAATCCGGGAACGGAAGCAGTGTCTGTTTTCTGAATTCCACAAGCCGACCCCGCCATATCTGAGGGCTTTATGTGTCTGGCCATGCAAACAATGTCATCAAACTGCCCATCCAAATATCGAGCCTGCCTTTTCCTACCCTCCATCTCAAATTTTTCTCTCACATAAAATCGTATCGCCCGTTTGTTTGAAGCGAACACTTCAAGCTCTACCCGAACGATGCCAATGTGGCTGGCCTTGGCCAAGGTTTCCTCCAGCAGGTGACGACCAAGTCCCCTTTCTCGAAAAGCCTTAGCTATTCCGATCCCTAAAACTCCCGTATGGGCAAATCCGTCTCTAATATCCCTTACGATACTGCACCAACCAATCACTTTACTACCCTCCACACCGACGACTAAGGGGAGGGCATCAACAACGTTTTGATTAATCGCAAGACGAAGCACATCCACGGAAGGGGGCTCAACAATGGAGAGATAGGTTCTCTCCATCGCGACCTCCTTAACACAGGCATGAAAACTCTCAATCAACTCGGCTGTGACCTTACTCAAATGAATCCGAGATGGCATAATGTCTCAGGCCCCTGGTGCGAATCGTGAATTGGACAGTTTCCGATATGGATTGACGACTTTAGTGTTTATGCCCCTCAGCTTCCTCGGTCGCAGGCGCCGTGGAGTCGCCAGCCGACAACGCAGCCAAATACTTTTCTGGATCCTTGTTGAATTCTTCAACGCAGTCACTACAGCAAAGTTTAATCTCTTGACCATTGTGAGTGAGAACCGTCGGCTCGCCCATGGATCCAAGGGCTTCGCCTGATACAATGCACTTCTCCAACGGATTAGGCGTCGTTTCCATTGCCATCCCGGTCGCTGCTCCATCGACCGGGGCTGCGGCTGCTTCCGAGTGGGAATGATCCGAATGATCATGGTCTCCATGAGCGTGCTCATTGTCACCACTGCTGCAACCGACAAACAGGGCCACAGCAAAGGCGGTAAAACCCACAATTGCGATCGATATAATTTCCTTCATACTACTCTTTCTTTTCAATGTTTTTGGATTGTATTACTTTGATTCGGAACCGCTCGATTCGTCCCCTGAAATACTTTGTGGTTGCTCTCGCTTGGCAAATGTATCTGCAACAGCGCAATAGATCACCGGAGCAAGGAAGAGCGTCGACACAGAGAGAAAAGCAGCCTCGCCCTCACCGAGTTTGGTTCGGAAGGCAAATTCCCGAACCACGCAATAGAGGACTGGCACCACAAAGATGCTCACAATCACAATCACCATTCCCCCGAAAGAAGGAATGGCCATTGGCACCATGATGTCGGCCCCTCGACCGGTAGACGTCAACACCGGTATCAACGCGAGCACGGTGGTAGCCGTGGTCATGAGACAGGGACGAACACGGCGATTCCCCGCTTCAATTGTGGCGTTTCGAATTTGCTCTATGTTTCTGGGACGCCGTTTTCCAAAGGTCTGCTCAAGGTAGGTGGCCATAATGACCCCGTTGTCAGAAGCAATTCCAAACAAGGCCAGAAAACCGACCCAAACTGCAACGCTCAGATTAAAGGGACGCACCTGAAAGAGCTCTCGCATGTCACTACCGAAAAGGGAAAAATTGAGGAACCATGGCTGGCCGTATAGCCAAATCATCAGAAAACCGCCCGCCCAGGCCACAATAATCCCAGAGAAGACCAACATTGAATTTGTCGTGGACTTGAACTGGAGATAGAGAATCACAAAGATAGCAAAGAGAGCCAAGGGAAGGACGATCATCAATTTCTTTTCCGATCGAATCTGGTTCTCATAGCTCCCTGAAAAAACATAGCTCACGCCCTCAGGCAAAACTAGTTCTCCGCTAGAAATCTTGCTCTTAAGGTAAGCGTCCGCTGCCTCAACGACATCCACTTCCGCGTTTCCTGGCTTCATGTCAAAGAGGACGTAGCCGATCAGAAATGTATCTTCGCTTTTGATATTCTGCGGTCCTCGCCGATAGTTGAGCTTCGCGAGCTGCTCCAAAGGAATCTGAGTCCCATCGGGTGCCGACACGAGAATACGACCAAGAGATTCGATTTGGTCTCGAAGCTCGCGCATATACCGAACTCGAACTGGGTATCGCTCTCTTCCCTCGACCGTCGTGGTAATTCTTTTGCCACCAATGCCCACTTCAATGACTTCCTGAACCTTACCAAGTTTGATCCCATATCGCGCGATGGCCTCGCGATCGATCTCGAACTCTAAGTAGGGCTTTCCAACGATTCGATCTGCAAACACCGCAGAGGGTTGAATCGACGGCACCTCCTTGAGAAACCGCTCCATTTCAAGTCCCACTTTCTCGATTGTCTCTAAGTCTGGGCCCTTGACCTTGATTCCCATGGGCGCACGCATACCGCTTTGCAACATCACGATACGAGCCGCAATGGGTTGAAGTTTCGGCGCTGAGGTTGAACCCGGAACTTCGGCTGCTTTAACAATGGCATCCCAGATATCGTCGGTTCGCTTGATTCCAGGCCAGGGCACCCTCCCTTCATTCAATTCTGGATCCAGGGCCGGACGCCAAATCCGGAACGGCATACCGCCATCGTCTTCCACTAGAAAACCTTCCGAGTCGCGTTCAAATCGGCCCTGAACAAAATACGGTTCACCGTCAGGCGCCATTATCGGGTTTCCCTGTGCATCACGAAACGAATCCGTTTCATTGGGATCAAATCGAAACGTCAGTCGATGCCCCTCGGCATCAACTAAATACTCGGGATGATAGTTAATAACCGTCTCGATCATGGAGATCGGAGCCGGATCTAAGGGTGTCTCTGCTCGGCCAAGCTTGCCCACCACCGTCTCAACTTCGGGAATCAATCGAATGGACATGTTCTGCTTCCGCATAATGTCCATCGATTCTCCAATCGAGGCATGTGGCATGGTTGTAGGCATGTAGAGATAAGATCCTTCGTCCAATGCCGGCATGAATTCCTTCCCCAGGCCAGGGAAGGCGTGAGTCATCGCTACGATCGGCCTGAGGCTTTTAATCCCAGAGGGCAACCATCCAAAGAAAGTGCCAAAACCCAACCAGACAAACCCTCCAAACAGAACCAACAGAGTTGGTAGGGTCAAAAAAGTAAGACGATATCGGAGGCACCAAGACAGAATTCCACCATAAAAATGTTGAAACACTTGAATCAATGCTAGCAAACCGCCGATCAAAAGGACCACAAAAGTAAGATTCAGCACGGCACCCTTTTCTGGACCGAGGGGCATCCAATGCTGTGCCAAGAAGATTCCGACGACGATGGCCGCCAGAAAATTGGTCAGCCGAGGCACCCACAGTCGAACTCGATCGGGAATTTTCTCTATTGAAAGGTGATAGATACCAGTCGCTACTAACACCCCACCCAGCACCCATCCAATAAAGACAGGGTCGGTTCCGTTCAGCTGACGAATGCTCCAGATACCCAATACGAGCGCCCCCAAGAAAGTCAACCCAGCGAAAGCCATCTTCCGAAACGCTCCTCTCTTCACTTTGCCCGCAAACAGGATCTGGGCAAAAGGTGGGATCACCGTTAGGGCCACAATAACAGAGGCGATGAGCGCGAAAGTTTTGGTCCACGCCAGTGGCTTGAACAATTTCCCTTCAGCAGCCTCCATGGTAAATACTGGCAGAAAGCTCACAACGGTCGTCGCTACTGCCGTGAGCACGGCACTACCGACCTCTTTTGAAGCTCTCAGCACCACTTGAAGTGAATCTTCATCCTCACCCGCCTCATCAAGGTGTTTGAGAATGTTCTCACTAATCACAATTCCCATGTCCACCATCGTTCCGATGGCAATGGCAATCCCTGACAAGGCCACGATATTGGCGTCTACACCGAACACCTTCATGGCGCTAAAGCACATGAGAACGGCCAAGGGAAGTAATCCGGAAATCAGAAGCGAACTGCGCAGATGCATCACCATGATCAGAACGACAATAATCGTGACGAGAATCTCCTCTGTTAAGGCAGAATCCAAGGTCTCCAAAGTCTCATTGATTAATCCCGTACGATCGTAAAAGGGAACAATCGTCACCTGGCTAACGGTCCCGTCCGCCAAGGTTTTCTTGGGTAGCCCCGGTGCGATCTCCGCGATCTTGGCCTTAACATTCTTGATCGCGGCCAGAGGATTATCTCCATAGCGAACCACGACCACTCCACCAACAGACTCAGCTCCTTCTTTGTCGAGCGCTCCCCGACGAAGCGCAGGACCATAGCTCACGTTTGCCACGTTCTTGACATAAACCGGAACGTTCTCGCGGACCTTGATGACGCTGGTCTCTATATCTTCAAGACTTTTGATGAAGCCAAGGCCTCGAATCACATACTCGGCGTTGTTGACTTCAATCGTTCGCGCTCCTACATCCACATTGGCCATCCGCACCGCCATAAACACGTCTTCCAAAGAAACATCAAACGCACGCATCGCGTCGGGATCGACATCAATCTGGTACTCACGAACAAAACCACCAATGGAAGCAACCTCACTCACCCCATCGGCAGCAAGTAATCCATATCGCACATACCAATCTTGGGCACTTCGCAATTCATCTAAATCCCAGCCCCCAGTTGGATCCCCATTGGCATCTTGCCCTTCAAGTGTGTACCAATAAATCTGTCCCAATGCCGTCGCGTCCGGACCCAATGCCGGCTGCACGCCTTGCGGGAGAGTACCGGCCGGTAGACTGTTCAACTTTTCAAGGACCCGAGATCGGGACCAATAAAAGTCTATATCATCCTTGAAAATGATATAAATCGTAGAAAAGCCCAACATCGAATAACTGCGAACCGTTTTGACACCGGGAACGCCCAAGAGTGACACGGTCAGGGGATACGAGATCTGATCCTCCACATCTTGCGGCGAGCGTCCCATCCATTCGGTGAAAACGATCTGCTGGTTCTCTCCAATGTCCGGAATGGCATCGACCGGAACTGGATCCCGCGGCAGGCCAGCGAACTCCCAATCAAATGGGGCGACAAGAAATCCCCAGCCTAGAAAAAATAGGACGCCAAGCAGAACAATCAGTTTGTTCCGCAAACAAAACTCGATTAAAGCCCCTAAAGGTCCGGATGACTTTTCGTCTCTACTAGTCATGTTGATGCCCCTCGTTCCCCATTTCTCCATCCACTTCACCTAGAGGAGCCAATGTCTCTTTCAAGCTCCCACATTTAAACATCTGGCTGCCGTAGTAAGGGTTCTCAGTGCCTTCTGACACCTGCAGCCAATCCGCACCTCGCCCGCCGAAGGCCATGGGGCAATGATAAAGCAAGACTGGATGATCCCCATTCGCGCCGAACTCTCTCACCGAACTTGATAGAACGTTGGATACCACTTCAAAAGCCGCACGCGAGGACGCCAAATCTGCCGACTCGTCAAACTGATCAATTCCCAACTTCAGCTCGTTCAGACGCTTCATCCATGCCATGTGGGCATCCCCTGTTGTCAAACTCATATCCACCGCTTCCAAGGCATCCCGCAACGCTGAAATCCGACTTTGACCTTCATCGTAATTATCGTGACTCAGTTCATCCTTCACATCCACGTAGGCCCGAACAAGGCCACCCAATTGTTGCTTAAACCCTTCAGGAACAACGAACGACTGGAGCTCCGCTTCCATCGTAGCGGCGGAAGGTGATGTTTCACCGTGATTGTGCCCAGGAACTCCCCCCCCGCCTCCTGGGTTCATCATGCTCGATTTCGCCAGAATCTGGACCGCGCTATCAATCTTGAAATTCCCATTCGTCACAACCTTTTCCCCTTCCTCAAGACCGGACTCAACCAAGTAGTAATCCCCAGCGCGAGCACCAAGAGATATTTCTCTCCCTTCATACTTTCCATTACCGTGATCAACATACACGACAGCACGGCGACCGGTAATCAAGGGAGCCTTTGAAGGAATCACCAGGGGCGCACTGTCCGTCTCAGCTGCCACATAACCTAGGGACTCTGCACTCACGAGATCCATGCCACAGATATCGCATTCCCCAGGCTGGTCTTTTATGATCTCCGGGTGCATGGGACTGACCCATTTCCCTGCCATGCCGGAGTCCATCACGCGCCCTCCCGCCGCCACCTGCGACTTGACGACAGCACGAACAAACATATCTGGCTTCAGCTTGCCTTCTGGGTTGGGAAGATTGACACGAATCTTAACCGTACGGGTCTTGGCATTCAGAATTGGATCGATAAAGGCAATTTTCCCTGTAAACACCTCACCAGGATAAGCCTCCGTCCTAAACTCGACCGTTTGACCATAGTGTAACCAGGCCAAGTCCGATTCATACGCGTCCAACTTAACCCAAAGCTCCGAAAGATCGGCAATCGTGTAAATCTGCGAACCCGTTTTGACATACATCCCTTCGACAGCGTTCTTGTGAACGACCACCCCGGAAATCGGTGAATTAATCGTGATATGATCCGTTGCCTCACCTTGGGTTTCGATGGCTTTGATCTGCTCTTCACCAAGTCCCCAGAGACGAAGTTTCTCCTGCGACGATTCAACGTTCGTCTGTCCTCTTCCTTTGAGATACTCACTCTGGCTCTTTGCAAGATCCGAAGCCGTGCTCACGGCACTAATCAACTCTTCCTGAGCTTGTAACAATTCCGGGCTATACAATTCAACCAAGTGATCTCCTTGTTGAACCAACACTCCGGTATAGTCGACGAAAAGTCGGTCCAAACGCCCCGGAACCCAGGACGTGATGTAGGCCATCTTCGTTTCATCATATTCGACTTTGCCCACCATTCGAACATCCGCCGTCACAAACTTTCGTTCGACTGGGACTGATTGGACCTCCGCAAGTTTCATCGCTCTCGGCGACATTGTTAATTCCCTAGGCCCATCCTCACCCCCCTGCCCCTTGAAAACGGGAATCAAATCCATCCCACAGAGAGGACACTTCCCAGGACTAGGCTGCTTGATTTGAGGGTGCATTGAGCAGGTATAAAACTCTGGCTTCTCCTCTGAGGAAACCTCGCCTGAATGATCGTGAGAGGCCTTCAATTTCGCGCTTGAAAACTCTCGAACAAACAGACCGGCCACAAACGCCAACAGGGCGGTGAGAAATACGATCGCAAATTGTCTTTTCATGGTTTGGTAAGTTAGTTGCTGGCAGAATCCGTTTCGGATACGATGGGACCGCCGATCATCATTTCAATTTGAGCAAGTCGCTGTTCACGATCTGCGATCGCCCGTTGATAAGAAAGTTGGATGTCCAAAAGCAGCCTTTGGGCATCAATGAGTTCAAGGAAATCTGAGCGCCCAGTCTGGTAGGCTTGCTCAGCCACATCTAGAGAGTTTTTCGCCAATGGTGCCAGGGTTCCACCAAAGAGATCGATCTTCCTCTCTGCATCACGAAAACGATAGAGAAGCATTTGTAAATCAGAGACTAACACGTTCCCTCGGTTCTCAAGGCTTGCTCTAGCTGCACTCCGCTTGGCCTCCGCCTCTTTGACACCTGCCCGATTTTTGCCTAACCAAATCGGAATATTGATGCTACCCATCACCATCAACGGGTCCTTGCCACTATCGCCCCCCCCTGGAAAGAGCGCATCCTGCGTGTCAACGTAGTCAACCCCCAAGGTCAAGTCGGGATAAAACGCCTTCTTAGCCAATTCAACCGATCGCTCCGATTCCCGTATCGTAGCAGCCATTTTCTTTAGTTCTGGACTAGCTGCAAGGAGGGTTTGGAAGACCGCGTCATCGGTAATGGAGACCACACTGGACATCACTCCTTCAGGCCATGGCACAAAAGTGGAGAGTTCGCGATTGAGGGTGGCGTTTAACTGTGAACTGATCGGTTCTCTCAAGTCTTGTAAGGTGCTCAATTTATCTTCCAATTTCCCAAGTTCCACTTGAGCTTTCACCACACCCGTCACATCACTGCCAGCTCGGAACTTCGCCTGAGCGACACTCTCCAAATGTTTAACAAGCTCGATATTCTCTTCCGTAAGTGATATTGCCTGTCGCAAGTAATAGAGTTCGTAGAAGACGTCCTTCACTTCATAGAACAATTTGAGTTTAGCCTGTTCATAGGCTTCCTTTGCAGCGCTCGCTCGTTCACCAGCGCGGTCCCCTTTCAGCCTCAATTTCCCGAACCATGGAAAGGTTTGGGCCAGGCCAAAACGCTGTCGTTGTGGCCCTACCCGCGTCTCCACCTGCTCAATAAAATACCCATAGGTAAACTTTGGATCTGGCAACGCGCGCACCTGGGGAATCAGCTCCAAAGCCGCCTTCCATCGGTTAAACGCAGCCTCTAATCCCGGATTATTCAGTGCTGCAACCTGCAGGTAGTCTGACAATGAGGGAATTCCTGGAAGATTGGGTAACGTCTGATGGCTGTCAGCGTCGACTTCAGTGACAATAGCACCAGTCGCCGCACGAACACGCAGACTACTCGAATCCGGGGCCCCAGCACATGCCGTCAATAACGCTGCCAAGATCCCTACAACACACAAACTTTTAAAAAAATATCTAATCTCCATCTGATCACTATTCAAATTCTAGAAACGAATGAGCCCTTAAAGGGGCTGCTTGATAATCTGCAGGGGCGACAAACGTACGCACCTCTCCCGTTGAAGCGGGGCAATCAGATCAGAAACGAACAGCAAATGAGAAAAAGAGGGCGGTCTGAGCGACCATTCGTGCCCATCGAGGGACTCGAATTGCCCGACCCGTGACTCGAAGGGAAACCGGGTTTGAAAACGAGCGCCCGGTCAGGAAGTGATCGAAGCTCGTCAGCCGAACCAAGCGTCAACGCTGCTGTAAGCGGGAGTTTTCCTTCAGGCGCACTTGAATCTGAAACGCAACAATCTCCATCGCAAGCACATTGTTCACAAGCCGGTGCCGACGCGATTTGAGCATTACCCAACGAGAACAGTAAACTCCCTACTAGAACTATCGAGATTCCAATGGATCCAAGCGACTTTAGCATGCCTTCATCGAATAGAACGTCATTCCCTACGAGAACCCTCTGAGAAAATTAGTTTTTTTTCAATTGCGGCTCCAAGACAGTCAATAACTGCTTTTTTGCTCGGTATATCCGCATTTCAACAGCCTTGCTGCTACACTCAAGGAGTTCACTAATCTCGCTGTAAGAATGACCTTCATAGTGAAATAGCACCAGAGGAATCCGAAGGTCCTCAGTCAAACCGGTGATCGCCTCTCGAACTATCGCGGCCTCTTCGCTGCGAATCGCAGTACCGTCAGGTTCATCCTGTCGGGAGGCTGAGGCGAGATCTCCATTGGGCTCTGCTGAGTCCTCCAGCGCCGCAATCGGACTCGTTGGATGGCGAATTCTCCACCGAATACGGTCCCTGACCAGATTGGAGGTGATTGTGAGAAGCCAAGAACGGAACTTTCGCTCAGGCCGATACCTATTCCGTTGCTTATAAACCCGAACAAATGTCTCTTGAGTCAGATCAAGCGCATCATCAACATTCCCCAAAGAGCGAAAAATGAAACGATGCACAAATTCGCCATACCTCTCCATAATTCGATTTAGAGCGGCATCATGCCCCGCAGCCAGATTCACCATGTCTTCATAATCAAGCCCATCATCACCCAATAATTCGCTCATTAATGTTGATGGTGCCCACCGATTAGAGATTCGTGACCAGACGGGGACTCTTCCAAAACCCAGGACAAATACCGCTCCCGTTGCTCAGAGCCCATCTCCCGACTCACTTCATAAAAATGGTCCAACATCATTTTGTGACAACGCGCCTTGATTTGAACCACATCATCAAAAAGTTGATTTCTCAACGCCTCGTCTCTGGTATCTGAGCCCATCAACAGAACCAATTCACCATTCTTGATGGCAACCAGTTCACACATTTTCTCGCACTGAGGTCGATAGGCGTAGTGAAGTTCGCTGATCTTGGAAAACTCTTCGTCAGAAAAATCAAACTCCACCCTCAACCAGGCCAGCTCAGGGTAATCATGACGAACAATTCCTCGATGCTCTTGAGTGCCGAAATAAAACATCACACCGTATCCCAACAATCCGGCAAGCAGTCCGAGCCCTAACAGTCGAGTTAGTGAATTCATGGGAGTGTGTGACGCGAGGGATCGATCATCTTAAGATAGTTCTCAGACATTGACACGCTAGCCCTTTTCGAATCCACGGAAGCGTGAACCCCACCAAAGCCGGCACCGACTAGCATTGAAATGATTAGAAACGCGACGACAGGGATTGGACGTTTGAAGAGCTGCCTAACAGCTTTAATAACTGCGTCAATCGACTTAGGCAAGACGTCGGATTCCTTCCTCTCAATCCGTCGCCAAACGGACGAGCTAAACCCCGTCGGCAATGAAGCACTCACTCGCCATTTGTCGAGCACTTTAGCAAGTTTTTCGTTTTCGTTTTTCATGCAATGTCAAAATATTATCGCATCAATTAATCCATCAACACCAATAAAACGTCAGACGACAAGAAAACCCTCTAAATAATTCCTTCACATCCTTTATGTCTCGTCCGGATAGAGCTAAGGATTTCCATTTCGACCTGAGAAAAATGTTATTGCCAAAGGGAGTGACGTTTAGAAATGGTAAATGAGGCTAAGCACGACGGCATCATCGATCTCTTGAGGGCCACCTACAGGCACTTGATAGCCTCCTCGCATTTCCCAGCGACCATTAATATTGTAGCTCGCTCCGAAAAGGGCCTCCAGGCTGTGACTCCCCCTTTCGGGCCCATCAAAAGGTGTTCTTCCCGTGAGTTCAATGATGAGGTTGCTCATGCCACTTGGGAAATGGCGCAACTCTATCGAGTCCTTCGAACCTCGTGTCAGGAAGGAGTAACCCAAGCCAACGTTATAAAAAAACTCAGCGCTTCCGGATTCAAGCCCGTGTTCCGTTCCTAACTGTGCACCAACAGAGAACCAGTTTCCAAGGTCTACCCACGCTGAGGCGGAAGGAGCCAACCCAAGTTCCCCACTGCCAAGGTCACGGCTCGAGTCACCTGAGGGAAGGCCTATCTCCAAATTAGCGGAAAGGATCACCCTCTCGGTTTCAGCTAACAGAAATCGCGGCGCGATCGCCATATCTCCAATTCCTGATTGGCTCTCACCAGCGTCAGGGCCCAAGCTAATATAGGGGACCTCAAAAACCATGCCGATGCGGCGTGTGAGCGCCCATTCCAGTTCTGCCTCGACTTCCATCTCATCTTCGTCCTCACCTCGAGCGAAGCGGGCATCGAGAAAGAAGTCTCTGTCCAAGAATGCCGGTTCAAGACTGAAGGTGTGAATAAATGGCGTATTTCTCCTACTGAAGTGACGATGAGGCCAAGGGTCAAGCCAACCTCCTGACAATGAAAAGCCAAGAGGTGCCTGAGCATATCCCTCGGTTCCCACAGCATGGGAATGGCTTCCATCATCAGCCCTGCCGCAATAGGCAGCGGATACTAAAATACAGGCGGCGAACAGAAATAATTTTGAATGTTTCATGGTGAAATTTTGATTGAAATTAAGCGGGTCTTATTTTTGAAAGCGGGCACATCGCTAGGCATCACCGGAACACGCCCCTCCTGAAGGCAGAGGCAACCCAGATACGATACCACAATTTTAGCGATGTGATCGAAGCTGAAAAACAGCGAAACTGGGTGCTATGGGCAAGAAGGAGGGGACCGTGGCGCAACGGGCAGATAAAGTTCCGTTACAATGAAGACTTCAATCGGAGGGTTTAAAAGAATGGCATGTAGACTGAGCCATTGAACAATGCCTGAATCTGAATTCGTTGCGTTAAGCTGATGCTCGCCAAGCAAGGTCACTAGACCGTGTTGATGATCTTCTGGGAGACCGTGATGATTAGGGTGTTGGCTGGCGTCATCAGTGTGCTCCTGATGCCAACAGAGCTGATCCCCAATGTGGAGCAATTCGTGCACGAGGGAGCTGTGGGCAGCGAGTGTTGCGACCAGAACACAAACCGCCATCATCAAAGAGATAGCCTTGGAGCACAGCGAATTCACGTGATTTAATTGCAATCGATTTGCAATAACGTAGCGGCTCCCAGCTCGAATTCAACGACTAATAACTCAACCAGGGACTCCCTGGATCTTTTGAAGGCGATTCCATGCATCGCCGACACTTCCTCAATGTGGTTAAACGCTAAAGTGGTTCACTCCTCGAGATGTCTAGTCTGAATGATCAGTTCTGAGAAAGATGGAAAGCGGATTCTCTTATTTCGCACAAGATCACTTAAGTTTAGTCCCCTTCCCTTTCATCGATCGGAAGGGCTATCTCTTGGTTGGATAATCAGCTACAATTCCTCTGATGTTCTTTCGATGGAGATGTTGATTGCCCGAACAAAATGAAGACGACGAGAAAACAAGAATCCGAGATCTAAACGATCTATTTCGAATTTCAGGGCGTGGAGGCCGCATCGTTTCGACTCAGGGAATCCAAGCTCTCTCTTCACTCGATCAAGCAGCGGTGTTTGAAAAAATCCGCCTCTTCAGGGTAGCAGGCAAAATGCTGTGAAAATACACCCTAAGCGGTTCGGATGAGCTTCCGATCGAGGTTGTATTGGCCGTAGAGGACCACGTTTTCCCAACCGATTGGGCTGATGTGATCCAGCAGGGACAGGTCCAGATCCGGGTCTGAAGTCCGTCGCGGCTCCTCGATCACGCGTTCGATCTCTCGGGCCTGCCAGTAGATGATGCACGCAAGAATCAGTGTGAGGCAACTGCAGGTATTCATTTGCTCTTCGAGTTCGCGCGCAGCGATTCTTCCACGTTTTCCGTAGAAAGGGGACCTTGCACATTCGTGCGAAATGGACCAATAAGGACGCCCACAATCCCTCGAATCGAACTCCAGCAATCCTGGTGTAGTGAACGGTATGTTTAGGGTCACGGTGGCCCAGGTAGTCCTGGATAAGGCGCAAGTCGTAACCCTGATTGGCGAGGTAGTATCCACATGAATGGCGTAGCGTGTGGGGATGAACGTTTTCCAGTCCGGCACGCTCTGCCGATCGGTGAACGACATAGTTCACAGATTGACGCGTGAGTGGCTGCTCTCGTTCGCTCAGGAAGAGCCAGGGCAACTTGCTTTCCCTCTGACGTAGATATCGTTTGATGGCACGCAGCTCGTCCCCTGGGATAGGCTGTTCAACGGAAAGGCCATTTTTAAGTCTCTGCACCCAGAGGCGCGACTGCTTGAGGTTCACGTCGGAGATTTTCAGAGCGATCGCTTCGCTTACTCTCAAGCCATGACGGTAGATCATTAGGAGAAGCAGGTGGTCACGGATGCCGTGCCGTCCCGCTTTGGTAGCGCACATCAGCCCCGTGAGCTGGGACAATGTCGTCCTCTACGGCCAATATCACCTGAATCCCAAGCTCGTCAGACCTTAGGACTCAGAAAATCACCGCTTATTGGTCCATTTCGCACGAATGTGCAAGGTCCCCTGAATCCAATTTGATCTTTAGGCGGATTTATTACGAAACACTGTTCCAATCCAGTCGAGGCACTTCAACGGCTGAGTTGACTTCCTCTGGTTCTGGTGATTTTTCTAATCAGTTAACCCCCAATAGAGTTGCCGTTGTGAAGTGCTTTACTTTTGATGTGCTTCCGACCGATACCGAATCCCAACAAAGCTAATCCGGCTAAGACCCCGTATACTGATGGTTCAGGGACTACGGTCCCCGGACCCGTCCAGGAAAGCTGCGTAATGTTGGAGAGACTTCCAATCCCGTCGTTGCCTTGCAGGAAGACCAGAGGGAAAAGGTCTCCTGATGGGAAATCCAGATCCACACTCACCGGAGTGTTCCAGATGACCCCCGTATCATCAGAAATCGATCCAGTAACTGTAGCAGTCACTGGAGTTTCAATTGTGTAGGTCAGGTCCCATGACATGTCAGCGTCCGAGAATATAGCCCCACCAAGATTGGCTCCCGTAAGAACCGACTGAAAAGACGAAATCGAGTTCAAAGCTACCGAATCTTGTGCTGGCCCATTGGCGTTAGAAATCGAGACACCAAGAAATACGTCCGTCAGTTGTGATACAAATCCAATTGAAAGGACCGTTTGAGTTTCAGATCTTAAACTTCCCTGTAACTGAAAGACGTCTCCGACTTGGAAATCTCCTCTGAACGGAGAGCTGAGAAATCGCCCTCCGTTATTGCTGATCGATCCAGGATTATCAGCAATTGAACCTGGTGATGTTGTATCAAGCTGAGGAAGTGCTCCAAAAACACTCGTCCATCCGGAAGGGTTCGATCCAAGAAAGTCAAATGAGACAGACTGCGCCAGTGCAGCGTGACTATGAAGAAGGGTGAGCGTGAGACAAAGAGCTAAGCGTTTCATATTGTGGTTAGAGGAATCGTTCCAACGCCGAATTGATTCCTTCGCTCTAGGCCACAAAAATGCGGGGCACCCCCCTATCAAAAATTAGGGGGGGCTCCGATCTGTTGGTCTTCGCGTAAGAAAGCTTCCCGGTTTTCCAGAAAGACCGTTGTCAGAACTGTTTGTTGTGTTTGCTAGTGTATTCTTATTAATGCGTGCCCACATAGACACGTCTGTAGTGATCGGAAAGTCTCAGAAGCAGAAAAGGGTGCGAACTCAACACACCCTCTCTGGAGGCACCGGGAAGCGCCTACGCGAAAAATGCACCAAGTCGCACCCGATTGGGCGCGCCTTCTCGCATATCGGTATTCGCGTAAGAAAAATTCCCGGTTTTCCAAAGAGTCCGCTACCGAAACAGCGCTAAATTAATAGCTTATTTCTAGCCAATATTGTCGAGCTTTGGGAGAACCTCCGTCAAGCGAAAACCCGAACTCCCGTTGGCTACAACTCCAGACCACTCGGCACCGATGCTCAAATGCCCCAGCGACGTGAGTAGCAGTGGTGTGAACGACAGGTTTCTTCGTCGCGTTCGGACTTACTCCATGAACATTCAGTTGGATTGCTGGGGGCTCGCCCCCTTATAAGGGTTATTTCCGCCAAATGGGTCGCTCCCAATTCCCGGTTTGCTGATGGCCATGTCGAAACCAAACGCTGAAAGAACGCCAGAAATGGCCTATTTTTGGGGAAATCAAATAGTGTTATTGGCTGTTAGCGGACAATAGAGGCTGAGTTCAGTTGGCACGCTTTCTGTAACGTTTCTCGCTAAAAAATGGACCACAACATTCCTCTCTTCTTATTACGGCTCGGTGGAGTCACTGGGTTCCTCTTTATGGGACTATCTCTCTATTCCCATTTCAACCATCAGTCCGGGATAACTCGTTTTACAGTCAAGTTCTTGACGATGGAAATCGAAGTGCAGACGCCTATCCAGGCAGTGACATTTGGACTGATGGGTCTCGCTGCGATCGTTGCAACGATGGCTCTAGGATTGGCATTAGTGAAGGACGTTGCCTTTGCGCCCAACAAAGCCGAGGATGCGGTCGAGGTTTTCAATGAGCAACCAGACCATCATATCGGCGGATAGTGTCAGCTACCGTTCGTCTACCAACGTTGATCCGGGGTGTCTTCAGCGTATCCATGCCGAATACCGAGACCTCGATCCGGACGGGACTCTCATCGTCGATTCTCCACTTGTAGAACAGCGTGGAGTTATGCATCGAGATTTGGAAACAGCGTGGACTGAGAACGATGTCATTGGATTCTGCCTGTATCTGATGAACGCCGGCGACTCTTCTCTTCCTCAACTGCAGCAACTCCTTGAAGAACATCAAGTAAGCAAGGTGGGATATGTTTCCATGATCTGCGTCACGCAGACGTGGACCCGTAAACAGGTTGGAAAAACACTACTCTCGAGGGCGATGAGAGCGTTTGAATCCACCGGAGTTGAACTGGCGGCCGCCGAAATCACTTCCAAGCCTCAAAAGAACATTCCATCAAATCGATTGTTCCAGAAAACTGGCTGGGGGCCCTCTGGAAGCGTTCAAACGTATTGTTTCGATGGGAAAGCCGTTGAATACGAAAAATGGCTTCTTGGATGACGTTGGAAAGAATAATCAGTTCTCCAACGCTTCATCGAGATCTTTCAATGTTTGATCAAATCTGTGTTCAGAGTCCTTCCGACTGGGGAAGGTTTCCTTCGGAACATCTGAACGGCTAGAGGATTCAAGGAAGGCCTCGATGGCGGTCATCTTTTCATCAGCTACTTGTTGAGCTAAATCTGTGTGGATCGCGACTCCACGTTGCACCTCTTCTAAATCAAGCAATGCATAGATGATAACCCCAATGAAGTAGTTGAGCATACGTTGGGGTTTTACAAACCAAGACCTTTGCACGCTGGTGAAAACGTCATCTAGCGTTAAACGAAGAGCCTCTGCAGTCGACACCCTCCCCTCTACCAATTCTTGAGCCCAATAGGGATCCATTTGAAACACGGATTCAAAGTTGAAACCAAAGCGGCCGGGCTGCATCGGCCAAAGCAGTAAGTGTCGAACGATTTTTCTGGCCGTAGCTACTGCTTCTTTGTGTGTTACTTCTTTAGCTCCTGTGTGATGCCGTTTGTGTGACCTGGTCATGAATGATGGTGAAAAGTGTCATCATTCTACCCATTTACTGTTCTGAACGCCAATAGGAGTAAGGAAAATCACGGCCACCAGGGGTTTTGTGCCCACTCGCAAAATGCAGCTCTTTTGGAAGCATCCCAAACACCTAATGCATCCATTGCATCAAAATCACCAACCTGCCATCGATGCCCAGGGCTCCACACGTTCAGGAGGAACGCGATAGACACCAGCTCTCCATGACTGGCTCCCGCTGAATTTGCATCCAGAAGCTCCGGATCAAAAGGGTTGGCTCCTCCTTTATTCAACTCAAATCGATTCACCAGTTCCTGAAATTTTTCGCGTTTTTCCATAACGGGAAAGAACTTTCTAATATTAGGGCCGAGTGATCAAGATTACCAACACTCCTACCAGTGCCAACACCAAACCTGATACGCGGGTTGTTATTCGGAATTGGCCCCCCCACACTGCAGGTTCCACTCGGTCGCTGAAGACGTCCTAACTGTCAAAACAAGATAGCCGGAACCTAGGATCACAAGGAGCCCAGATATCAAGCCGATCAACGAATAAAGTTCAGTAGATGTGTTTATGGGATGCCTCCTTGGGGATTGTGGATATTCAACGTGGTCCGGGAAACTACCTATCACACAAGGATACGCAGGACCTGACGCCTACGATACTATCGTGACACTCAATATTCAGAATTATTCCAAAGATTTTTGGAGTTTATTTACAAACCAAAATTATCTCGAAGAATGATGGTTATTGTGGTTCTCTGTTTCGAATCTCATGAACAATATGATCAAAAATACGGCACTTGTTCTTCTATTTCTAGTATCATCTGTTGGATGCACCACTCCAGATCCTAAACCAAAATCTACTTTCAATCCTGATCACTGGCGAAACCCAAGTTCCCATAATCATGATTTCTGCTCAATGAGAGAGCATCTCGAGGCTTTGGAAGTAGTGCAACATGATATCAAGCAATCCCATGGAATGAGTCCTTCGGAAGTGGCTGCTTTGGAAACTCAGTTACGAGATTCTTCTTTGATCATTAAAAAGGGCTTGGAGGATGCCTCGAATTTTCTAAAGAGAATTGAGAAGTTCAACTCAACTTCCAGCGTTAAGAAAACAGCTGCTTACATCTGTTGGGAGCCGCGACGCACGACCCACATAAGGGATCAAGAAGCCCTTAATATGTGGATACATAGATGGGAATCGTGCGAGGAGGACCTCAAGTTCCATCTACAGAGACTGGGGAACCCTCAAACTTGGGAAAGGCCGCCGCTAAGGCTGTGAGTGATTTCGATTTGCTAGAAGACGATCCCGCATCAGAAGAGCACGGCTATTGGACGCGCTTGTTCAATGATTATCAGAAACAATTGTGCGAAGTTGATTCCTCCCTCCGAAACGTCCACACGACCCCTTCCGATAAACGTAGAGAACTTGAATTGTTCTCCGCTAAATTGAAGGATCAAATTCGGTTCACTCAATCCAAAGCTGATCGGGAACGAGCTGCGAAAGCAGAAGCAGAAACACGTGCACACGACCTCCGGCTCCGTGAGCTCGAATTGGAAAGCGAGCGACTCAAGGCCAATGCTCAAATAAAAGTCGCTGAAATTCTCCGAGAAACCCAATCAGCCGTAGCAGAGAACGAAAAGAAGCGACAAGCCTCTATCTCATCAACGTTTGAGAAAACTCAGTCACTCGTAGAGTTACTCGTAAAAATGAAGAATGACTCGTCGAAATAGATGTAAAGGAGGTCTCGATGGAGAGTGAAAGAGAACGGGAGATTCGCCTTCGGCATGATGCACGAATGCGAGAGATAGACGCTCAAGTTAGCGCTCGTGCAAACCAATCAGCGGCCGTTGAGGCAGCCCGAGAGAGATCTTCTGAGCAACGAGCTGAATTTGGTCTTGAATCATCCAAAGAATTGGCCAGTCACAGGGCGTTGATATCCAACATGACCAACCTTGTGGAGATGAAAGCACGGATGGATTCTGAGATCTCTCGAATAGAAGTCGAGCATCGACATGAGCCGGAACGACTCAAATTTGCGCTGAATGACTTTATCGCTCGAGAAGAAGTTCAGATTGAAACTCTTCGGAAAAGCCTAGCGATTACGCGCCAAGACGAGGAAGAAAAGATGCACCAAGAAGTGTATAAACACTTCTCCGAAACTCTTCACGACACCAACAAAGAATTGGTTCTCATCATCGGCAAACTGATAGCTGACTCGATCAGTAAGAGGGAAGAACAACAAGGAGAGATTTCGCGCATCCGCCTTGAGCATGAACAGGCCAAAGAAATGGAAGAACTGAAAGCTCGCCTCGGGGCCACATCGGGGAATCTTGATGAAGAATTCCAGACCTACGTCAACTGGTTAGAAAAAAATGGTCACATTGACTAAAACAATATCTTCCCAATACGTTTCCCTTCCCGATAAACATATTTGTGACAATGCGCATCGACAGCAATTCCGTCTTTGATATTCGTTTTCAGGAAATCCCTCCCTTTCCAGTCCATTATTTGTCCTCCAAGTTTTGCATATCGTGTGGCTAAGCAACGACGGTCACGTTCAGACTTCATCAGTCTGAACGAATCAAAGCTCGCTCCAGAGATAATTTTTTTCTCTTGATAGAATATGTATCGATCATCGGAGTAGTAATCCTTGCCTCGAGATCGAAAGTTTTTTGGATCGGCGTGTTTAACTATTATCACTTTCAGTGGTTCCGAACCATAGTTGTATTTCAATAGATCAACATTGGGAGATCTAAGGAAAACGTGCTTCTTATCAGAAAACCAGCAGCGTTCTGAAACATAAACACTTCCACCTATAGCACCACGAACAACACAAATTTCTGGTTTGGGCTTACGCCTGTATACGAATACCCGATTGTGATCTTGTGCGATAAATGCCTCTTGGGGATAGAAATCGCCCTTATACTCAAGAATTTGAAATGACGGACCATGCGCATTCTCTACCAAGATTCCGTGGAACCAAACATCTCCTGAATCATTGCTGACAAACCCATCCCCGCTTGTCCCTCCTTCAGACCTTAAGTTCTTAACTCCTGAAAGCTTTTGAGGGATTGCTTTCTCTCTGAAGTAACTGCGGTTCTGGTCTTTTGCGAAAGATTCCCAATGGACTGGCCAATACTTAGGCTCTTCTCGAAAAGGATGACTCTGATGCACTAATTCAAAGGTGTCCGCATGGGCTCCAGCTATTGGAGTGCCACGATAGAAAATCTTTTCTGTGTCTCGGGCAAAAAGAGAGGCAACTCCGCTCTCAAACCGAAGCACGGTGAATTCTCTAGGATCGGCCCCAGGAATTATTTCCCCATCAAAGGTCACTCGAGCTCCCCCATGTTCTGAATCCAGGTAGTAAGCATAAGGGAGCGATTTAGAAATCGGGAGGAGCTGCTTGGGATACGGACCAGGAGAGAACAAATAGTATGGATATGGGGTTTGAACAAACCTATCAACGAGTTGCCGCATGATTAACGGGAAGTGGTCTATTTTATGGAAAGGAGATCCATTCCGAAAGGTTCCCTTACCGAAACATCGATGACATAATATAGAATCTTTCCCAGAGCCAAGACAGCTTGGGCAAATGCTCTCATCGAATTCTCCAGAACCCGAACATACAGAACACTCGGACTTAATTTTCCCATTGGAGCAGATCCCACAGCGCATTGTCTCAGAAGACGAAATGAACTTCCCTACCGTATTGTCATAGAGTCCTCGTTCCTCTTTAGAAAACGGATGTATTCGAAAGAGCTCCTGTTCGGAAAGTCTTGAAAAATTCACTCGGTCACCCAGATCCACGCCTACTCTCAACAAAAATTCGATAAACCAAGCCTGCAAGACCAGCAAGGAATTTACCTCTCCGAGAAGCGCAACATAATCCCCTCCCCATATTCTATTCTCATTTCTCGAATAAACGTGATTCGTAAGAAATAGAAGAAGTGCCTCTAGCAGAAGTTTGTCTTTTGAATGATGAACAGCCGATCTCAACCAGTAATAGGCAAGATACTTTGCTGCCGAATCGTCAAACCCTGCATAGAGTTTCCCCAGACGAAATTGAGCCTCTGGATCATTGTATCTGGCGAGCTTTCGGAGAACTGATATGTGGCGCACCCAGTCTTTATTGTCGCAAGCGAGAAAGGCTTGTTGGCGCTGCTCTTCAGAAATCGTTGTCGTTGATTTCATTATACATTTAACGGGTTGCTACTCTTTTCCCCTCAAGATAATAGCCACGTTTACACCAAGCATCAGCCTTTGGTCGTCCTTCATGAGCCCATTCGACGGTCTCACGCGGTTTCCATGGGCGAAAAGATTTCGGGGCAGCTCCTTTGACCCTAGTGCCACAGTAGTAAACATATTTTCGATCATATACATACAGATTGTTCTCATCACTTTGAGTGAAGAATTCGAAACTTGGACCATGTGATCCAGGGATGGCTTCGATTGTTGGAGAGATTCCCATTTGGTAGTAATAGACCCTGTGTTTGTCTATTGCATAATTCTCGTTTAGAACTCTGAATGAATTGGCATCGGCTCCTTTTATGAAGTGATTTCCAAAGATCACTGCCCCTGAATAATGCCCCCAAAATATCTCCCGCTTGTTCCCGAAAGAATCCGTATGGTATTCATTCCCCCAACACAAAAACCACACTCCTGTAAGGGAGAGCGAGAATCGAACTGTTCCCAAGTATCCAGAGTTTTTATCTCTCGCAGGATATTCACAGTGAAAATACTCTTCGGTCTGTGTTGGGTGCTCCGGTGTAAACCTTGGCCAGCTTAATGGCTCCCGTCTATCCTCTCCAAGATTGGGAGCCCAATCACAGGGATTTGCTAGAACCTCAAAAGAGCTCGCGTCCACTTTTCTAAGGATACTTTCTGGCATTGGCCTGTTGCGATAAAAGACCTTCTTCCCATCTCTTCCATAGAACGTTGGAAACATCCTCGGGATCCCTCCTTCTTTCAATGGCTCTGATATTGCCAACAATACTTGGAAGGTTCTCGGGTCTGCCCCATTGACTGTTTCCCCTTCAAACACCACTTCACCGTTGCTTCTAGTATTTGATGGATAGTAGTATCGAAACTCATTGATCGAACGGCATTCTTGCCATTTGCAAGTGACATGAAATGCCTCCTTCCCAAGAAAATAGAAAAATGGATACCCAAGACTTCTAAAGTGTTCCTGATATGACGTTGTTAAACGCCTTAAAGAGTCAATTTTTGAAAATGGGAAAAGAATTCTGATATCGCCGGCCCCAGAACAAAAACCGCATGATTCGATGCCTCCTCCTTTTCCAACGCAGCTAGGACAAACATCTCCAGAGAGCTTTCCTTGTCCTTTGCATAGATCACATGCGACAAATTGCTTCCCCTTTCCTTCACATTCTGAACATATCTGATACGTGATGTCTTCGGATCGATTCCCTAAAATGCATTCCTCATAGAGAGTTCTATGAATCGGTTTGAGACGGGATTTGCTCATAAACTCCCGCTCTGTGAACGTTAAAAACTCGTCTCGATCATCAAAGGACACTCCGTCTCGGCTCAAATAGTCCAGATACCAGAATTGAGTGCATCGAATAGAATCTCCTTCTGGATCGTCGATATATGGCTCTTTCAGATATCGGCTGAGGAAGCGCAACCAGCTACATCGGTATTGAAGTTCTTCCGAGTGATTAACTGCCGCTCGATACCAGTGACGGGCTAAAAGAGAAGATTGGGAAACGAATAGTCCTTCATCATACATCTTCCCAAGGCGATGTTGAGCCTCTGGATCATTGGCTCGTGCAAGTCGATCAATCGTCTCAAACGCTGTCTCATACTGTCGATTGTCAAATGCTTCAAATGCTCTCTTCCTCTCCCACATAGGCCATTATACTAATCCTTTAACTTCTGGTATAATCAGATACGAATTGTAACTTCCATTCCCCATAACTTCCACTTCAAACCCTCTCGAAAACTCTTTCGAAGCTATGGGATTTCTAGAAGCCCCTGCAGCCTTAGCCGATCATGGCGAAACAGTTCAGGAAAGAATCCTCGCCATCTGTAACTCCTACAAAGGGAATCCAAACCCAGTAGCCATGAAACGGGAACTCGATGCTGTGATCGAAGAACAGGAGAGCCTTCTTAGAGCTGTGCAAATCCAAAACCGGGTCGGAGACCTGGTCCACCGAACAAAAGGCCGTGGTTTTGACCTCTTCGGAGGAGGGAAAGGATAGAAGATATGGCTCAATACAGTTACGCCACCCAAAAGCTGCGTGTAAGATAGTGAGTCGTTATCCTTCAGCATTGCGGATTCCAAGAGAAGGTCTATCTCCCTTCCCTTGAATCGCTTGAGCCAACCGCTTTAGCATATCCAAATACACATCATCTCGACGAAAATCGACGTAAAGGTGCGAACGCATATAAGCAGGAGTCTGATTGCCAGATCGCAATACTGGTATGAATTTTAAAGC
>OJGX01000247.1_pt1 | contig 29064 bp, 25 predicted proteins | sample 1594661 | NCBI WGS metagenome assembly OJGX01 (sample SAMN05416839, study PRJEB24817) | seawater metagenome | isolation source: Sea water | place: Canada:Atlantic | collected 2013-07 | reverse complement strand
AATGTGGTCAATTTTGCCTATGGCCAAACTTTAACATTGAGCCTGAATCAAGAACGGCCCCGTTTCTGCAAAGCTGGCGCGCAATAATCGGTCTAATTCCTCTGTTGTGGTGGCTGTTGCACCGGGAACGCCCATTGATTTTGCCATCGCTACCCAGTCGATCTCTGGGTTGCCAATATCAAATAGACTAGCTGCTGTGCTGCCCACATCTGTCACCCCTAGCCGCGCATACTCAACATTTAAAATATTATAGCTGCGGTTGGCATAGATCACGGTGGTGACGTTGAGGTTCTCTCTTGCTTGGGTCCATAGGCATTGAATGGTATACGCGGCGCCACCGTCACCTAGCAAGGCTAGCACCGGCCTGTCGGGACATGCTAAAGCGGCTCCGGTTGCTGCCGGCCCCCCTTGCCCAATTGACCCACCTGTGAGGCTCAGCCAAGAGTGCGGGGCTGCGAACTGGCAAGCAGGGTAGGCTGCATTGCCACCACCGGAATCAGTGGAAACAATTGCTCCCTGAGGTAGGCAAGCGGCAATTACCTGGGAAATACTGCGTGTATTCAAAGGGCCACTTTTATATTCTAATGTCTGTTTTTCAAAGCGCAGGATTTCTACATGCGTCGCATCTAGTGCATCGGCCAATTGCTCTAGAGCGTCAATGGCATCTTCTTCGATGCGGGCCAGAGTGATAGTAGAGCATTCGTCAGGGATTGGGCGTCCGGATAAATTCTGATAAGCGAAGAAGCTCGCAGGTGCCTGAGCTCCCACTAATACTAAGTGACGCGTGCCTTCTAGCGTGGACAAAATTTGTTCAGGGAAATAGGGCATGCGCTCGACTTGCACGGCGCCAGGGCCGCCGTCGATGCGAGCAGGAAAAGTGCCTGTAATGAGTCGGCAGCCAGTCTTTTGTCGAATCCGTGCTGCCGCTTCGAGTGCGGCAGGTTGCAAGGCGTGGCGTTCGAGAAGTAGCACAGACTTTTCGCCTTTTGCCAAAAGCTGCGCAACTGTGTCGACTTGGGTTTGGTTCACGCGCGCGCGTGCAGGAATTGGATTAGAGGCTACGGGGCCCAATGATTGCTCCCATGCGGCGTCCGCCCCCATGATTAGTGTGGCAATCTGCCCCAGCGAGCCCGGGTTGGCGCGTAAGCTGGCGCTAATCGCTTCGGCGCCATCTTGAGCGAGTGTTTGTGCAGTACTGCAAGACTTCGTCCATGCAGAGAAATTGCGCGCCAAGATGTCTATGTCGGAAGTCAGGGGCGCGTCATATCCCATATGATACTGAGGATGATTGCCAACAATGTTGATCAAAGGCGTTGCAGCTTTGCGCGCGTTATGCAAATTGGCAATACCATTGGCAAGGCCAGGGCCAAGGTGCAGCAATGTGGCAGCTGGTTTGCCCATCATTCTGCCATAGCCATCTGCTGCGCCTGTGCATACGCCTTCGAAAAGCGTGAGCACTGAGCGCATTGCTGGCGTTTGATCTAAGGCCTGAACCAAGTGCATTTCCGACGTGCCTGGATTCGCTAGGCATAATTCAACTCCACCTTGCGCCAGAGTTTCAATAAGCGCTTGCGCGCCATTCATTGTCGGTTGCTGCATGGGACAGATTCCTTAGTAGTGAAGAGGCCTAGCGAAGTCTAGCATAGAAGAAACTCAGCGAGCGTTTGTTCGCTTATCTTGATAAAAAATATTCGCAAATAATTGTACTGTATAAATACATAGTGTATATATATACAGGTGTTTGCGATTGGGCGAGCATAAAAAAACAAAGTTTCATAAGTGGTGGGCAATATGACAATGCAAAAAAGTTTAAAAAATGAAGAAATAACAGAGGTTTACAACGGTGTGTTGGATGCGTCGGTGCAAGAGCAAGAGATCTGGCAGATCGCCAATATGCTTCCGCATACTACTGTATATGAGATCAAAGAGAAGTTGTTGAACCTTGCAAGGGATCAACGCTTTGTTATGAATTACTGGTTGAAGGTGTGTAAGGTCAGAGCGATTCGTGGCTTGCCAATGCCTTGGGAACAGATTCACTAGGAGTCTTTGCGGGCGCCTTCGATTACAGCAAGGCTAATGCTTGCTTGATCACAACTGGTTCTTTGATATGATTGCCGCCACTTGGCCGGTTTGGCCATAGGTGTTTGTTTTCTTCAACTGAACCTTTACGGCAGCCCGACTATCATTGACTCCTATCGCCGCTAGAATTCTCCCGCGCATCAGCGCCCAAGGCATCGTCATAGCTGCATTGGCCTTGATCGTGTGGCTTTTTTTGTCATCTAGCGCACAAGCGGCGGAGCAAAGCTCTTTGCCCGAGATTACTGACCCAGAGTCTATTCGTCTTCCTGCGGATTTTGACCGTGTCGATTTCTACCTCATCACTGTCGATGTGGGCAATCAAGTTTGGGACAATTTTGGGCATACTGCGCTGCGGGTCGTCGATCGCAATAGCGATTCCGATCTCGTCTTTAACTGGGGCTTGTTCGACACCAGTGGTGGCAATGTTACCTTCGCTAGTAACTTCCTTCGCGGTATATTGAATTATCAACTGGGTGTGTCTCCGCCTTCGTGGGAGTTCGGGCGCTATGAGCGTGAGCAGCGAACCGTATGGCAGGATAAAATTAATCTTACCCCTGCGCAAAAAGAAACGCTTTACAAGCGCTTAGCGTGGAACTTGCGTGAAGAAAATATCGTTTATCCCTACCAATACTTTTTTGATAATTGCACGACTCGTGTGCGTGATTATTTAAACGAAGCCCTAGGTGGGCGTTTGCAAGATAGCAATAGAGCGTTTAGCCAGCGCACATTCCGCGATGAAGTATTAGATCATTATGCGAGTGTGCCGCCAGTAGCATTCTCTCTAGACGTACTGATGAACGATCGCATAGATCGCCGCATGAGTCAGTGGGAGGAGCTATTCTTACCTAAGCAACTGCGCCGTGAGCTACTTAATTTCCCTTCTGATGTGCTTGTCAATGGCTTGCGTGCAGACATGCTAGATGAGCCTGTAGTCGTGATGGAGTTTGAGGCACCGCAAGCGCTGGCGAATGTCTACTACTACCTAGGCGCGGGTTTACTGATCCCAACAATTATGTTGTTTTTAGCGTTGAAGCGCATTCCGATTTCCTCCTTTTCTAGCCAGCCTGGCTTTACCCTGCGCGGTGGTGCTTTAACCTACAGAATCATGGGGGCACTCGCGTTAATCGTCAGTTTCGCTAGTGGCATTTATGGTTTGATCATGAGCCTTGCTTGGCTAGAGTCGGCGCATCTAGATTTACACCACAATGTGAACTTGCTGTTGTTTTGGCCTACCGATATTTTAGGCGTCCTGTTCGCAGTGAAGTGGCTAATAGCAGGTAAGGGAATCTCGCTTAGTAAAACTAGCCATAATTTGATCATTCTGTATTTCCTTGCGCACCTGCTTGCAGCGCTTGTCTACGTGTTCGGCGCTCTGCTGGGGCTTATAGAGCAAGATGTGGTGTCTTTGCTGATCTTTGTAGTCCCTACTCTGATGGGCTTTTCAGTGCTGGTGTGGAATGCAGGTTTTAGCGCCGTTCGGCGCATTCGCTTCTCCTAATTCCCGTCCTGGCTAGACGATTGCAAGTTTTTTGTCTATTCCTTAAAGCAAAGGATAAGAGGCAATTACAATGACAAGGATGCAATCGAACAACTCCCCAACACCGACAACCCCCTTCGTCAGTCGTCTGTTTTCAGACCAAGGCATGACCGTTAACTTGCAAACACAGCAGGTCGGCCAGGGTGAATGGTTGCTGCGGATTTATGGTAGCCATGGGCAGGTATCCGAATGGATACAATGTTTCGACAGCCCAATCGAGGCCATGATTGCGGGGTTGTCCGCAATTCAAATCGAAGGCATCGAGCGTTTTTACGATGATCCAAACCTTACGCATCCGCAGGGGCAAACCAATTCTCAATACTAAGCACTAGGGGGTTCGTCGAAAACCTAGCGCTTTGGATCTGCACATTATTCGAGCACCGAACAAATGCTCGATTTTTCGTTTTATTCCCCAAATAAAAGTGATAGAGTCAAATTTCTAGCGCGTACTGCGCCTTAAATTTCGATGTAGGAGAGACCAAGTGAACGCCGAATTTACAGCCGAAGAGCTGCAATTCCAGCAAGATGTTAGGCATTTTCTCGAGGCGGAATTTCCTAAAGACATTCGCGCTAAGGTGAATAATCGTATTCGTCTAGAGAAAGACGACTATGTGCGTTGGCAGAAAGTGCTCTACCAAAAAGGGTGGGCTGCCCCGAACTGGCCTCAAGAGCACGGCGGGACTGGCTGGAGCGCGGTGCAAAAGTATATCTTCGCTGAAGAAATGGCCCGTATAGGGGCACCAGAGCCTGTCGCCTTTGGGATGAAAATGGTCGCGCCAGTAATCTACACCTATGGCAATGAAGAGCAGAAAAAACGCTTCTTGCCCGACATCTTAGCGAGCAATGTTTGGTGGTGTCAGGGGTATTCAGAACCCAATTCGGGGTCTGACCTGGCCTCGTTAAAGACAACAGCGGTGCGTGACGGTGACCACTATGTTGTTAATGGTACAAAGACGTGGAACACCTTAGGCCAATACGCCGATTGGATTTTCTGCTTGGTGCGCACCGATAACTCTGTGAAAAAGCAAGAGGGAATCAGTTTTTTGTTGATCGACATGAAAACACCCGGCATTAAGGTGAACCCTATCTATCTTATCGACGGTACACCAGAGGTCAATGAAGTCTATTTTGAAGACGTGCGCGTGCCGGTAGAGAACTTGATTGGAGAGGAGAACAAAGGCTGGACCTACGCCAAAGTACTTCTAACCCATGAGCGGACCAATATCGCAGGTGTGCCGCGCTCAAAAGTGCGTCTTGAGAAACTGCGCTCACTTGCCGCGGAGACGCCCGATGGCAATGGCAGTACGCTTGGGGACGACTCACTATTTCAAAAGAAAATCGCTGAGGCTGAGATTCAAGTGTTGGCCTTGGAATATGCAGAGCTGCGAGCCCTTGCGGCGGTCAGTGTTGGTAAAGCACCGGGCCCCGAATCCTCAATATTGAAAGTTGTAGGAACTGAGGTCGCCCAGTTCATTGATGAGCTTTATATGGAGCTTGCCGCATTGCAAAGTCTTCCCTATGTGCCCGATCAATTTAGCACGGGCTTCGATGGCGAAGAGATTGGCGACAATGGTGCCGCAGCAACTGCATTGAATTATTTCAACAATCGCAAAGCGTCTATCTACGGTGGGTCAAACGAGATCCAGAAAAATATCATCTGCAAGGCCGTGCTTGGGCTATAAGCCAAGTGCGAGATTAATCGGGAACTAAAGTGGATTTTTCATATAGCGATGAGCAGCAAATGCTGCAAGACAGTGTGCAAAAATTTGTACAACGCCATTATTCATTCGATGACCGCAATGCGATCCTTGCTAGCCCCAAAGGCTATAGCGAGGAGTGTTGGGCATTGTTTGCCGAGCTTGGCTGGCTAACGGTTCCATTTAGCGAGGGTGACGGTGGCTTTGGTGGTCTAGCCACTGACCTTATGGTGCTGATGGAAGAGTTTGGGAAGGCTATGGTTGTTGAGCCTTTTGTACCTACTGCCGTTCTCGGCGGGGGTATCGTTGCTGCGTTAGGCGATGATGAGCGTAAAGGGCCCATGCTTGCGGCGCTAATGGAAGGGCAGTTGCAGTTGGCAGGTGCGTTTTATGAAGCGAGTGGACGTTACAATCTTGCCAATGTCGCGACTAGCGCAACGCGCGAGGGCGACGAGTATGTCGTATCGGGTGAGAAAATCCTCGTTCTTAATGGGGCGCATGCGGACGGGCTTTTAGTATCGGTACGCACTAGCGGGGAGCAACGAGATGCCACTGGTATTTCAATATTACACATCGATAGTGCTAGTGCAGGTGTTAAGCGCCAAGAATACACAACGGTGGATGGCCACAAGGCGGCACAGATTCGTTTTGACGGTGTGCGCGTGCCTGCCGCCAATCTCATTGGAGAAGAGGGGGCTGCACTCAACGCATTAGAGCAAGTTGTAGATAGAGCAACGCTTTGTGTCAGCGCCGAAGCGGTTGGCGCATTAGACGCCCTGTTGCACAAAACAGTCGAATACAGCAAGACACGTAAACAATTTGGCACGGCAATCGGAACCTTTCAGGCTTTGCAGCACCGCATGGCCGATATGTTTATAGAGTGCCAGTTGGCCCGTTCTATTGTTATGATGGCGGCCATGAAGCTCGACAGCAATATTAGCGCGGGCGAAAAAGCCAAAGCGGTATCAGCGGCCAAAAGCCGAGTAGGAAAAGCTATTCGAAAAGTAGGGCAAGAGGCAGTGCAATTACACGGCGGTATTGGTATTACCAATGAGCTCGATGTCGGGCATCTGTTTAAGCGCGTTACGGGTATTGAAACGCTATTTGGCAACACCGATTATCATACTGCGCGTTTCGCGCAAAAATAGGGTTTGCAAAACTTGTGAGTGAATTGATTTTGGTACGTCATGGACAGGCCTCTTTTGGTGCCGAATCCTATGACAAATTAAGCCCACTGGGTGAAGAGCAAGTGCAGATCCTTGCACAGCATTGGCAATCCTTAGAGGAACAGTTCGATCATCTCTATTGTGGGGAACTGTTGCGGCAAAAGGAAACCGCGCAGCAATTACTGCCGTTAATAAAGACGTCGCCTGCGCACCCAGTTATTCATTCTGGGTTAAACGAATACGATGGCACACCGATCATCAATATTTATCTGCGTGACCATCACCCTGCTGACTCGCCTGTTAGCCTGCCTATACTCGACCGCAAAGAGTTTCAAAAAATCTTTGAGGCGGCTACATCAATGTGGATACGTGGTGAATTGAAGCCGGGCAGTGAAGATGAAGGTTTTGAATTTTGGTCGGATTTTCAGGCGCGGGTTCATGCCACTATGGATGAACTGATGGCTAAACATAGCAATGGCGCACGAGTCGTGTTGTCGACCTCTGGCGGGGTTATTGCCCTAGCATTGCAGCGCGTTCTTGGGCTTCCTGATGCGCAAGTGATTGCCGCTAACTGGATGGTGAATAATAGTTCGGTCACCAGGATCCGCTACGGGGGAGGGCGTGTATCCTTAACATTGTTCAACGGGCTTTCGCACTTAGAACTGCCGAGTCTGCGTGAAAAAATTACCTATCGCTAAGAATGGGATAAAACATATCGTGAGTACTGAGCAGTTATTAGATAAAGCGACACAGGTGCGGCAAGGCGAGGAACTCGATCTTGCACGTCTGCGTGAATATTTAGCGCCGGTACTTGCACAGAATTTAGATGCTTTGCAAGTTCAGCAATTCCCTGGTGGTTTTTCCAATCTTACGTATCTTCTCAGTGTTGGTGATCAAAAATGGGTGTTGCGGCGCCCGCCTTTTGGCAGCAAGGTTAAGTCCGCCCATGATATGGGGCGCGAATTCAAGATTCTCACGGCGCTAGGCAATGGCGTCTTCCCCTATGCTCCAACCCCAATCCACTTCTGTGAAGACCACGATATTCTAGGATGCGACTTCTATTTGATGTCCTGTATAGAAGGGGTGGTGATTCGCAAAGACTATCCCCCACAGTTGCAATTGACTCCTGAGCAAGTGCGCACCCAGTTTTTCAATTTATTCGATGTGTTGGGTGAATTGCACTCTGTTGATTTAAAAAAGGCGGGGCTAGAAAACTTCGGCAAACCGGAAGGGTATGTTCGACGTCAGGTAGAAGGGTGGAGTAAGCGCTATCTTAACGCAGTCACACCCGATGCTCCGAGTTTTGAGAAAACCATGCAATGGTTGAGCGACAAAATGCCAGCTGAGAGTGGCATGGCTCGTATCATTCACAACGATTTTAAACTCGACAATGTCATCTGGTCAGGGCAGGACCCATTGCAAGTGATTGGAGTGCTCGATTGGGAGATGACTACCGTTGGCGACCCATTAATGGACTTGGGTTGCACGCTTGGCTATTGGGCTGAGGCTGCAGACCCTGAGCATTTTCGCCGTTATCGGGCTATGCCAAGTGATGTTCCTGGTGCCCCAACACGCGCACAGATTGTCGAGCGTTTTGCGCAGCGCACGGGCCTGCAAGTCGAGAACATCGATTTCTATTTCTGTTTTGGCATGTTCCGCTTAGCGGTGATCGGGCAGCAAATCTATTACCGGTATCATGAAGGGCTCACTCAAGACGCGCGATTCGCCACAATGATCCACAAAGTGCACAGTTTGCAAAAAATGTGTGAACTGTTAATTGCTAAGACCGACCTTTGAGCCGCTAACTGCGGCTTTTTTTTTCATCTGTTTACGTGCACTTCTCTCGAATGCGCGCTTCCACTTTCCTTTCTTGAAAATATGCAAATACATGCTCGACTTGATGATGTAATCGGCAATCAAAGCGGCATAGATCCAATAAATGCCCAGGCCAGCAAAATAGAATATCGCGGTCATCACTACCCGGCCCAAGAAGATCCCAGAAAACATAATCTTCGCTGGTGAGCGTGTATCCCCAGCTCCGCGCAGGGCGCCGCCAAGCGTAAACTCGATGGCCATCATTGGCTGCACGATCGCGACCATTATGGTCAAGGCAACAAGATTATCGAGAATGGCTTCACTGCTAACAAAGAAGCTGCCGATGAGCCGAGCATTGACACCAAGAATCAGCGCTAGAACTAGCATGATGGCGAAGGCGATGCGTAAATTTCGCCAAGTGGCTTTCTCAGCCGCCTCTGGTTCTTTCGCGCCTAGATGTTGCCCAACCATTGTTGAGGTGGCGATTGAGAAACCTAGCCCGATCACGATCGAGAGCGAGAGAATATTGACGCCGATGCCATAGGCAGTAAACGCCTCTGTGCCAAATAACGACACTACCCACATAAAGGTAATGATCGAGGTGTTAAAAAGAGTCTGTTCAATGCCCGCAGGCACCGCGATGCGCACAAGCTGTGCCATTCGCTCTGCGCTATAGAATGTTTGCTTTATAGGTTTAATGATTAGGCGTTGCGATTGCCAAAGGATCAAGAACAGTGCTGCGGCCAAGGTGTAGGAAATACCAGAGGCATAGGCAGCCCCCAGTATCCCGACCTGAGTAAATCCAAACGCGCCATAGACTAAGGCATAAGCAAGCGCCACATTGATGATATTGCCAAGTGCGATTACCCACACTGGCGTAAACGCATCGCCGGCAGCGCGCAACCCCGCACCGATCACGGCGAGAAAGGAGAAGAACACATTAAAATAGATCAGGATTTTCAAATACTCCGCGGCATTGCTCAGATGTTCACCCTCTAAGCCAAAAATACCCACGAGCGGTGTTGCGACAAATTGCATTAGCACACAAAGCCCAAGGGAAACTCCCATGGTGATGAGAATCGATAGCTTTATGACCCTGTCAGCCTCTTCTTGATTTTTTGCTCCCCATGCGTAGGCCACCATTGCAGTGGTGCCGACAGTAATGGAGAACACAATCAATTGAATGGCCATATAGATGCGATCGGCGGCGATGACGGCAGCGACAGCGCCGTCTCCTAGGCTTCCAACAATCTTAATTGCGGCAAGATGCACCATCGACAGCAATAGATTGCCAACGATTGTAGGGCCTGCCAATTTCATCAAGCTCAGGCGGGGGGCTGGTGTTGTCGAATTCGTTTCGCTTGCGGTGTTCTCGGACATCGTGAAGTTCCTGAGCCCAATCGGTGATTGAACGAAAATTAGGTCAATCGGGTTCTTTTTGATTGCGAGCGAGGGTTTGTTCGCTTTGTGCAGTAAAAGCGCGGCAAGGATACGCCTGCAATTGTTCTGAGGCAACTTTGTAGAAAACTAGGTGGGTTTCAACGCCGTAACAGGTAGCGTTGACTGTATCTTGGCAAAATCTTGACCCATTGCAGGAGATAACGTATTTTCAGGCAGCTCGAAGCCCCATTGTGGGGCGATGTCTGTTCCTTAGCCCGTCTGGCATCTCCATTTCTCTGACCTCAACAAGAAGAACATAAAGTGACCGAATCCAGTAAAACCAGTTTGATGCAAAAAGTGATAGTCTGCGCCGCCTTTTTCAATGGCTTTATCATCATGACCATTGAGCTCCTTGGTGGGCGAGTGTTGTCGCCATACTTTGGCACTAGCGTTTATGTTTGGGGCAGCATTATCACCATTTTCATGCTATCGCTCTCATTAGGCTATCTATGGGGGGGCAGGCTTTCTTCAAAAAATCCTAGCCACAAGATGTTCGCGTCGTTTTTCCTGTTGTCGGCATTGCTATCGTTGCCCATTATCTTTTTTGCAGAATGGACCATGACGCAGGTGTTTCTGAGCATTGAAGACCCGCGCTATGGCTCCTTACTCGCGGCAATTCTGCTTTATTTTGCGCCTATCTGCCTTATGGGTATGGTGTCGCCTTACTCCATTCGCCTTTTGGTGAGTTCTGAGGAAAACAGTGGCCGTATGGCGGGTTTGTTGTACTTCGTCTCGACCCTTGGCAGCGCACTTGGTACTCTGATGACCTCTTTCTATTTCGTCTTGTGGTTTGAAATCGATACCATTATGTGGGGGTCGATAGCAGTTCTGCTAATGTGTGCTGCGGCTATCACCATTGTTCATAAGCTACCTTCGCAAGAGGCAGCGGGAGTTCAACGCTATGAAAACTAATAACACTTTATACCGAGCCTTCGGCCAATGGCGTCAATGTGTATTGTTTGCCCTGCTTAGCTTGGCTTCTTTAGTGAGCGGTGTCGTGAGTGCCGAGACGCTACATGAGGAGCGTTCGGTGTATCGCAATATTTTTGTTACAGAGGTAGATGGTCGTCGCTGCTTATTGTTTAACGCTGTACGCGGTGAGCGTAATCAAACCTGCATGAATATGCGCAACCCAAAAGAGTTTGTCTTTCACTATGCCAAGATGACGATGGCGGGATTGCTAGTAAACCCTGATCCAAAATCGATTTTGATCGCAGGTTTAGGCGGGGGAACACTTCCTGCGGCGCTGCACGAACTGTATCCAGAGGCGACTATCGAAGTGCTTGAGATCGATCAGGCCGTTGTGAATGTAGCGAAAGAATTCTTTGCCTACGAAGAGAATGAGAAAGTACAGACCCACGTGGTTGATGCACGAGTCTTTATCAAGCGCGCTGGTTTGCAAGGACGCAAATTTGACTTCATCGTCTTAGATGCGTTTACAGGTGAGTACATTCCTGAGCACATGTTGACGCAAGAATTTTTAGAAGAAGTGAAGCAAGTGCTAACGCCAGATGGCGTGTTAGTGTCAAACACCTTCTCTACGAGCAACCTCTATGCTCATGAGTCTGAAACATACCGTGCGGTGTTTGGCGAGTTCTTCAACCTGAAAATGAGTGGTTCTGGAAACCGGGTCATTATCGCGCAACAAAAACCACTGCCCGACCAAGGTCAGTTGAAAGTGAATGCGCAGCCGCTCTATGAGCCGTTAAAACCCTATGGCGTAGAAATTCTAGAGTTTCCTGCACGCATGGGCACGCGGCCCGATTGGGATCAAACCCGCCGCGTGCTTACCGATCAGTTCTCGCCTGCTAATTTATTAGGGCGCTGATCTTTTGGGCAAGCGGAACAAATAAAAAAAGCAGAGAGTTGCCGACATCCAGCAAATATAGAGAGTCCAGATGTCATGTGAGAGAAAGTGTGCGCCGCGTAGTTGCTGAGCGGCGCCGAATATAAGTCCTAGACCAAGCACAACCGCCAATGCTCTATAACGCCATTTAGGCAAATAAAGCCCCGCAAAAAAGAATACCCCTAACCAACAATAGGCTCCGCTAGCATGACCAGAAGGGAAACAGGCGCCAGCTTCTTGCCCTTCTGGCGGTGCTGCTAATAGCGATACGTAGCTCTGCGTACCGCCATAACGGCTTAAGTCCCAAGGGCAGTCCACACCGGTTATTTCTTTTAGAATATTGACTGTGGCGACGCTGACGAGCGCTGAGACTAGTATGTAGATAAGTCCCGGGCGCATAATTCGCAACTGCTCTAACCGGTAGCTAAGCACGATACAGCTTAGTAAGCTTATTAAGATTACTCCCACTAGCGCACGGCCTTGTTCGTGAATGAGCACCTTCGTAATCCATGCATTTTTAAGCGACCATTGACCTCCCTCTAGTGCAAATAGGTAGTCTGCCAGACGCAAATCCAGTTCGCTTATCGCATTAATGGTGATTGCCAGTAAAAATAGCGCCGTTGGGAAAAAAATATTGCGAAGGATCATAGGGCGCATTGGGACTCGCGATGCTACTAGAAAATAATGTTTGGAGTATACAGGGAGGAAAATTAAGACTGCCTTAAGGCTGACTGCTCACACTACTATGAAACTAAGCAATAGCGATCTCGATTGCCATTGCAGTATTTCATTTGTGTAGGGGTAACGGGTTATGTTTGCGTTTCTTAGCAAGGGAAGTAATAAGGCAATACTGCTTGCGGCATTGCTCTTTAGCGTGGCTTACAATTATGCATTTTTCGACAATGTCGTCGCTCGTTATCCGGCGCCAGAAAATCTTTCGTTCTATATCTCTTTGGTGATTCTACTTTTCTGTCTTATTAGCTTATTTTTAGGGCTAGTATTGAATAGGTTTACCTTCAAACCGGTTCTGATTGTATTGTTTCCCCTTGCTGCGTTGGCCAGCTATTTCATGAATAGCTATAACGTCATTATTGATACGGCCATGATTCAGAACTCGATTATGACCGATTCTCGCGAAGTGCTCGATCTTCTTAGTATGCGCTTACTACTGTATGTCTTGTTATTGGGATTGTTGCCAGCCTATTTTGTTTATAAAGCAAATGTGCAATGTGGTGGTGCGGCAAAAGAGGTCGCAGACCGGTTTAAATTTTTGGCGCTTGTGCTGTTCGCAATAGTGACCAATATGTTGCTCATGTCTGAGCATTACACTAGCTTTATACGCGAGCAAAAAGACCTACGCTACTATATGAATCCGCTAACGTTTATCTACTCTTCTGTAAAATATTTCGAAGAAATGATTGCAGTGCGCGATACGGGGCCACGTACTCCAATTGGTGACGATGCGAAGATAAGTAGGCCAGATGCTGAGCGAAAACTCACTATTTTAGTGGTGGGGGAAGCGACGCGAGCCGATCATTGGTCACTCAATGGTTATACGCGCAATACCAATCCAGAACTATCGCAACAAGATATCGTGAACCTTCCACACGTTAGTTCCTGTGCAACCTCAACTGCATTTTCCCTACCGTGTATGTTTTCTTTGAGTCAATTCGATGATTTTAATCTTCACGAAGCCAATGCGCAGGAAAACCTGCTCGATGTGTTGAATAAAGCAGGCGTTAATCTGCTGTGGAGGGATAATAACTCTGACTCTAAAGGTGTAGCGCTAGCAATTCCGTTCGAGGATTTTCGCAGCCCAGGCGTTAACCCACAGTGCGATACTGAATGCCGTGATATTGGCATGCTGAGCGGGCTTGATGACTATATCGCGGGCCATGAGGGCGACATCACCATAGTGCTACACCAGATGGGCAACCATGGGCCCGCGTACTATAAACGTTATCCGAGGGAGTTTGAAAAATTCACGCCTGCTTGTCAGTCTAATCAAATGGAAAGTTGTACCCGTGAGGAAATCGTCAACGCTTATGACAATGCCTTGCGTTACAGCGATCATTTTCTTGCGAGTGTTATTGAATTTTTACGGCCTTACAATAAGGATTTTTCGACCGGCATGTTCTATATGGCCGACCACGGGGAGTCTTTAGGTGAAATGGGTTTATACCTACATGGTCTGCCTTATGCCTTGGCACCGAAGGCACAAACACATGTGTCATCCTTTTTATGGCTAGGCGATCTAGATGACACTCGAAAAAGTATGATTAGCGCACGTGCGCAAGAGCCTCTCTCTCACGATAATTATTTTCATACCGTGCTCGGCATGTTAGACGTAGAGACTGAAATCTATGATCCAGCCTTAGATATTTTGTCTAGTCTTAAATAGTCAGCGCTACACGTGTGGCTTCGTCGATGGCGCGTTTTGCGTCAAGTTCTGCGGCAACATTGGCACCCCCTATTAAATGGCTAGGGATGTTTAGCCCGTCTGCTAGTTCGCGCAAAGATACCTGGCCCGCGCAGATGACAATATTGTCGACCTTCAACACGCGCGGTTCGCCTTTCACTAGAAGGTGCAAGCCCTCATCATCGATTTTGATGTATTCGCATGCGGCGAGCATTTTGACATGCCGTTTCATCAACCCCAGTCGATGAATCCAGCCTGTTGTTTTGCCGAGGTTGCTGCCGACTTTCGTCTCTTTGCGTTGCAATAAAGTGATCTCGCGAGCAGGCGCTTCAAGTGATGCGTTCACGCCTTCGATGCCGCCGCGCGCAGCAAGAGTCATGTCTACTCCCCATTCACGCATGAACACAGGAATGTTTTGGCTAGGACTTTCTTGGCCGTGGCTGAGGAACTCGGCGACATCAAACCCTATGCCACCGGCGCCTATTAGTGCGACACGTTGCCCAATCTTGGTTTTACCGGTGATGGTGTCGATGTAGCTGACAACACTTGGATGGTCGATGCCAGGAATTTTTGGGGTACGGGGAGTAATGCCCGTGGCGATTGCGACAGCATCGAATGCGCCGGAATTTAGCATCGCGGTGTCAACTCGAGTGTTGAGTTTAACGTCAACGTTCAAGACTTCTAAGCGGTTGCCAAAATAGCGCAAGGTTTCATTGAACTCTTCTTTGCCGGGAATGCGTTTGGCCAGATTAAACTGACCGCCAATTTGTGCGGCACTGTCGAATAGGGTGACGGTATGTCCGCGCTCTGCTGCCGTTGTGGCAAACGCTAGGCCAGCAGGGCCTGCCCCCACTACGGCGATCTTTTTAGGTTCTTGCGTCGGGGTGAGTGTGAGTTCGAGCTCATGGCAGGCGCGTGGGTTTACAAGGCAGCTGGTCAATTGCCCTTGGAAAATGTGATCGAGACAGGCCTGGTTGCAAGCGATACAGGTGTTGATCTGTGCGCTTTGATTAGCGGCTGCTTTGTTGACGAAGTGCGGATCCGCCAAGAACGGGCGCGCCATCGATACCATGTCTGCATCACCGCGACTGAGCACCTCTTCGGCGACCTCTGGGGTGTTAATGCGATTCGACGTAATAATGGGAACCTTCAAATGCTCACGAAATCTTGCGCTCACCCAGGTAAACGCAGCGCGAGGCACCTTTGTAGCGATGGTGGGGATTTGCGATTCGTGCCAACCGATGCCGGTGTTGATAATTGTGACACCTGCTTCTTCAAGAGCCTTGCCTAATTGCACGGTCTCGTCAAAACTACTGCCGCCTTCGACTAGGTCGAGCATCGAAAGACGGAAAATAATAATAAATTCTTTTCCAACCCGTTCACGCGTGCGTCTCACAATCTCTAATGCTAGGCGAATGCGGTTGTCAAAACTTCCCCCCCAGCGGTCCTTGCGCTGATTGGTGCGCTCGGCAATGAACTCATTAATAAAATAACCTTCCGAACCCATAATCTCTACGCCATCGTAACCTGCCTCTTGGCAGAACTGTGCAAACTCGGCGAAGTCTTCGATTTGTTGCAGGATTTGTTCTTCGGTGGCAGCGGCGGGCACAAAACGATTGATAGGGGCTTGTATGGCGGAAGGGGCAATGAGGTTTTCGGTGCGCGAGTAACGCCCAGTATGCAGAATTTGTAAACAAATCTTGCCGCCTTCTTTATGCACGGCATCGGTTATGAGCCGATGTTTGTCGACGGCGCCTTCTTGTCGATAAACGGGTATTTCTCCGGCGGGTAGGCAATGCTCATTAGGCATGAAGCCGCCTGTGACGATTAAGGCGACTCCGCCTGCCGCGCGCTCGGCATAGAACGCAGCCATACGCGCATGGCTCTCTGGGATATCTTCCAGGCCTGTATGCATGGACCCCATCAATACTCGATTACGAAGTTGGGTAAAACCTAAATCGAGCGGCTGTAGCATATGGGGGTAAGACATTGACTGGCCTCATTCACCTACGTGGACGGTTAATACATCGCATTTTGAACCATGTAACACTTTGTTGGCTGTTGAGCCTAACAGCAGTTTCCAACCGGAGCGACCATGGCTGCCGATGACAATTAAGTCAGCAGCGACTTCCTCGGCTTTGGCACGAATCTCCGTTGCTGCAGAGCCCACCATGGTGTAATGGTGTTCGCTAGGGATGTCGTATTCCTTGCCGATCTCTGCAAGGCGATCAGCGGCGATTTGCATCGCTTCTTCTTGCATCTTGCTGATGTTGATCGCGTAGGCGTCAATTGGATAAGCAGCTGCGATAGGTTCAACGACATGGATGAGGCTGAGTTTGCCACAGTCTCCTCCGGCAAGTTTTCGTGCCCGTTTTATGACTTTGGATGACTCGTCTGACAAATCAATTGCGACTAACAGATTCTTATAAGTACTCATGATTAGCTCCTAATTGGCATCCTTGTTCTACTTCAGTGTAAACGAGAACAGCGCCCAATAGAAGCGAGGCGCAGGAGGCTTATAGGTAGGGGGAGAATAGCCAAGCGAGCGCATCTCTTAAGCGCACAGGAAGGCTACGATTGGCGATCTCTTCTTTGCTTACTCGTACGGCGTGAGCGCGACGTTCGATGAAATACTCACTCAGTTGTTGGTTGAGCGTTTGATCAAAAAGCTCCACGCCAATTTCATAGTTTAGGCGCAAACTCCGTGGATCCATGTTTGCAGAGCCAATGAGTGAGTATTGCTCATCAACCAATAAAATTTTCGAATGAATAAAAGGCGGCTCTTGGTAGGCGATGTAGATGTCATTCTCTAGCACGAAGCGCAGAATATTGCGTGAGGCCCAGTGCGCCGGTTTAATATTGTTCTCGCCTGGCAGTAAGATTTGCACATCGACCCCGCGTAAATGGGCGCCGACTAGTGCGCCAAGTAAATCTGCGGTCGGGATGAAGTAGGGGGTCATTATCCACACCCGTTCTTTGGCCGCGCTAATCACCCCAAGCATTAAATCGCTAAGCCTATCGAGCGATTTATTAGGGCCATCCAAGATCATTCGGCTCCAGATGCGGGAGTCAGGCTTGTTGGGGTTGTGGTGTTTAAAGGGTGTCGGCTCCACTGCGCTATTGCAATAATACCAGTCTCTACGAAATGCCCATTCAAGCTCATCTACGATGCGCCCTTGTAGGCGGAAATGAATATCCTGCACTCGATGGGCATTGTCCTCACGTTCTGCGAGATGACGGTCGCCGATATTGGCGCCTCCGGTGAAGGCGTAACGGTGGTCAACCACTAATACCTTGCGGTGACTGCGCAGATTGAGGTTCAGGGCAGGGGGGATGATAGTGATGGGGTTAAAGCGCACGAACGCAATTTTGTGATTGTGTAAGACGTCACCGATTCTGTGCAGCCCCATCCATTCGCCCATGGCATCGACGATCACCTTGACCTCGACGCCTCGGCTCTGCGCAGCGGCTAGTGCTTTAACGAACTTGAGGCCGGTTTCATCGCGGTCGAAAATATAAGTCCCAAGAAGTATGCAGTCGCTAGCTTGCTCTATGGCTTTGAGCATCTCAGGGTAAAGCTGCTCGCCGTTGACTAAGATACGGACCTCGTCGCAGGAGCTTAAGCCCTTGCCTACGACGCGTTCGCCCACCATCGAAAGCGGGCGAAAATTGCTGCCCTCTGGCTCGGTAATAGTGTCTGAGGAGTCTTTATGAAGTTTGGTGACATAATGTTTCTGCGCTGCAGAGTTGACGCGATTGATGCCGAAGATAAGGTAAAGAATAGAGCCGGCTAACGGCAGTATGATGCACAAGGCTATCCATCCAAAAGCACCGCGAGAATCAGCTTTATTGAGCAAGGCATGCCCTGAGGCCGCAATCGCTAGCATGATGTGCAGTGGTGGGATTAACCAATAGATGGTTTGCTCTAAGCTCATGCCGCTCCCTTGCTAGCTTTTTGCTGCAATCGCACTTTCGCGATCAGTGCCTTGTGGTCGGAAAAGTCGCGCCAGTGGCTCCCTGCAATACTGCTGCATTGTTCAATGTGAAAGCCACGCACATAGATTCTATCCATTGACAATAGGGGCAAGAACGCTGGGTAAGTGCGAGCAAGCCGGCCGTTCGCGCATTCATGTACTTCTTGCACATCCAATTGTGCCAAAAGTCGTTTATGGGCCGTGCCGCGCCAATCATTGAAGTCGCCAGCCAGGATGAAGGGCTCATCTAATGGAATCGCACGTTGGATGTGTTCAATTAAATGGGTCACCTGCAGTTTGCGCTCACTCTCTAGTAAACCTAGATGCACACAAATCAGGTGGATGTTGCCGGTGATGGTGCCGTGCAGAAAGCCCCGCTGGGAGAAACTATGGATTGAGGCATTGATATTGTCCCATTGCTCAAAGGGCATGGCGCTAAGAATGGCATTGCCATGGTGGCCATGTTGGTAGATGGCATTTTTTCCATAAGCATGATGCTGCCAGACGCTGTCGGCAAGGAATTCGAGCTGTGACTCCGAAGGCCAGGCAGCTAGGTCCCGCTGGTGGCGTTGGTTATCGCCAACCACTTCTTGCAGAAACACGATGCTAGCCCCGCTTTCGCGTAGACAATCGCGTATTTTATTGAGTACGAGTCGCTTAGGCCCGAGGGCAAATCCTTTGTGGATATTGAGGCTTAGAAGCGTGAATGCGGCGTCTGACATATTGCAGGCTGTACTCCCTTACGATTGCTAGAGCGCCGTACTGACTGCCGAGATTTAGGGTAATAAGTCCTGCAAATACTGCGGCAAGGCGAAGGAGGCGCGATGAATCTCTGGAGTATAGTAACAGCTCTTGATGCCAGTTTCGCGCCAGCGTTGCGCAAGTATTTCGATGTCTACCGAGCGCAGTTTGGCATTGTCGCTGGCCCAAGCGAAGGCCATCTGACCGCCCGCATAGGTAGGGACGGCGGCCAGGTAAAAGCTGCAATCTGCAAACAGTGGGTTCAGGCGTTGAGCGCTCAGTAGGAGTTCTTCGGTTTGCATAAACGCGACGCCATTTTGCGCAACGAATATGCCACCTGGGTTTAGGCTGCGCTGACACCCACGATAGAAGGGGCTGCTAAAGAGCACTTGCGCGGGGCCTTCAGGGTCTGTGGAATCAGAGATGATGACATCGAAGCGTTCGTCGGTCTCTTGCACAAAGCGATAGCCATCACCGATGATTAAATTCACTCGCGGGTCGTCAAATGCCCCGTCACTATGCTTTGGCAGATACTGCTTAGATAATTGCACTACCGCGGGGTCGATCTCGACTTGGGTAATATGCTCAACGCTTCGATGCTTGCACACCTCGCGTAGAATGCCCCCATCTCCACCGCCAATAATCAGCACTTTTTTGGCAGCACCATGCGCGATTAAAGGTACGTGAGTCATCATCTCATGATAAAAAAACTCATCTTTTTCAGTGGTTTGCACGACTCCATCGAGCACAAGTACCGTGCCAAACAGCTCGTTGCGAAAGATCAACAGATGCTGATGCTCTGAGCGCTTTTCGTATAGCAGCTCGTCGACCCTGAGCGTTTGGCCATAGGCGCTATAAAGCGTTTCGGTAAAGCGCTCAGGATTAGACATCATTTTGCCCGGCCATCTTCAGGTGAGTATTCGTCTTGAGTCAGACCGCGCAATTGTTCGCCCACTGTCACCTTGGCAGGTTTGAACGCCTGTTTAAGGATGGGGATGGCTTTCTCAGGCTGTGCGTCGCCGCACATAAAGATGTCGAATGCCGCGTAGCCGCGCTCCGGCCATGTGTGCACGCTAATATGCGATTCCGCTAACACCGCGACACCCGAAATTCCGCCGTTCGGGGTAAAGTGATGCAAATGGATATGCAGCAAAGTGGCACCGCAAACCTCTACGCATTCTCGAAAGCGGGATTCCATTAGCTCGATGTCATCGAGGTTGCGAGCATCCCAGAAGTCGATCAGCAGATGTGTGCCAGCGAACTCCAAGCCATTACGATGGATAAAATGGTCCGCAGGAGACTGCTCATCGGTATTCTCGAATGTAGGCCATTCGTTCTCATTAGCGCTGTTGATGTCGGTCGCAACCGGTTTCTTAAGCGGTAAAATTTTAGTCATATTCCTAGCCCTAAAATTTTGGCGAAAGCGATCGCGAAGTTTACGACCAGAACGCCTAGTTGAATTAAACGGGCATGCAACCCGCAGTGGACTCAAAATAATTTAAGGACGGGGAGTTTATGGTTTTTCCCCCAGATTTCAAGTCAAATCTGCACATTTTCAGGTTACATGCCAGGCTAATTAACTAGCGGCTTTGATCATATTGCGAGCGATGATAAGTTGCTGGATTTGGCTAGTGCCTTCGTACAGCCTAAAGAGTCGTACATCGCGATAGAAACGCTCGACCGCATACTCGGAAATATAGCCGGCACCACCGTGGATCTGCACGGCTCTATCGGCCACTCGCCCGACCATTTCGGTAGCGAACAACTTGCAAGCCGCAGATTCAGTGCTAACGTTTTTACCTGCATCGCGGGCTCTAGCAGTCTCTAATACCATGCAACGTGCGGCATAGGTTTCGGTCTTAGAGTCTGCCAACATGGCCTGAATCAATTGATGTTCGGCGATGGCAACCCCAAACTGCTTGCGATTGATGGCGAACTCTAAGGCGTCCTCTATCAGGCGCTCGGCAACGCCTACGCTAACTCCAGAGATGTGCAGGCGGCCGCGATCTAGAACCTTCATGGCGGTAATGAAGCCTTGCCCTTCTTCGCCAATGAGGTTCTGAGCAGGGACACGCACATCTTCGAAAATTACATCACAAGTCAGAGACCCCGCTTGCCCCATCTTGCGATCGATGGCCCCTAAGGTAATGCCAGGTGTGCCTTTTTCCACAATGAATGCCGAGATGCCACGTGCCCCTTTGATATCGGGATTAGTGCGAGCCATTACATTAAAGGTATCGGCGACTGGGCCATTGGTAATATAGCGTTTGGTGCCATTGATCACATAGTGATCACCATCGCGACGGGCCGTCGTTTTCACCGCGCCGGCATCAGAGCCGACATCGGGCTCGGTGAGGCAAAAACATCCCACCCACTCCCCGCTGGCGTATTTGGGTAAAAAGCGTTGCTTTTGTTCCTCTGTGCCATCGAACACGACAGCGGCAGAGCCTATGCCGTTATTTGTGCCTAAGATGGAACGAAAAGCGGGTGATGTCCGACCAAGCGCCATGGCGACGTAAATTTCCTCCTCCATGGTCAGGCCAAGACCTCCGTACTCTTCGGGAATGGTCATCCCAAACAGGCCTAAATCCTTCATTTCACGGACAATCTCATCTGGGATTTGATAATTTTCTGCTACTTCTTGCTCGGCTGGCACCAAGCGTTCTTTAACGAATTTATCAACCATTCCAATGAGTTGGTCTAAAATTTCTTGATCACGAATCATGCGGTTTCCTCTAAAATTATTCCCCCGGACACTTGCGTGCAGGCCTCAGCTTAAAGACTGCGCTAAGCGAATTCCACCTCTTTATACCCTGTGCTAACATGAGAGCCCGTTTTGCGTCAGGCTTCAGTTTCTGGCGTTGACGAGGTAGTGGTTTTCTCGCTACAGCAACACGATAGGAAGTCGTGTTCTGGCCGGGCTCTACTACTGCTAAGTAGGCTCTGAGGGGATGGCTACTTAGGCAACTCTATCGAATCTTTAAAGATGCAGAGCAATCACTTGCCGCATAGTTTCGCATTCCCTTCTTGTACCTACGTTGTTTGCTTGCAAAAGTACTATATAGAGAGCGATATTTATGAAGGATTCTCCACAAGCGTTTATCTACGATGGTGGCCGCAGTGCCTTTGGAAGGCAAGGTGGCATGCTGGCCTCACTGCGTCCAGATGATTTACTCGCGCATATTATTAAGTCGGTGGTCACCCGTAACGAATTTCCATTAGATGCCTATGAAGACGTCATCATGGGTAATACCAATCAAGCTGGGGAAGACTGCCGCAACGTTGGGCGCTTCGCCTCGCTATTGGCGGGCATGCCTACCACTGTCGGTGGCTTAACGGTCAATCGACTTTGCGGTTCTGGCCTAGCAGCAATACTCGACGCAGCAAGAGGCATTAAGAGCTCAGAAGGCGAACTCTTTGTCGCTGGTGGTGTCGAATCTATGAGCCGCGCGCCATTAATTCTTTCGAAGGCGACCTCGGCCTTTGACCGCGGACAGCAAATCGCAGATAGCACCTTAGGTGCACGTTTCACCAACCCGAAATTTGCTGATGCCTTTGGCAACGACACGATGCCGCAAACTGCGGACAATATTGCCAGCGACTTAGGTATCTCGCGCGAACAGAGCGACATTTTTGCCGCGGCCTCTCAAGCGAAGTATGAAGCGGCACGGGTGGCCAATTTCTTTACAGATGAGATCATTGCTATTGATGTGCCGCAGGGGCGTAAAAAGCCACCAGTCGCAGTTGCAAGCGATGAGCACCCTCGCCCTAGTTCAGATGTGCAGGCGCTTGCCGGTCTGCGCCCTTTGTTCGATGGCGTCGTCACTGCGGGCAATGCATCGGGCATTAACGATGGGGCAGCCGCGTTGATTATTGGCGATCGTGCTATCGGGGAAAAATATGGTGTGCGCCCTAGAGCTAGAATTGTTGCAGGTGCTATTGCAGGAGTTGAACCACGAGTTATGGGGCTTGGCCCAGTGTTCGCCGCACGTAAGGCACTCGCTCGGGCGGGCTTGAGTTTAGATGATATGGACATTATAGAGATTAATGAGGCCTTTGCGACGCAAGTGCTTGGTTGCTTGAAAATGTTGGGAGTGGCCTTCGATGATTCACGTGTGAATCCCAATGGTGGTGCGATTGCAGTAGGGCACCCGCTGGGTGCCTCTGGCGCACGAATCGCCATCACGGCCACACGCCAATTAGAACGCAGCGGTGGGCGCTATGCCTTGATTAGCCTTTGTATTGGTATTGGGCAGGGAGTGGCTGCAGTGATTGAACGCCTCGATTAGCGCTATGCGGTCGAAGCTCTGGAACGATCTGTTATTTCAAATTTAATAAGTAGGGGAACACGCATGTCCAAAGTAGTTAGTTACGAACTTGTCGGAAACATTGGTGTAATCACTGTTGATAATCCTCCAGTCAACGCGCTGTCTCATGCCTTGCGCGAAGGGCTGCAAAGTGCTGTCAACGCCGCTCAAGACGATGCTAGCGAAGCGCTTGTTCTTGTCTGTGCGGGCCGCACGTTCATTGCAGGTGCCGACATCACGGAGTTTGGCAAGCCGCCACAAGCCCCTTCTTTGCCCGATATGCTGGTGACATTAGAAAATTCTCGTAAATTACTTGTGGCTGCAATCCATGGGACAGCGCTTGGTGGCGGACTAGAAACCGCTCTTGCGTGTCATTATCGCTGTGCACTACCGACTGCCAAAGTGGGGTTGCCGGAAGTGAAACTTGGGATCCTGCCTGGTGCCGGTGGCACGCAGCGAGTTCCTCGATTGGCCGGTGTGAAGGCAGCGTTGGATATGATGACCTCAGGCAATCCAATCTCCGCACCACAGGCCAGTGAGATGAATATCATTGATGAAGTGGTCGATACTCAGGATCTAAAAGCTGCGGCGATCGAATACGCAAAAAGTCTTGTGGAGTCGGGTGCCCCTCTTAAGCGAGTGCGCGATATCAAGATCGATGCCGGTAGCATTGAACCAGGTTTCTTTGCAGGCTATCGCAAGAAGCTCGCAGCTAGAGCGCGCGGGCAGATCGCATCCGATCGCATTGTCAGTTGTGTCGAAGCCGCTGTGAAACTGCCAATGGACGAAGGCCTAGAGGTCGAGCGCAAAATGTTCATGGAGTGTGTGCAGTCACCCCAATCACAAGCGATGCGCCATGTCTTTTTCGCAGAGCGTGAGGCTACGAAGATCAAAGGTTTGCCAGCAGATACGCCAGTGCGCGACATCAAGCGCGTTGCCATTGTCGGTGGTGGCACGATGGGCGGTGGTATCGCGATGTGTTTCGCCAATGTGGGGATTCCCGTCACCATGCTGGAGATTAGCGATGAAGCACTAGAGCGTGGCTTAGGCATCATCCGTAAGAACTACAGCATCACTGTCAAAAAAGGCAAGATGGATGAGAAAGAGATGGGTGAGCGTCTGGCGCTGATCAGTGGCACGACAGATTATAACGATCTAGCTTCTGTCGACTTGGTGATCGAAGCCGTATTCGAAAACCCCGATATCAAGAAAGAAGTATTCACGAAGCTAGATGCCGTGTGTAAACAAGGCGCTATCCTCGCTACTAATACGTCTTACCAGAACGTCGATGACATCGCTAACGCCACGAAGCGTCCACAAGATGTTGTGGGCATGCATTTCTTCAGCCCTGCCAATGTCATGAAATTATTGGAAGTGGTGCGCGCAGAGCATACTGCGGACGATGTGCTTGCCACCGTCATGAAGGTTGGCAAGAAAATAGGCAAAGTCTGCGCCTTGTCGCGCGTGTGCTATGGCTTTATTGGTAACCGCATGTTGACGGGTTATGGGCGTCAGGCGCATATGTTGTTGCTCGATGGCGCGACACCTGCGCAGATTGATGCGGCTGCCGAAGGCTTTGGCATGGCGATGGGCCCGTTAGCGATGAGCGATCTTGCAGGTCTCGATGTGGGGTATAAGGCCCGTCAAGCACGTGAGGCCGAAGGTGAAGTGATGGACCCTGCAACGCACTGCGTCGCATCAGCGTTGGTCGAAGCGGGCCGCCTTGGGCAGAAGAGCGCCGCGGGTTACTACAAATATGATCCACAAACGCGTGCTCGACTTGAAGACCCAGAAGTGACCGCTCTGATTGAGGAGCATGCGGCGAAGCTTGGCATCAAGCGTCGTGAGATTAGCGACGAAGAAATTGTGGCGCGCTTGTTCTATCCGTTAATTAACGAAGGGGCGCTAATCTTAGAAGAAGGCATCGCACAGCGACCAAGCGATATCGATATCGTTTATGTGTACGGCTATGCCTTCCCTGCGGCCAAAGGTGGGCCAATGTTCTTTGCTGATCAAGTGGGTTTGAAAAGCGTATACGAGTCCATTTTGCAGTTCCAGAAAGAGCTAGGTCCTAAGTACTGGCAGCCAGCCCCTTTGTTAGAAAAACTGGCTAAGGAAGGCAGCAGTTTTGCCGCATGGGCGAAAACCCAAAGCTGAACGTCAACTAAGGTGGATGGCACATGATCAGCTATGAAACTGCAGCACCAGGCGCACCACTGCTCGAAGTGAGCTCAGAGACTCCGGTGCCAAAGGGGGCGCAAGTCTTATTAAAGATGGTGGCCTGTGGTGTCTGTCACTCTGATATTCATTTGCACGATGGTGTGTTCGATCTAGGCAATGATAAACAGCTTGAGGTTGGGCGCACCGGGCAAGTCCTTGGCCATGAGATATTCGGTGAGGTCGTTGCCGTTGGCGAGCAAGTCACTGATGTGAGTGTTGGAGATCGACGGGTCGTATACCCATGGATTGGCTGCGGCGATTGTGCCTCTTGCCGCCGTGGTGAGGAGCACCTGTGCACCCCCGGTCGTGGTCTTGGAACTATGGCTAGGGGTGGCTTTGCCGATCATGTCTTAGTCCCAGATAGCCGTTATTTGTTCGACAAGGGCAATGTCGATGATGCCTTGGCATCCACCTATGCTTGTTCTGGGCTCACGGCCTACAGTGCCTTGCAAAAAATAGCGGACCGAGTCATTGGTGATGAAGTGCTCATCATTGGCGCCGGTGGTGTCGGCATGATGGCGATTCAGATTGCCTTGTCGATGGGAATAGACCCAATTGTGGCTGATATCGACCCAACGAAGCTGGCGCTTGCGAAATCCCTAGGGGTGCAACGTGTGTTTGACTCTTCTGACCGGGCACAAGCGAAAGCAATTAAAGGGCTGAGTGAGGGGGGCGTATTTGCCGCATTGGATTTTGTCGGCGCCGAATCTTCAGTTAATTTTGGCCTGTCTTGTCTTCGTAAAGGGGGCAAGCTCGTCATTGTTGGTTTGTTTGGGGGGGCATTGAATATGCCCTTGCCCTTTATTCCGATGAATGCACGCATCATTCAAGGTAGCTATGTGGGCAGCCTTCAAGAAATGTCAGAGTTAATGGCCCTAGTGCGTGCTGGTAAAATCGCGCCAATTCAAATTGAAGAGCGGCCACTAAAGCAGGTGAGCCAAGCATTGGCTGATTTGAAAGCAGGGCGGGTCAAAGGGCGCATTGTGTTGCGGGGTTAGATTGCTTGGCGCGGCTTAGATTCAAGACAAAAAATGATGGACGCTGCTTGTAGCGTCTGTGGATGTTTGGGCTCTAGGCAATAGCGAAGTTGCCAATGGCAGTTATCGAAGAGCGTTTGCCATGATGTGCGCGTACGGTAATACCACGGAGCGCTGCCGCGAAACCCTTTGCCAATCCCTTGCCAAGTCTCACGACGCCAACCATCGCTTTGTTCATCGGCCTTGACTGCTGTATCTGGGTGTAAAGTCTGAATAAGCATGACCCCCGCTTCGTTTAACAGTGGAGGTAATGATTGCAGCAGCTTGGCAACACTTTCATTGCCAAGCAAAGAGAAGTTGCAAACGATCAAATCAAATTTTTGTCGTGCGAGAGCGGTTGGCACTTGGTCGTACGGCAGTGTTATAAACTCAGCTTTTTCGCCATATCGCTGCTGTGCCGCGTCAGTAAGTTCCGCAATCGCATCGATTCCTGTTACGAGTAGACCTTTGGCGGCGAGTTGGCCGGCTAGCCAACCTTCGCCACAGCCAAGATCTAACACCTTGCGAGGCTGGTGGTTCAGGACAGCGTCGATAATGGCTTGGTTAGTGACTAAACGACGACTGGCGATTTGATATGTGCGCACCGCGTTCGTCCATGCGCTAGCATTGTCGTGCCAAGTTTGCAGAACTTCTGTCTCAATAGCATTTGTTGTGCGCGAAGAATTATTCGTCATAAGTTTGAATTAAACATAAAAGGGGGATGTGAATGCAAACATTAGAGGAGTTTCGTCAAAGTACTCGCGCATGGTTAGAGGAAAACTGCCCTGCATCAATGCGCACTGCGATGGAAGAAGACGAAGTGGTCTGGGGCGGCAGACAGGCGCAGTTCAAGAATCCAGACAGCAAACTATGGTTAGAGCGCATGGCGGCGAAAGGGTGGACGACACCTACGTGGCCAAAAGAATACGGTGGCGGTGGTCTAAGCAAAGAAGAGAACATCGTTTTGCTGCAAGAGCTGCAGAGGATTAATGCACGGCAGGCGCTGAACAGTTTTGGGATTAGCATGTTAGGGCCGGTGTTGCTTGAGTATGGAACGCAGGAGCAGAAAGCCGAACATCTTCCTAAGATTGTGCGTGGTGAAATTCGTTGGTGTCAGGGCTACAGTGAGCCAGGAGCGGGTTCTGACTTAGCATCTTTAAGCACGAAGGCAATCCTCGATGGTGATGACTATGTGCTCAATGGCGCAAAGGTCTGGACATCCTACGCCGACAAAGCCGATTGGATTTTTTGTTTAGTGCGCACTGATTTCGAAGCGGCTAAGCACAGCGGTATCAGTTTCATTCTATTCGATATGCAAAGCCCAGGAGTGACGACACGGCCTATTCAATTGATCAGTGGCGCCTCACCGTTCTGTGAAACTTTCTTTGAAGATGTCCGAGTGCCCGCTAAGCAATTAGTAGGCAAACTCAATGACGGTTGGACGATCGCCAAGCGCCTCCTGCAGCATGAACGTACAATGATTTCGGGGTTCGGGCTGTCTGCAAGCAATGCAGGTCGCAAACCCGATAGCGCATCGGTAGAAGGCGTCGCTATGCGTGTGCGCGGAGATACCCAAGTGTTGTCCGATGCGGTGCTGCGTAATGAAATCGCCAAACATAAGATCGATAGCGAGGCCTTTGCATTCACCTCTCAACGTTCGCTGGAGGAGGCCAAGCAGAGTAAAGGCCCCAATGCCACCTCGTCGATGTTGAAGAATTATGGTTGTGAGCTAAACAAGCGTCGTTATGAATTACTTCTTAAAGCGCTTGGGACACAAGGGCTAGGATGGAGCAGCAAAGATAACAGTGACTTCAGTGCTCAAGAGCTTAACACTACCCGAGAATGGCTACGCTCAAAAGGCAACTCTATCGAAGGGGGGACTGCAGAGATCCAATTGAATGTGATCGCCAAACGAGTCCTTGGATTGCCCGACATGCCAACGCTCACTAAGAAGGGAGTCTAATCATGCCTATGGTATTGAATGAAGATCAAAGAATGCTGCTGGTGTCGGTACGGGCGTTCTGCCAAGAGAATGCACCGGTTAGTGAATTACGCCGTGTGCGCGATGAGCAAGATGAAGACGGGTTTTCGCGCGCACTTTGGCAGCAAATGGTGGCGTTAGGGTGGGCCGGCATGACGATCCCTGAGCAGTACGGTGGCTTTGGGTTTGGCTACACCGGCTTGGAAATAGTGCTAGAGGAAACAGGTCGCACGCTTGTGCCAACGCCTCTGCTTGCAACGGTGTTGTTGTGCGGCACACTGCTCAATTTAGGGGGGAGTGAAGCGCAGAAGTCGACACTCTTAGCAAAAATTGCCGCCGGAGAAGTGCTAATGGCACTCGCTCATGAAGAAGGGCCGTTACATAACCCCGTTCGCGTGGCCACAAAAGCGCAGGCCAATGCGGATGGTTTTATTATCACGGGTTCGAAGTGTTTCGTTCTCGATGGTCATGTCGCCGATCAATTGATTGTCGTTGCCCGCACTAGTGGCGAGCAGGACTCCGCCGATGGCATTAGCCTGTTTTTAGTAGAACGTACCGCGCCTGGTGTCGACGTGCAGCGTCTTGACCTTGTGGACAGTCGCAATGCCGCGAATATTCACTTTAGTAATGTGCAAGTGCCTAAGGATGCCTTAATCGGCGAATTAGGGAGCGGATACTCGATACTAGAAAAAGTATTGGATGTTGCGCGAATTGGTCTTGCTGCCGAGATGCTTGGCAATGCCCAAGAGGTTTTCGACAGAGTGATTGAGTATCTAAAACAGCGCGAACAATTTGGTGTGCTTATTGGGGCTTTTCAAGGCTTACA
>OJGX01000240.1_pt1 | contig 29367 bp, 22 predicted proteins | sample 1594661 | NCBI WGS metagenome assembly OJGX01 (sample SAMN05416839, study PRJEB24817) | seawater metagenome | isolation source: Sea water | place: Canada:Atlantic | collected 2013-07 | reverse complement strand
GATCATGCCTAGTCTCGTGGGCTCGGAGATGTGTATAAGAGACAGCTATAACGATGCCTGCCGATTGCTTGCTCGCTGAATCTTGAAGCCGTGGTTTGAGCTTCTCGATCCAAGCATCGACGCCTTCAAGGTTTAGGTAGCTCTCGAAAACGTGAGCAAAGGCACGATCTTGAAAGGGGTTTCGTTCAAGCACTTGCTCGTATCGTTGACGGATCCTAGCGTCCCGGGAGTCGAGAGATTCTGGTGAGTCGGCTGCGATTGCCTGGAGGGTTCCCCAGAAGGCGGCGAACGCTAGCCCGGCGGAAAGGAGGTGCCTGGATGTGGCTTTCATGTTGTTTTGTTGTTTTTGGGATTCGAAGTTAAGACATTACTTGAGCGTCATCCGTTGAAGGTGGGTTGAAAGAAAACGATTATCCGTAGCGCTGAGCGCTGTCTTGAAACCATCCGCGTCCTGCGAGATCAAGTCGACGGAGCGCAACGTCGAGAATGAAAAGGAGGAGCGCCATCATGAGTAGGGACGGCCAAATCGCTTTCCGAACTGTGACGGTTTCATTTTCCGGGACGTCAAAGAGCGTTTGGTCGTCAGGGTCATAGTGCCCTCCTGTCACGGTCGCAAGTTCTTGGAGAAAGTTGGTGTTGGATCCTAAGTGACGATACTCTGGTTTGTAGGAAACGGTCAGTCCTCGAGTGATATCGGCAAAGACATCGGGTTCGCCGTTGTCCCCTGGAGTGGATTGGCGGATCTTAAAAAGATAGCTTCCCGTCTGATCAAGACTGAAATCGGTGGCGTAGCGGCCGGGGCCGACTTGTCGGATGGATTTCTTCTCAATGGAAAGATCGGGGCGGATCAGTTGGAGTTCGGTGGTGAGACCATTGAGATATTGACCTGAGCTGTCGGCGCTGTCGAGGATGAGGGATCCCGTGTTGCTGTAGGAGTCGATTGTGGATTCCGTGCCACGGTTGAGGCTGGACCGCATCACGTCTCGGATAAGCTGAGCCCAGAATTGACCGTAGCCGGGCCAGGAAACCCAATCTGCGGCCCAGCGACTCTTGGCATCGGAGGTAAAGGCAGCACAACGGCCAAGACCCACTTGCCAGCTTGCGAGTAGGGGGTCGCCCCGTTCCGTAACCATAGATACTTCGGCAGTGGCCTTAGGGGTTGTTACCACATAGCCGAAGAGGAAGGGGGCCAGTTCCCAATCGATCGATCGGATGGTCTGATGGTCCTTGAATATCTGGGGAAGAAAGGGTTCTTCAACCAGGGACGATTTTGACGCGTTCATCGTCTCTTTCGTAAAGATCTGGGGAATGTCGTAGGCATCAGACGTGAAGTAGTAGCGGCCTTTTCCCCAACGAGCGATGTCCTGAAGGAGATCGCCATCAGCTCCTTCTCCGACGGCTACGGTAGAAATGGTAATCATCTCACTCGCCATCCGGTCGCTGATGCCGGCGAAATCACCTGGTTGAGAATGGCCGTCGGTTAGCAGAATCACGTGTTTGAAGGTTGCTGGAACCCCAAAGAGGCTTTCTTGGCCCATGACGAGGGCTGGATGGATGCTGGTTCCGCCCCCGGCTTGAATCTGTGAGATTGTTTGAACGATGCCCATCTGATTGCCGGCACTCTGGAGGTCGACGACATTGTAAGGATCTCCATCGAAGGCGATCACGCTGACGTAGTCGCGATCGTTGAGTAGCTCAACGGTGGCGATGGCCGCTTCTTTAGCAAGTTCCATCTTGTCACCGCTCATGCTTCCTGATTTGTCAATAATCAGCATCATGGCGAGACTGGGGGTGTCCTTCTTTTTCTCGGATCGCATCCGAAGCGGGAGAATATCTTCGATGGCGGTTCGGTAATAGCCGCCGAGACCAAAGGACTCTTCGCCGCCGATCATCACAAAGCCGCCTCCCAGATCTTCAACGTAGGAGCGAAGTAGATTCATTTGAGTGACCGAGAGTTCCGTGGCGGGGACATCAGAAAAGAGGATCGCGTCATATTGCGCCATTTCATCAAGGGTGCCCGGCATTCCCCGCCCCTCGCGAATCTCGACCCGGATACTCTCTGCTTCTAAGGCTCGGGCGAGGTAGCGGGCATCGCGTTCATTGCCCTCGAGCAAGAGCACCTTCGGTTCGCCTGCTACGGAAACGATTCCCGAGGCAAGGTTGTTGTCCGCATAAAAATCATCAATCGCCGTAACGCGAAGTTCGTAGCGTGTGAGCCCCTCAGTGGCCTGCGTCTCCGTAAATGTGATGGCGTTGCTTCCTGGTTTTAGGGTGAGGTCCTGGGCTGCGATTTTGAATCCATCACGGTAAAGGGTGAATGTTGAATCGGTGGATATAGAAGAATGGGCAAGGGCTGTGACGGCGAAGGACTGGCCTTTCTTTACCTCAGTTGGAACGAGAAGATCTTCTAGTAAGACTTCATCCTTCTCTTCCGCGCTGTATGTCTTGGTGTAGATTTTAATTCCCTGCCGGCTCAGACGCTTGGCGGTGTCGATGGCGTCGCCCTGGGTTTGGTTGCCATCTGTGAGTAGGAGAATTCGCTTCAATGAATTAAACGGCAGTGTTTGTGCGGCATGTTGGAGGGATAGTGCGATATTTGAATCTGAGGTCGGATTGTCAGTGGATAAATGCCATTCGGTGGAGTCATTTGATTGTCGATGAGTTGGTGAAGAGACCAGTTCACTCTTCGATGCGAAAAGACCGAGAGCGAGTTCGCTGTTGTCTGGTTGGATTGCTTGTAGCTGTTTGAATTGATTGGTGATTTGAGTGAGCGCAGATTCTGGGACACTTTCCGAAAGATCTCCAAGGACCCAGAGTGCAACCGATCGAGATTGAGAGGTCCAGAGAGCTCCTGCCAAGGACAAGACGAGTAGTATAAGAATGAGACAGCGAATGGTGAGAGAGAGGATGCGTTGGCCCCAAGAGCTGTCGGTTAAGCTTACCCGCAAGGCAGCCACTGCTAGGGGGATCAATAGCAGTAGCCAAAGAAATGCAGGATTTTCAAATTCCAAAGGCATCACTCAATGAGTCGACGGTGATAAAGAAACCATTCGGAGATCGAAAGGAGGGCTGCAACCAAGGCCACGAAGAACCAGGGCTCGTAGCCGAGGCGAAAACCGCTGCTGATCTCGTGGAGCTCTGACGTTGATTCTATGGGGATGGTTGGGCTGCCGCTGATCTGAGTTTCGCTGGGCGACTCCAAATTGACGGCAAATAGAGGCTCTGCCGAGCCTTCGCCTTTTGCCAGCCAGTAGAGGCCGACTTGGTCAGCCTGGACGAGTGATTCAGGTTTGTTGAGGAACTGAACGACTCCATCGGGCCCCCTGACCTTGTCGACTGCGGTTCTTGGCTTATTCCCTTTCGCGAAAGTCACAAGTTCATCGCGCGAAAAACCCTTCCCAATTTGAGGATTCATCCATGCATCGGCGTGTCCGCTTCCTTGCAGGTGGCGCACGGCGTTGGCGACCATGATGGGAAAGGCGACCCGGAGGGGAAGATCGGTGGCCAGCGGATCGAAGGCGACGATCATGACCTTTCGGTCGGTCTTCTCTTGGAGCGCAATGAGGGGGGATTCGAATGAATGGACGAGCACTTCGAAATCATTCGGTAATGAGAGCTGTTGTGCTGATGTTATTGAGATATTCTGTAGCCCGAGATGGCGGTTGATGGGATGCTCTCGAATCCAATCCGTGATCAAGGGGGATTCAAGATCTCCTGTTCGGGTGATGCCGAGATCGCCTGGCCACTGATTGATGAAGATGGAGTTTCCTGCTGGTGTCGACTTGGGTGGGGAGCTCGTATAGATCGTGACGTCGAAATCTTCGCTGGGCTTGACGGCGCTCGGTCCGACGACCTCGAGCTCAACATTCCGATCAGTAAGCAAGGCACTTTCAAGGAAGAGATTACCCGTGATGACGAGCTGAACCTTGATGGGGTCGGGAGGTGCCAGAAGAGCGAAAGCACGGTTATCGATAGAGAATGAATCGGGGTGGTCGATAAAGACCTCGACGGTGCCGCCATCTGCCGAGTATTGGCGAATCAAGCGTGTGATCTTTTCGTGTGGCGGTATGGTCAGTTCATACGCGTCTGTGAGAGCCCCATTGATTCGGAGTTCGAGAGGGGCGGTGACTGCCTGATCTGATCCATTCGTGACCTCTAAATGGAGCTGGAAATCTCGGGGTGAATCTGGGAGCGGTCGGACTTGGAATGCTGTGATGCCCACGTTGTGACTCGATTCTCCAACGTTGAGATAAGCGAATTCAAAGGACTCTTTGGGCTCATACTTGACTGCTTCAAATGCGCCGTCGGTCACGATGTAGACATGGGTGTCTTGTTCGCTTGGATCCAGATGATCGAGGAGGTGGAGAGCCGATTCGAAATTCGTTCCGGTATGGATCGGACGCAAGGACTCAAGAGCCGATTCGAGATCTCGTTTGCTATTGGTGAACGGACGTATGATATCAGCTTCCTGATTCACGGAAACGAGCATCAGAGTGTCTCCCTGCGCCATCCCCTTAACCACGTCAGAGGCATGTTGCTTGGCCGCTTCGAATCGAGTGCCAGCCTCTTCTTGCACTAACATGCTCGCTGACGTGTCCAGGAGAAGGACGATTCGCCGAGCTCCGGTAAGGCCCTCTGAAAGTATGGGACGAGCCAGGGCCAAGGTTAGAAGGAGAATGAAGAGCAGCTGAAGGAGGAGCGATAGAAGTTTCTTAAGCCGGGTTAGGGAGGTGACGGTTTGTTCGTCCCTAAGAATCTTATCCCAAAAAAGGAGCGTGGGGACTTGGACGCGGCGGCGACGTTGTTTGAGTAGATACAGTGCGATGACTGGGATGAACAATCCCAGAAACGCGAGCATGATTGGGGAGGCTAGACCCATAAACTACTGAAGAAATTTCTCCCGTCGCAGCATCTGAATCACCACATCTTGGAAGGCTTGATCGGTTCGGCAACGAACGTACCCGATTGCCTTCGAGCGACAAAATTGCTCTACCGAAGAGCAATAGCCTTGAAAGGTCTCACGGTATTTTCTGAGCATTCCTTCTGTGACAGTGATGTCTCGGAATCGGTCGTTCTCGCAATCCAAGAGACGAAGGTCTCCCAAGAGGGCTGGTTCTGCTTCCTGGGGTGAGACGCAGTGGACAACAAAGGTATCGAATTTCTGGTACCGGAGGGTGTTGAGCGCGGTTATGGCGCCGTTAGTGTCGTAGAGATCGGAAAGTAAGACGGCTAGGCCTCGCTTCACCTTGCTCCCGCTAAAGGTTTTCATACAGGCATTGAGATTTGTTTCTCCTTCGGGCTTTAGACCTTCAAGGAAATTCAGAAGTCGAAACACTTTGCCTTTACTCCGCACCTGTAGCATTCCAGCGGCGGTCTGGGGCAAAGAATCCTTGAAGGGAATGACATAGACTCGATCGAGCCCCGCCAAACCAAGATATCCAATGGCCGCGGCCATCCTTCGAAGAAAATGAAACTTGTATGGCATACCGAAATCGCTGGAACCAGAGCAGTCCAGGAGAAGATAGATATGAAGGTCTTCTTCTTCTTCGAAGAGTTTAAGAAAGAGCTGCTCGGTTCGAAAGAACACATTCCAATCGATAAACCGAAAGTCGTCACCGGGAGCATAGGGGCGGTGATCAGCGAACTCGACACTCACACCTTTCTGTCGGCTGCGCCTCTCGGCTTTCAACTGGCCTGAGAGGATTTTCCTGGCGATAATATGGAGATACTCGAGCGTTTCGAGGAAGTTGTCCCCAAACAAGGGTGCGTCTCGATCGTCGAGTTGCTGTGTTTCAGGGATGGTCACAGCGGTTACGAAGCGTTCGTGCTGATCGAATCGAGGATCTCTCCGACGATCTCGTCTGTTGGCGTTTCTTCTGCCTCGCCTTCGAAATTTAGGAGCACTCGATGGCGCAATGAAGGGATGGCAACGGACCTAAGATCGTCGATGGAAACGTTGAATCGACCGTCGAGAAGGGCTCGAACTTTACTACCAAGGATCATGCCCTGAAGTCCCCGCGGGCTGGCTCCGTATTTAACGTATTTCTTGACCATCGGCGTTGCAAACTCGGAATCTGGGTGGCTGGCGATAACCACCTTAGCGGCGAATTCCTCGACATGTTCGGCAATAGGTATCGCTCGTACTATTTGTTGAAGCTTCACGACTTCGGTGCTCTTGATAACCGCGGACGCTTTGGTTTCTTTTCCTGCAGTTGTCCTCCGAGCGACTTCGATCAGGTCTTTGAGCGAAGGGAAGGAGACGAGGAGTTTGAATTGAAATCGATCCATTTGAGCTTCCGGCAACGGGTAAGTGCCTTCCATCTCGAGCGGATTCTGGGTTGCCATGACAAAGAAGGGTGGCTTGAGAATATGCTGCTCTCCATAGACGGTGACTGATTTTTCCTGCATGGCTTCAAGCAAGGCAGACTGTGTTTTTGGCGTCGCCCGATTAATCTCGTCAGCAAGAAGCACTTGGGTGAACACGGGGCCCGGCTGAAACTTGAAGTGTTTTCTTCCCGTGGTGTCTTCATGAACAACACGGGTGCCGATGATGTCCGAGGGCATCAAATCGGGAGTGAATTGGATTCGCGAAAATTTGCTGGCAATGGTGTTGGCGAGCGTGTTGACGAGTACGGTCTTTCCAATTCCGGGGACGCCTTCAAGAAGAACGTGGCCGCCGGAGAAAAGCCCGGTTAAGACATCCTCGATGAGCCGATCCTGGCCGACAATGACCTTGGAAATCTCCTTGTGAATCTTATCGAATCCTGCCGCGAATTTCGTCGCGTCCCTCTTGAATTTTGCAGTTGGATCTGGCATGTGTCCCTTAGTCGACTTCGTTGATTCCTTCGGGGCGATCATCAGTGGTGCTGTGATAGCCATTGTTCACTCCTTCAAACGATTTCGCGGAGAAATCCATAGAGAGTGAATAAAACACTTCCTTCTCGGCTCGCTGCGCGGCCTGTCCGATTGACTACGTTATTGGGTCAGACGAGTCCTATGAAACGGAAAGGGGCTTACTCCTTAGGGCGAATCGTCTGAAAGTAGCGTTTGACGTGAAAGCGATGGCTGAGTGGGATGGTTTCACTCTCAATCGCTTCCTCTGCGACTGCGGCGAACTCGGCGTGAATGTCTTTCATTGCGAGCTGACTTGGTGACAGTTGCCCTTCGGTGATTTCCGTCTCTGTTTCGACAGGTCCATCACCGGCTTGGCCCGCGACTTGAAGAAGCTGTCGATAACTCTCTTCTAGGCGACTAGGATCCGTTAGGGGGTCGTCAGAAGAGCCATTGCCCGCTCTAAGGCCCCCTTCCTTATTACTCTTTGATTTCGGAGCAAGAGAATAGCCCCCGATGTTTGAGTTGCACTGTCCGATACAAGCTTTGCATTGGCCCAATTTGTTACAGGCCATCGCCATTTTCCGAGCCTTGTTCACCTTCTTTAACTTATCGCCCATCGATTTGCAGGCGGAACAAAAGCCTTCGGTGTCGGAACTCTCGAGCGCTTCAGCTGCAGAGGAGAACTCGCCGCTGAAAGAGTTGCTTGATGGCTTTCCGAGTTTCGCGGCCGCTGCACCGAAATTCATGGCCAATTGTTTCTTCTCTTCATCACTGAGGCCTTCTTTGCGCGCTTGTTCCGTGAGCTTTGCTAGTTCTTCAGCGGCTTTGTCTAGGTCCTTTTCCTGGATCGCTGTGGCCACTTGCTGCGTGCTAGCACTCCCCATCAGATGGGGGACGACCACGTTGAGTTCGCCTTCGAGATGCTGCACTCCGAGTTGTTCAGTTTTTTGCCGCAGTTCCTCATCGAGACGAGCGAGTTCAATCATTAGATCGCGATCGGAGAGATCGCCCTGTTCGAAGTCTTTCTGAAGTTCGCGAAGTTTTTCTAGTGTTGCCTGCAATTCTGGATCATCGTCATCAGCAACAAGCTCTTCTTCCAGTGCTTTGAGTTCCTCTAGTTGTAGCTGCTTCGTTTGATCTATGGAGGCCTCAACAGTATCAACGATAAGGAGATTGGGGGCGAAGAGGCTGGCAATGAGTAGCATTGTTCCTAGAGCGAACCAGCGACCGTGGGCTGGGAGCCGGAGGCGAAAGAGTTGTCCCGCATTGATTTGCTGGGCGTGTTCGACGGCATCGGATATTTGCAATTTCTCAGGGACGCTGTGGCCCGTGGTTTTCGCGAGGAATTGCAAGGCACTTGTGACCCGGTCTTGCAGCTTTGCTTTCTCATCGAGTGCGAGCGCCGCATTGAAATGTGCCTTCTGATTAGCAAAGGCTCTGTAGAGAGCGATTGTGACCGTACTTCCCATGCAGGCGAGAATGATCCAGACTGAGCTGATTTCAGAGCCTCGAAATTGATTGATTGCGATCGCCATCGCCGAAATCGGAAAGACAAGGGTCGCTGTCTTGATGCCGTAATCGAAGAGATCTTGGGCCAAAAGCTTTCGGCGAATCGAAGTGAGGAGGGAGGTTAGTCGCCTACGTTCTTCCGATTGGGATTCTGATTCAGGGTTATTCATTTTGGCGCTCTCTTATATCATATTGGATTGGGTTTCTATAATGCGTCTTCCCTGCCATCCCTACGACCTCCCATTGAACCGTTAGTTCTAACATTGCCAATGTTGAGGCGTCAAGTATTCCACTGGTTACTACCGTCCGGCCCTAGTAAGCATTGCTCAATGCCATGAATCTTCTTTTTCCTAATGTGCGACATAAGTGTCTGTATGGGCACTTTGTGGCTTGTTTTCTTCGGCCGGCTTCTAGCTGCAGCCACGGATAGAGTATTCGTATTCCAGAGTATGACGATTAGGAGGCGGAAATCGTTCAAATTAAACGGATATTGATATCTTTCTGCCGTGTCCTTGGTGTTCGAGGCCTGTTCCGGAGGAGCGCTTCATAAGGTGAGACGATGGCTCGTATCGGGGGGGCGCGCTGGCTACTCGATGGAGGGTGTGTTAGAGTTCGAGTCTGGACATGAACTCTCTATTGATGATGGTGCAGCTGTCTGAGCTGCTCGGGCTTGTTCTCGTGGTTTTGGCTCTTGCTGTGTGGACAATGCTCAGGATGAAATCTTAGGAGCGGTCGTTGGATGTTCCTTGCCAGCCTATCACGGTTTGGTCAGACTATGATTGGCCGCGTCGAAGGCGTTGTGGCCGGTGGATTTGCCTGGCAAAACTTCTTTCTCCCAAACAGGTAGATGAGCGGCGTGTTCCGCGATAATGGTGTCCATGGTCTCGTCCCCGGCTAGGTTTGTCCATTCGTTGGGATCGCTGCGGTGGTCGTAGAGTTCCTGAGAGCCATCGCGGTATTGAATGAATCGGTAGTGGCTGGAGCGAACGGCATAGTTGCCAGGTCCGAAACTCGTGATCGCTGGATGGGGCCAGTGGGCATCGGGGACTTGCATGAGAGGAACGAGGCTTTGTCCTTCTTGCCGTAGATCGGCTTCGAGGCCGGTGAGTTCCAACAGGGTAGGGAAAATATCCAGGAGTTCGGCCGGTCGTTGGGTCTGTTGGTCAGCTGCGAATCCGGGAGCGGAGATGATGATTGGCACTCGAGTGCCATCTTCCCACAGGGTCCGCTTGGCCCAGCGTTGCTTCTCGCCTAGGTGAAAGCCGTGATCGGAAAAGAGAACGATGATAGTGTTGTCGGCGTGGGGACTGGCATCAAGGGCATCAAGGACTTTTCCCAGACAGTGATCCGCAAAGGAAACGGATGCCAAGTAGGATTGAACGGCATGCTCCCATTGACCGGCTGACTTGACCCATTCGTGGAGAGGAGACACGTGTTCCTTATTGGTAAGATCAATCGCGTACTGGCTCAGGTCTGATCGGTCGTTGAGTTGAACCTTCGGAAGTTCGATTTGATTTCGGGGATGGAGGTCAAACCATCGTTGGCTCGCGTACATGGGGACGTGGGGACGATAGAAGCCCACGCCTAATAGAAAGGGTTGTTTGTAGTCTTGTTGAAGTTTGTTGACAGCCCAATGGGTCGCTTTCATATCGGGCATCTCTTCATCGTTATTGGGAAAGACGCCCCAGTCCCAAAGCGGATGCCCGTGAGGCTGGGATAGTTTTTCTTTCGGGCGAGGTCCGAATCCCCCGTTGTTGCCACCATATTCTTTGAAATATTGTTTGTCGTTTCCGTGAAAAAGCTTGCCGACTGCCATGGTGTGATAGCCGTTGGCTGCCAGGTGTTCGGGCAATGTCAGGACGCCCTCGAGGGCCGGTGCCTGGCTTAAGGGCGGGCTTAAGAAGTAAATGCCCGTTGAGTGAGGATATCGTCCGGTCATGAGACTCGCCCGGGACGGATTGCAGACCGGTGATTGGCAATGGGCGTTGCTAAAGAGCGTCCCTCGCTTGGCCAATCGATCTATGTTCGGGGTCAGTGCTTGAGGGTGTCCTCCGAGGCATCCGACCCAGTCATTGAGGTCATCTATCGACAGTAAGAGGATATTGGGGCGCTCAGCGCCTTTGAGTTGTCCGCCGAGACCGAGTAGAACGAAGAATGAGACAGACCAAATAATTGAAGTGCTTCGCATGAGTCAGGATTTCTTAAGTTGGGAGTTTCAGCAGTTTAAGGAAGCGAACGATTCTTGGCAATCCCGAGGGTCTCTCCCGGCCCTAGCATAAACCGGCGACTCGGAGGTATGATTGAGATCAGGGATGATCATTGGCTTGTGTCGCGGCGAGAATCGAGCAAGGCCGTTGCTGCTGATGTGTCGGCCGTCGGATTCGATTTCCCGGGGCCTAGTTCGGGATCGAATCCCGTTCTGCGCGCCTCGAATTCGACGGCGTTTTGAGTGCTTTTCGGCTGCTGCTCCGCTCCCTATCTCTGTTTCAGTCGTGAGTTGATGGCCGCCTTGCTATCCTTGTTTGATCGATACATGTTTTTCATAAGTCTCCTGTAGATATCATCTTAGATATTCCGGCTTGTTCCCATGGGAGCATCGTGGTGTGGTCTAAAGTTGACTCCAGGATGTCTGGAATTGAGCGGTTCTCTTGTGAAACGGCTGAGTGACAATCGGTCTGTCTTGGGGAGATTTGGCAAGAAACGATGATGAAGCCAATTGACTCGTTGACCTTACCTGCTGTTTTATGGCGGGACTTATGGCGAAAATTGCACGAGCTCTCATTTCTGTGTCTGATAAATCCGGTTTGGTGCCCTTGGCTCAGACCTTGGTCGATGCCGGCGTGCAGATCATTTCTACTGGCGGGACGGCAAAGGCGCTCCAAGCAGCGGGCCTGGACGTGACGGAGCTTAGTAATCACACTGGCTTTCCCGAGATGTTAGATGGTCGCGTAAAAACGCTCCATCCTAAGGTTCATGGCGGACTCTTGTATGTTCGTGGCAACGAAACGCATGAGGCAGCGGTTGCTGAACACGATATTGCCCCGATTGATCTGGTGATCGTGAATCTTTACCCTTTTGAGGCGACGGTGGCTAAACCGGATGTCACTCTCGAGGAAGCAATCGAGAATATTGATATTGGGGGGCCATCAATGTTACGTAGCGCGGCAAAGAATCATCGCAGCGTCACGGTGATTGTTGACCCTGATGATTATGAGACGGTGGCGGAGCAGGTGCGAGACCAGGGTGAAACCACCCTGGCGCTTCGACAACGGCTGGCAGCGAAGGTCTATGCCCGGACGGCTGCCTATGACAAGGCAATCACAACGTTCTTAGGAAAGGCATTCGACGACGGAGCCGGTGAGCCTGAGACTGATACTTCATTGCCTGAATCGCTCGAGCTGAGTCTGCCGCGCGTTCAGACCCTTCGCTACGGTGAGAATCCGCATCAAGAGGCCGCCTTGTACGGGAATTTCAACGACTTTTTCTCCCAACTCCACGGGAAAGCTCTCTCTTATAATAACATTCTGGATTTGACGGCTGCGGCAAGCCTGATTGCCGAGTTTGATGGCTTTCCGCCCACCCTGGCGATTTTGAAGCACACCAATCCTTGTGGGGTTGGCCAGGCCAATTCGTTGAGGGAAGCTTGGGATAAGGCCTTTGCGACCGATCGTCAGGCTCCCTTTGGTGGAATCATCGTTTCGAACACAGTGATGGATGGGCCGTGTGCCGAGGCGATACGTGAGATTTTCAGTGAGGTTATCGTCGCGCCGGAGTTTGCTCCCGAGGCGTTGGAAATTTTAACAAAGAAAAAGAATCTCCGCCTCCTCAAGATGCATCAGTTCCCGCATCAGAAGTCGGATCTACAGTTGCGCGCTGTCGGCGCCGGTTCGGTGTTGGTTCAGGGTGCGGATACCTATCTCGTGCCGGAATCCGATCTGAAGGTCGTTACCCAGCGGGCTCCTAGTGACGATGAGCTCGCGGCGATGAAGTTTGGCTGGCGCATTGTGAAGCATGTGAAATCCAATGCCATCGTCTATACGGGATCTGATCGAACTTTGGGGATTGGTGCCGGGCAAATGAGCCGGGTTGATTCGAGTCGTATTGCGGTTTGGAAGGCTGGTGAAGTGGATCTTTCGCTCAAGGGGAGTGTGGTTTGTAGTGATGCGTTTTTCCCCTTTGCTGATGGCTTGATTGCGGCGGCAGAGGCGGGTGCAACGGCGGCGATACAGCCTGGTGGTTCAATGCGAGATCAGGAAGTGATTGACGCCGCGAATGAGCGCGGGGTGGCTATGGTCTTTACCGGAAATCGCCATTTTCGCCATTAGGCTTCGAGAGTGCGGCAGCCTCAGATCCAGTGGGTATGGTATTCATGGGATCGATGAGGCTGAGCTACTCTGGGCGACTGACGGTGAATGTCTTGCCGATGCTCGCATAGTCATCGCCACCGAGTCGCGCGAGAGGGTTGAGCAAGCTCGGATCGACCTTTGGCGCCGCTGAGCTGGCATCGCCAAGGATGCCGTCGGCAATGTGGATCTGTTCGATCTGACCAAGGATCAGGCCTTGCGGCGTCTCTCCGATTTCGATCACCTGGTGGAGACGGCAGAGCATGGCAATCGGGGCTTCTGCTAAACGTGGTAGTCGCCAAGACGGTTCCTGAATCGTGGGCAAATCGTTGGCGGTGACTTCCGATGTTCCGTAGGGAAGGGAAGCGGCTGTGGCGCTGACCTGGGCGGCCTGGCTTGCCATTGGGAGATGCACGACAAAGTGACCGCGCTCTTCAATGTTCTTCCACGTGTCTTTCTTCGAACCATCGCGCTTCTTTCCTGCCGAGATTGAGATGATTGGTGGTTTGCTCGACACTCCGTTGAAGTAGGAGAAGGGAGCTAGATTGTGAGTGTTGTCACCATTATCACTGAGAACCCAAGCGATGGGGCGGGGAACGATGCATTGAATCATCAATCCATAGATGGCGCTCGGAGCAAGGCTTGCCAGTTCAATATTCATGCTTGGCTTTGTAACAGATTGCTTATGGCGAAGCGAGATTCTCTCTCAAATGGGCTCGAAGTTGGTCGATTGCCCAAGCGGTCGATCCGATGGTGATCAGGAGACCAAAAACGATGCGAGAAATGATAAGGTCGAATGAACCCACCGAGATCCCCGAGACGAATCCTACGCCCGTTATAGCCATCAGCGATGCGATGCCGAACCACGGAAGGAAGAGAATAATTCCGACAGATATGAGCCAGGCTCGGGTGGTGTTGCGAGCCGTTAGTCCCCAGCGAAGTCCGAGCCAGGCAAGCGCGTAGGTGTCTACGATCAATCCGCTCAGGGCGAGGAACATCCAACCCAGCCACCATTTGTTCCCGAAGGCCAGGGTCAATCGATCACTAGCGAAGTAGGATGCGAGAAGGTCGACTCCGATCAAGAGAGCGATGGGTGGTAAGAAGATTCGTTTCAGTCCGATCAGCCAGCCGTCGAGGATCAGATCCCAATCGAGTGGGGTTGTCAGAGTCAGTTCGAGCATGCCGGATCGACGCATCTCGGTCATGAGGTGACAGGCGATCCATCCTACCCACAGTTTTGTTAGGAGATGCCACGAGATCAGAACGGCGAAGAATGCTTCGACACTTGAAGTCATTCGCGCCAAGGCCACAAAGAGGATGCCGGAGACGGCAATGAGCCCAAGGCCGATCGCTAGTCTGTGCGTTCTGTTGCCGTACTTGAGTATCAATAACCAAGAGATAGGATTCTCGTTCTTAGTATCCTCACTCTCAACGGGAACTACGCTCATAGGGGAGTGATCCAGTTTTAGAAAAGCACGCCATTTGAGATTCTGATTCGGAGCGTCAGTTCGCCAATGAGAGCGGAGCCATTTTCCGGCCAGACCTAAGATTCCCCAACTCAGCAGGTGCTGCATGAGTAGGCTTATCACGAATCTCGATAGCTGGAATCTCGGACTGATCGGATCGCACAATTGGAAGCTAGTGAGAGGGCTGAACAAGGCCCAGCCACTTGGTGGCGCGGTAGGCGTGATGGTGTTGCTTGTTGGGGGCAAAGTGGCCAACGGTAGGGCGCAAATAATCCCGAGTAGAATCAGTCCGAGCAACAGGGCTGTTCTTCCTTCCCGGGCGAAACAGGATGCCAAGAGTCCCGTTGCCAGGGCGAGAAAGATACTGTTCAAACCTAGGGCGATTACGGACGCCAATTCCATCAAGGTCACGCCTCCGGCCAGAATGGCAAGCGACAGGGTCAGGCTACAGGCTAGAATCCCCTGGATCGCTCCGGTTCCCGTGGCAACGAGTTTTCCGATGAGTATTTCGAAGGGCGTCAGTCGGGTCAATTGGAGGAGCTCTAGTGTTCGCTCTCTTCGTTCACTAGTCAGGGAATCGGCGGCGAGGAAGAGTGCCATCATCATGCCATAGGCTAACATCATTCCGGACATCCACCAGAACACGCCTCGGCTAGCGGTACCTACGAGCGCGATGTTGTGGGAGCCGGGGAGGATGAAGCCGATGCCGACTAGAGAGGTCAGAATACCACTGATCAATCGGAATCGGTAGGTTCGCGGGCTGCGGGCAGCGATGCGAAGCTCCCGTTCAATGAGAGGGGGAAGGCCCATAGCAATTGGCAAACGCGAGTGATCTAGGGCGTGAATACCCAGCTCAAGTAGCCTGCCAGTAATTCAGGGGCGAAGAAAAGCACGGCTTGAATCGTGATGCTAAAGCCGCCGAGAATGAAGCCTGCTAACGCGTACTTGTGTGCTGGGTTCCAGCGAGTGTTGCTTTCCTTGAGGGTCTTTCTTCCAATCCAAAGGCTAAGTCCCGCTAGGGGGAGTCCAAGGAGCGGCACCAAGCCAAGCAATCCCATGGTGTAGACGCGGAGCGAGCGTTCCGCGAGCCGAACCTTGAGCATAGGATCGAGGTTTGTCATCACTGAGTATTGACCGTCTCAGGCGGGAAATTTGTATAACTAAGCTTCGATTGTTGCGCGAGCCGCTCCGTTTGTTGGCTATCGATTAAGCTGATTTCCCGTCGTAACTGGGCCAGGCTACGAGCGTTCACAATCGCCAGTGTGATGACCAAGGCAACGAGGGCGAAGATCGCAACCGTTGCGTAGCCGGAATTCTTTTTCTCAGCGGGCCTGGGACGCTTCATTCGGTGTCTCCTTTCTCCTGGGGTGTTGAGACCGCTAGGAAGCTAAAACGAGGGTCGATGCGGACGGTTTTTTTCTTTGTTTTGAGATGGATCTCCCATCGCCAGGCACTGACCTGATCGCGGGTTTCTTTAATAAAGCGACAATCAGCGACGCCACCGAGGAATGGCGAAGCGGCTGAGCCATCTCCAATGCTCCGCCAGAGCGTTTCGTCCTCAAATCGATAGCTGACCAAGTCATCATGGTTTCTCAATTCCAACCGGACGGTGGTGTCGTTTTCGGTTGATACGGCGACTGATTCGGCAGAACGAATATCTGCCCGCCAGATCTCGCCGGCGCGAAGCACTCGAGTGATGTCATTATTGTTGCGCTCGAGGTCTCGATGAAAGCCTAGGAGCCTCAGATACATGTTAAGCCCAAGTCCCACAATCAACATCACGAGGGCGATGTAGACCATACACTCCACCAAGGCAATCGCTCTGCGGCGAGACTGTCTTCGCTCTGTAGGCGATTGGAATTGGGTCTTCATTCTTTGGTCTAGTGAGGTAGAGGAAAGCTTCGGTGCACGGGACCGCCGTAGCCTCGGTTCTTGGGTTTCCACGAAAGCCGTATCTCGGAGTCGGACCGGTCGAGGGTAAACCGACCCTCTGGCAGAACGGCTGCCGCTTCGCCTGTGACCAAATAGCGATGGCTGCCGAATTCAAATTGCTGCCATTCACCAGCCTGGAGGATTTCTGCTTCTCCATCAACGATGCCCATTGCTACCGAACGATAGTAGAGGGCTCGGCAAAGCCGTCGTTCCTCGCGAATGTTGCTTGTGAGAGGAAGGATCGCAACCACTAGAATCACCATGGCGAAGACGAGGTCGAGCTGAAGACTTCCCCGCTGTCTTGCGAGAGAACGTGCGCGCGGGTTTTTGTGCTGTGATTGCCTTACCATAGGGATCCTTGTTCGATAATTTGCGTGATAAGGTGAAAGGTGCTAATCGAAATGGTGGCTGCAATCAGTCCGTTGAGCAGAATCATGCCGACGGAAAAGACCTGAGCGGAGAGTTGTTCCTGTTGCCTGGCTTTCGTGTGCAGGCACTCCCACCAACCCTTGAGTGCCGCTTGGAAGCCGTTGGGCTGATGTGCCGCTAGACGGAGACGCCAAGAAAGCTCAGGGGTGGCGTCGAGCCGTGTGATCGCTGTCTCAAGTGACTCCCCATTTGCCAGAGCCTGAGTGCAGCGTTTGACTCTGCCTTTGAGAACCTGATTCGAACTTGCCGTTGCTGCGAGAGTCAAGGCTTCTGATTCTGGAACCCCGGAATCGAGAAGTACGCCCAGCATGATCGAAAAGTTTCGGAGTAGTCGTTTTCGATGCCAAGGAATAGACATCGCTACGGCGTGAGTGACGGGGGCGATGCCGTTTTCAATCCAATGCCTCAAGCGAGGGCCTCCGACGTAGAACAGAGCCCCGAGGTAATAGAGGCCGTATAAGATGGAGAGAACTACCAGAACCTTAGGCAGCAGGGCAGTCGCATATTGGATCACGGGAAGTGATCGGACCCCATAGTCTTCGCCAATCATTTGAATCTTTGGCCAGACTTGGTAGATGAAGAGCATGAGTGTGAGTAAGCTGGGAAGGGCGACAAACAGTCCCATCAACAGGTGGTTCGTCACGTTCCTCACTGTCGCCGCAGCGTCAGTGAGATGCGTTTGGCACGCCGGAAGTACTTTGTTGAGGCTTCCCAGGGATTCGCCGACGCTCAGTATGCCGGCGATAGTTTCAGGCAGTAAGCGAGGAACTCTTCGTAGCCCTTCTGCAAGGCTGTGCCCTGATTCGAGATAGCCCGCGAGAAGATGGAAGCGAACCCCTAGAGCAGGGTCCTTGGTCTGTGAAAGCTCTTTGATCGCCTGGGTTGGGTGGTAGTGTTGGGTAGCTTGAAGTTCAAGGAGATCAACGAGAATCCGTGCCCGTTCTTGTCGTCTCAGCGGGAGGGATACCAAGTAGTAAAGCCCATAGCAAAAGGCCGCTAAAGGGAGGTACACCGCCATCATCAAGGTCGCGATGTTAAAGAAGGTTTGGATGAGAGATAGGGACATCGCTATATACCGCCGAGGGCGTCCAATACCGTGGTCATAGATTGAATCATGGGAAATATCTGGAGGATCAATAATGTCACAGTGAAGAGAAGGGACACCGGGACTGCTGCCACCATAAAGAGGTTGGAGCGATAATCTGCCCGGCGTCCGTAAAGGACAGCGGCTTTCTCAAAACCCTCTGCGATTGATTCGCCAGAGCTTGCGATAAGCCAGATAAAGAGGGGTGGGAAGCTGCGGCTTCCTTTTGCGATCGCAGCGAAATCCGATTCTCCGTTGGAAAGCTGTTCCCTCCACCGCGTGAGATCCTGTTTGGTTCGCGCGTGGGGTTCCATGAATTGTAGGAAGTCGAAGGTTTTATCAAGCGTTAGTCCTCCCTTCGTGAGGGTGGCGCAGGCAGCAGCGGTTTGGGCGAGACTTGCTTCACGAAAACCAGGTAGGTGCCAGCGAGCCATTTGCCTCAGTTTTGGGATGCAGACGAGGGCTAGGGCAATCAGTAGGAGGACCCCAAAAATGGCCGGGGATAGGATGATGAGTGAGCGATAAAGTCCGAAGACGAACCCTGATTGCTGCTTGGAAATGTAGATATCACTGAACTGCTCGACCATGCTGGTGTAGAGTTCGGTGAAGGAGTAAGCAAGAAAACTAGACACTAGGAAAGCGGTCAGGAGGACCAGGATCGGATAGACGCTGACGCTTCGGAATCGGCTCCAGAGTAGGCTGGATCGATGATAGTGATCTGCGAGAAGGATCAGGATTTGATTGAGTTGACCAGACTTCGCCCCTGCATTGACGAGTCGCTTGTAAAGGCTGGGAAAGGAACGCTTGTTGATGGCATCGGCTAAGGGGCTTCCCTGTGCCAGGTCTTTGACCAGGAGATCGGTCTCGCGCTTCAGTGGACCCTTTTGAAGATCGCGGGAGAGTTCAGCAAGCGCCCCTTCCAGTGGGAGGCCGCTCTTTAGCATGCTAGCGAGCTGCTGATTGTAGAAGGCCAGTTCTTCGGATTTCATATTCCCAGTATTCGGTTGATCTCTCGATTGTCGGTAACCTGGAGATTGATCAGTTTCTCGGCCGCTTGTTTCAGGTTTGGGCTCGGCGTTCGGGTAAAGGGTCTTCCTTGTTGAAGCGTGGCAAAATCTTGTTCCCCAATGGTGAGTGTCTCAACGAGCGGGACTCGTCCATGGTAGCCAGTATGAGCGCATTGCTCGCAGCCACGGGCGTCACAGTTTTCACAGCAGCGTCGAACGAGCCGTTGATTCACGATCACTTTCAATACGGCGGTTAAAGCGAAATGGTCGACGACCATCACTCGGAGGCGATCGATAACCCCGTGACAGGAGCCCGCGTGAAGTGTCGCAATCACTTGGTGACCTGTTAGCGCGGCGCGAATCGCAATGTCGGCTGTTTCGTCGTCTCGAATTTCTCCGATGACGATCACTTCCGGATCTTGGCGGAGCAGGTGCCGGATGGATTTGGGGAAGTTGAGTCCTCTCGCCTCGTTGATCTCCGTTTGCATGATCCCCGGGATGATCTGCTCTACCGGATCTTCAACGGTAATGATGTGTCGGCTATCGCTGCTTAGAAGGTGTTTGAGGCAACTGTAAATGGTGGTGGTTTTTCCGCTCCCCGATGGGCCCGTTAAGAGCATCAGTCCCTGTCGTTGATGGAGGAATCCTTGCAGAATGTTAAAGGTGCCGAGGTCAAGACCAAGTTGATCGAGTGGCTTGATCGTCTCTTCGGTGAATAAGCGGATGACTATTTTCTCCCCTGATACCGTCGGATAGGTCGAGACGCGGAGCTCGTGTTCGATGCCCGCGTCGTTCCGATCGATGCGCCCATCTTGTGGGATGGAATGCTCGTAGGTCTTGAGTTTGGCGAGGAACTTGATCCGGCCGATGACGAGGGATGCGACTTCCGCAGAGAGGGACTCTGTCTTGCTGAGAACGCCATCCAGGCGAAACGAGACGTCGGCGGATCCGTCCTGTTGAGGTTGGATATGGATATCACTGACCGAGGCGTTTTGAGCTGCCTTGATCAGTCGACTACAGATTTCAGGTGCGGATTCAAGGAGAGGCTCAGGCTGTGGTTTTTGCTGCATTGCTTTCTCCTTGTTTCCGATCGACCTGTCCTTACTTGGTTCTCGTTCTGATTGACATTGCTTGACGAGAATCGTGTCAGAGAAAGTTGTTACTTCGGAATTTTCTCAAGTTCCTCCCAACGGGCATAGAGACGTTCGGTGTCTTTGCGTGCTTTTTCGAGCGTTTCGTTGAGTTCCTTGGCCCTAGTCCCGTGTTCTTGATGGAAGGTCGGTGAGGCAAAGAGCAATTCGATGCGCTCGATTTCCTGTTCTATTTCCAGGATGCGTTCTTCCATTCCTTCGAGCTCTTTCGCTTCCTTCCAAGAGAGTTTTCGGGGTTTTTCTTTCGGTGCGTTTGCAATGGGGGCTGCTTTGGTGCTTTGGCCTTTGGGTGCCTTGGTCTGTAGTCGAGCCTTTTTTTCGAGATAGTAGTCGTAATCGCCGATGCTGTAATCGACTTGACCGTGGCCTTCAAAAGCCAGGATGCCAGTGCATACCCGATTGAGAAAGTAACGGTCATGACTTACCGCCATGATGATTCCGGGAAAGGAGACGAGCGCCTCTTCGAGGACTCGGAGGGTGGCCAAATCGAGATCATTGGTTGGCTCATCGAGGATGATGAAATTCCCGCCTCGTTTGAGAATCGACGCCAGGAGGAGTCGACTACGTTCTCCCCCCGAGAGCAGTTTTACTTTGGTGTCGATTCGGTCATCAGTGAAGAGAAAGCGTTTGAGATAGGCTCTTAACGAGAGACGATCATCGCCGAAGATGACGAACTCGGCCCCGTCTCCGATCGCATCGATCACTCGGTCTTCAGGGTTGAGTTGAAGTCGGTTCTGATCGACGTAGTTGAACTTGACGAGCTGTCCGGTCTTGACGGTCCCTGAGCTAGGCTCGAGTTGTCCCATGATCACCTTTAGGAGGGTTGTTTTTCCGATCCCATTGCGTCCCACGATTCCGATCCGCATTCCTGCTTGAAAATTAAACTCAACATTCTCAAACAAGGGTGTGTCGCCGTAGGTATATCCGATGTTGACCAAATCTAAGATTCGATTGCCCATCGGTGGCGGTGGCGGAATGACGACATCGACGGCTCCTTCAACTTCAGGCCCCTTTTGCGAGGCGACTTCATCATAGCGGTCTAATCGACTCTTTGACTTCGTTGTGCGCGCCTTTGGTCCCCTGCGGACCCATTCCAATTCTCGACGCAGGAACATCTGCCGGCGTTTCTCATTGGTGGCCTCGCTGGCGACTCGCTCCGCCTTTTTCTCGAGATATTGAGTGTAGTTTCCCTTATAGGGGTAAAAGACTCCGGCCGCGAGCTCGACGATGCGATTGGTGATGCGGTCTAGAAAATACCGATCATGAGTCACCAACAAGAGGGCGCCTTTGTAGGTCTTAAGAAATTGTTCGACCCACTGGATCGATTCGTTGTCGAGATGATTGGTGGGCTCGTCTAGTATCAGCAAATCCGGTTGGGCAATGATGGCTCGACAGAGAGCAACTCGGCGATGTTCTCCGCCGGAAAGCTGCCCCACTTTTCGCTCTGCGCTGGGGACTTGGAGGTGAGTCATGGTGGATTCGATTCGCTGATCGAGTTCCCAACCATCTGCCGCGTTGATCTGCTGTTCGATGCTCTCGTGCTTGTCCGAGTCTCCTGGGAGGTTTTCAAACTCATCGATCAGATCCAGAATATGCTGGGCTCCAGAGCGGATGGATTCGAGAACGGTGTGCTCGGGATTCAACTGAAATTCTTGGGGTAAATAACCCGTGCGGAGACCGCGCCGCGTGACGACTTCGCCAGCGTCGGGCTTCTGCTCTCCGGTGACGATGCGTAGGAAAGTCGATTTGCCGGATCCGTTTCTTCCGACGAGGCCGAGACGGTCGCCCTCGCAGATGGTCATCGAGGCGTTCTCAAGGACGACTTGGGTATTATACGCGACGTCGAGCTCCTGGGCGGAAAGCAACGCGGTTGACTGTTGTTCTGACATATTAATTGTTGTTCGACAATGTGGCTCGGTGCAGGCAGCGCATCCGCGCGGCAGGCGAGGGGGGCTGTCTGCTAAGTCGAGCGGTCTGTACTAAACTGTTCTCGCTATGAGTCTCAATCAAAAAGAGTGAATCAGTCCCTTCCCTTCTGCCGTAGGAAGGAGGGAGTTTTGGCGAGGCTGACGGAGACGCCGGCAGCCACAAAGAACATGGCGATCCAAAAATGGTTCTGGATCCGTTCCCCGAGAATGGCTTGAGCCCAGAGAGCAGTGAGTAGCGGGATGAGATTGACGAAGAGCATGACCTTGCTTGTGGGCCAGTTCTTTAAGGCAAACGACCAAGCCATGAAGGCGAAAATTGAAGGGCCGATTGTGGCATAAATATGGGCGATGACGACGTTCGTGTTCCAGGGGATGTCCGAGGTGAAATGATCGTATATGGCAAAGGGACTTAGGAGCACGGCAGTGCGCCAGAAAATCTCGCCATTCAACTGGGCGGCAGAAAGGGCGCCCTGGAAACGACGAGACAGGTGGCTAAAGTTAACCCAAAGCAGACTACCGATAAAGGCAAGCCCGTCCCCGAGCCATCCGAATTCGGATCCCGATAAGGTGGGGAGAAACAGCCAAATGACCCCAATTAAGGTGAGGCAGGATGCGAGGAGCATTCGTTTCCAGGCGATTTTCTGTCCCTCGTAACAATCCCAAAGCATGGCAAAAACCGGTGAGGTGGCAAAGTAGACGGCGACATTCGAAGCGCTGGTGAATTTCAAGGCCCAGACAAAAGCGACGATGTAAACGGTAAAACTAAGACCCGGTCCAAGCCAAAGCTGGCGTTTGAGCTTGCGGTCAATGGGGTGGCTAGGTCCGAAGGAAGGTATTTTCTGGACGAGACCCAAAAGGAGAATACTGCTTGCCAAGAACCGCACACAGGTTGCCCACATCGGAGGCCACTCGGTGATCACTATCTTGGTGGCGATATTGTTTCCGCCCCAGAGAAAAACCGCGATACCGATCGCTGAAAGGATTTTCCACGTAGGAGCGATTTGCGTCACGCGCTAGTAAGGCCATTTTTAGCTAGAGAGGGCAATGGCAATTTCCGTTGACCCTGCAAAATGTAGCGATAAGTTCGATTGATGGATCATTCACCAGGATTCTTGGCTCTTGTCAACGACGCAAAATCTCGCATCAAGGAAGTGACGATTTCCCAAACCAAGGAACGTCTCGCGGCCAATGCGAAGGCCGTCTTGATGGACGTGAGAGAAGACAATGAATGGAGCAAGGCGCACGCTGCTGACTCCGTCCACCTAGGGAAAGGGATCTTCGAGCGCGATCTTGAGAGTCGCTACCCGGACAAAGGAACCGAGATCATCATGTATTGTGGGGGAGGCTTCCGCTCGGCGCTTACTGCCGACGCCGCGCAGAAAATGGGCTATACAAACGTCTTCTCGTTGATCGGCGGCTACAAGGGCTTGGTTAGTGAAAACTGGCCAATGACCCGTGAGGGTTCTTGATTCGATGGGGAATCCTCGTGGGGTTCCCGTCGATGGGTCTTGACGTGTCGAGCGTGTCAATGGGACTTGCCAACGAGCCGCTTGACGATAGAATTCCGAGTGCATTTTATTGGTGAGGGGTCATAGCTCAGTTGGTAGAGCATCTCGTTCGCAATGAGAAGGTCAGGGGTTCAAATCCCCTTGGCTCCACCACTCTTTCCACCAACCATTTACGTCAAGTCTGCTGGTGCCTCAACGAAACCAGTGGAATGAGATCCTTAAACCTTATCCTGGTTATCCTTTGTGGTAATTGATCAGCGGTTTGGTGATTGGTGCTTAAGAGTCAAAAATTTCTCAATGATAGGATCCATTAAAATCGATCTGTGTTCCTCATTTGGGCTAATCGTTCGACGCTGGTTTCCCGATGCAATGAACGTAGCGGACCGCTTTCAAGGGATCTGATTGGTTCACCGCGCTTTTCTTAGCTGTTACCGAGCCCTGGTGCCCGGATTGAAGAATCAACGTGGATCCCTAAGTGGATCTTTGATTTCACTGCGCCGCTGAATTGACGCTGTTCTCGTTGACCCATCCTCAGCCTTTCTATGAGGCGTCATCGGGTCAGCGCAATCTTCTTTCCGGCCTGTTCGTCTGAAGCCAAACAGGGGCCGGTCATTCCAGATTAATCCTATCCAAAGCTTGTCCTGTCAGTCGTCCATTCACCCCCTTGCTGACAATTCCAATCCTAGTCGGTAGCCCCTGAGAAAACGCTTCTAACTGAACTTTCGTTCAGGGTGCACGCTACCGGACAATTGCAGTTGAAGGAGGTCTCTGGATGAAGTGGGGTTTGATTCCCTCTAGACCGTCTGGCCCGGCAGTATTAACATTTGGATTCACACCCAATTAGGATCTTTGAACACTAAGTTTAGTGGCTTCTAGTGGCATTGGCCGTCACACTCTCTTTTCCCGCGTTCGATCATTGATAGTGAACGAGACGAACGAGACCATCATTCTGGATTTCGAAAAGGAGGGCTCCGTTGCTGTTGAATGCCCAGAGTTCTCTGAAGGGAAGGCCCGGGCAGGTTTCAAACGATGTCAGCTCATGATCGTCGCGAGATTGTGTTGTCATGCCCGTCAATGGGTTGGCAGTGTGCTAGATTCCCTGTTGAGGAACTTTTTTCATCGAATTTGAGGATTAATACCGAAGGGGTGGGTGGGGCCAATCTTCGATCGCCTCCGTGAAGATGTTTCAGTGTCTTGTTTTCTGCGCCGAATTTGGAAAACCTTCAGAGTATTTAGTGATTTTCAGCCCCATTGTTGGCCAAAAAGCCCTTTAAGACGGAAATGGGGTTTTAGAGCTTGTTTCTTACAATACTCAGGTTCTAGCTGTTATGCGTCGGATGGGAAGGCGACAAAACGACTAAGAAATCCGACGTTTTGAGGATAGAAATGCAAACGAACAAGAAAACTCTATTGGCACTCTGTGTCGGAATTCTCTGTGTCGGCATCGTGCACGGTAACGAGAATGAGAAGCAGAGACGTTCCGCAAAGGGATCTGGAATCCAAAAGGTGTTTAAGGGAAAGCAGAGTCCGTTCCGACCGCAGGGGGATCCTTCGGCGTATGGACCTCTTAACTTTAATCCAAAGGTGTTCAAGGGAAAGCGGAGTCCGTATCCGCCGATTGGGGATCCTTCGGCGTATGGGCCTCTCAACTTTGGCGAACTGCCTGAAGGACTTCCTCCTGCTAACGGCGGGGCCTTAGAAGGGGGCGCGACCGGGACGGTTGAGGATGCTGCCGAGAACAATTCGATCCCTGAAGAAGCACAGCAGGACAATGGCACCTTTGATGTGCCGACCAATGGTCCTCCAAGTCCGCTTTATGCTGCCGATCCCTTCAGCCAGAAGATGCTTCGATTTGAAGAATTTGGTCCGGAAGATCTGAAACTTCGGGGGCCCCGACCAAAGCGCTGGAAGTCTCTACCCACACCGACCGATGCGAGCAGTGGGCCCGATGGCGAGGCCCTCGAAGGGTTTCTCTCTCAGAAGGTTTGGCCGAAGCCAACGCGAGAATCAAATACTAGTAAGCGAAACCCTTGGGAACATAATATCGAGGCCTACCTGGGACGTAACTTGGCTCATCCTCCTGCTGAGGGGCGGCCCCCAGGAGAAGGGTGGTCCCACCAGCGCTGGGATGAGTTTCCTCCCGAGACCATCTATCAGACGGCGACCGCTGGTGCGCGAACCAATGGTGGGTTCCGTGATTCAAAGCAGTATCACGGATATGCATTGGGCGAGTTTGGCCCCGGTGGGCTCTATTACAATACTGCAGGATTGGACGGAGCGGATGGGACGACCGCAGGAATTGAAGTTCGCTTTCATCCAAACATGCCCATCCAGGATCCCACCGCCTTGTGGACCTTTGACGGAACCCTGCCACCGAAACTCCTCCAGGCCCGTTACGGTGAAGCGGTGATGATGCGACACTACAACACCTTGCCGATTGATGTCTCGGCGAATCGCGGGTTTGGCGTGCACACCCTGACGACCCACGAGCACAACGGTCACAATCCAGCCGAGAGTGACGGCTACGCGAATGCCTTCTTCTTTCCTGGGCAGTTCTATGATTATCGTTGGCCGATGGTTCTAGCTGGACATGACTCGGAGAATACCAAAGCGAGGGATCCGAAAGCCGGCTCTCCAGATGGCAAGGGAGGTATTCGCAAGATTCGTGGCGACTATCGCGAAACCATGAGTACTCATTGGTTCCATGATCACATGCTCGATTTCACGGCGCAGAATGTCTACAAGGGAAGTGCGGCGATGATGAATTATTACAGCGCCCTCGATCGCGGCAATGAAGCCATTGACGACGGCGTCAATTTACGGTTGCCCAGTGGGACGGATGCTGATTGGGGGAATCGGGACTACGACGTCAACCTTCTCTTGGCTGACAAGGCATGGGATCGGGAAGGGCAATTGTGGTTCAATCCGTTTAACCTTAAAGGATTCATCGGCGATGTGATGACAGTGAATTGGCTCTACAAACCCCACCTTGATGTGCGGGCGCGTCAGTACCGTTTTCGATTATTGAACGGCTCCGTTTCTCGCTACTTTAAAGTAGCGCTGGTTGATGAAGCTGGAGATCCAGTGCCATTCTACATGGTGGCCAATGATGGCAATATCATGGAGCACTCGGTTTATTTTCCGAATGGAGAATTGCCGACTCAAGGGATTGCTGAACGATACGATATCGTCGTTGACTTCAGCCAGTTTGAACCCGGAGACAAGCTCTACTTTGTCAACGTGCTGCAACATAAGAACGGTCAGGCAACCGACACTGTGGTCCCACTTGGCGACATTGCCAGCGGTGCCTACGCGCCAACCGAGGTTGACGACAATGGGGATGGAGTTGCTGATCGCTGGGTGGATGGAGATCCCGTCGTTGGGCGCTTCCTCGAGTTCCGTGTCCATGCCTACGAAGGCGTGGATCAAAGCATGGATCCCGCTGACTATGTTGAAGGCGCGCAGACGATGATTCCTATTCGTCGACCAACCGAGGACGAACTCGCTAATGCCCTCCATCGTACTTTTGAGTTCGAGCGGCAACCGACCGATGAAGCGCCGTGGGTCATTGAGACCGATGGGGGTAAAGGGTTCACTATGGATCCTCAACGCCTATCAGCCGCTCCTAGTAAGAACTCCGGGGGGCTTGAGGTTTGGCGCCTATTGAATAGTGGGACATGGAGTCATCCAGTTCACATTCACTTTGAAGAAGGGATTGTGCTTCGTCGCAATGGTATGGAGCCGCCGCCTTGGGAAAAATGGGGCCGGAAAGATGTCTACCGTCTCGGACCTCAACCGGACAGTGGCGACGTGGTCGAGATAGCACTGCGGTTTCGCGAGTTTGCCGGAACCTACATGGAACATTGCCACAACACACAGCATGAAGATCATGCCATGTTGTTGCGATGGGATATCGAACATCCAGGCCAAGTGAAATTGATGCCCACGCCTCTCCCTTCTTGGGATGGTGTTGGTTATGTTGATTCCGTTGCTCTGCCGACGGCACGGGTCGGGGATGATGTCGGAGAGTTCGGTCCGAGCCTTGATGACCAAGCCGTTGAGATTTGGTTGGCGGGGATGGAGATTGAAGAGATTGATTTCGTCAATATGGAGATTGGTGATGCCTTGAATCCAACGGAGGATGAACGGGCTGTGGGCCGGATTCCGCTGCGAACAGGAATCAATATTGATAACGAAGGCAATGAACGGGAAGTGTTCTTTGTGCTCCATGATATCTCGGATAGGGACCTCGCTGAAGAGTTTGGAGTTGCTTGGGCAGGACGCCTTACGAGTACACCGCTTGCGGCCACTTCGGAAGCGACGTTTGACCATGACGGATGGACCTTCTTCGGTGACCTGCCGAATCCAGTGAAACGAGTGCATCCTGATTTTGTCGCGCTCAACGACCCACTGATGCCAGAGCAAAGTGCGTTAAACGATTACTCTCCTCTTCGGCGCATGACGATCGATGGTAAAGAAGTTGTCGTGAATGCCTTTTTCATTCAATGGGGTGATGAGGACTGGGAACATATTCGGATCGATATGAATTGTGATCTTCCCGATGATCCTCCTAACACTGCGTGTCGCTACAATGGTCACCATTGGGGCGGCGATACGGGACACGCTTTGGAGATCAATACGACGGCCTCTCAGCCTTATGTTCGTATGAAGTTGCACAAGTCTTGGACCGAGGGCGGAGACTACTTGCCATATTATATTGTGGTGGATTCGTTTCCTGCCGGACCGGCAAACAACATGGGGGTCATTTATGTTCCTAAACACGCACACCTAGGGACGACAGCGGTGCCACTCGTTCAATTCCTGCCTCCGGAGCCGTTGACGGGAGGCTATCCGCCCACTAGCGGGCCCACGCCGTTTACGAATTCCGAGGTGATCACGCATCCTAATGTAAATGGCGGGGGGCCACTCGGTGGACAGATCGGGATTCCCTCCTACTTCATGCCTGAGGACGACTATAGTCCGATGTGGCACATTGGTTTCACCCACTGGATTGTTTCTGATCCGAGCGAAGTCACGGTGGTCAAGGGGCTGGAGGAGCTGAAACAATTACGCGAGGATGGGAAGTTGATGATTCATGAGTGGCCTGGAATTCGGGTCTTCGAAAATGACTACGACTTCGATAGTGCTAATCCTCCGCATGTGGTGAATTGTCCGACGCCGGTAACGATTGATTTTACCGTGCACCGCGCCAACAAAAAGCTAAAGACAGTCTTGGTTGACTAGTGATTGTGCTGCTCTCGTTTGTTTGATGAGAGCAGCCCATTCTGTTTTTAGGTTCAACTCTACCCACTCCCAGTTTTGGGAAATATTCGATGGCCTGGGAGTGGGTATTGAACTTGGAAACTTGGAAGAAGTTTCTCTATCGTTGAAACGAAAGTTTGTTTGTTAATGAAGGTTTTTTCCGGATTGTTTGGTCGGCGCGTTTTTCTGTTGATGCTCGGGTTGGGACTGATCGGTCCGATGATGGTCCGCGGGGCTATTTGGGGGCGAAGCTATTTTCCGAATGTTCCGTTGACGACTCATGAGGGCAAGTCGGTGCGGTTTTTTGACGATGTTGTTGAAGGCAGGATCGTTGTTCTAAATTTTATTTATACAAGCTGTCCCGATACCTGCCCCTTGGAGACAGCACAGTTGATTAAGGTGCAGGAGATTCTCGGGGATCGTCTCGGGAAGGATGTGTTCTTCTTTTCTATCACGATAGATCCTGAGAACGATACGCCGGAGGTCCTTGAGGAATATCGCAGTCAGTTTGGCGCTCGATGGACCTTTCTCACCGGAGCCGAATCGGACGTCACTCAGTTGAGGAAGAAGCTCGGTCTCTACATTGACGAAATTCAAGACGATTCCGGGAATCATAACGTGAATATGATTATCGGGAATCAAACCACGGGGCGGTGGATGAAGCGGTCTCCCTTTGAGAATCCCTATGTCTTGGCAGATCAAATTGGAAACTGGTTGGATGGGTGGAAACGTCCTTCATCCCTCGCTTCATATCTGAGCGCTCCAAAGCTTCGCGACTTGCCACGGGGTGAGCAGATTTTTCGTACGCGTTGTTCGAGTTGTCATTCGATTACAGGCAATGAGCTCCCAGGAGCACTGGGTCCAGATCCTGTCTCTTATACACATCTCCGAGCCCACGAGACTAGGCATGATCT